>Ga0255052_10000055_pt1 | contig 76041 bp, 79 predicted proteins | sample JV7_2_21_MG_FD_188632 | JGI IMG/M metagenome (GOLD analysis project Ga0255052, IMG submission 188632) | Seawater microbial communities from Jervis Inlet, British Columbia, Canada - JV7_2_21 | ecosystem: Environmental > Aquatic > Marine > Inlet | place: Canada: British Columbia | collected...
CTCGGCCGAAAGGCTGCGCCGCAAGTACATCAACACGATGTCGGAGAAAGATGTGCAGGTGCTCGACAGGGCAACGCACACGATCGTGCAGCAGGTGGAGGCAATGAAAGAGATGGTGAACGCGTTCAGTGATTATGCACGGGCACCGGACATCGATATCAACATCTTCAGTCTCGACAAGCTGGCGCATGAGGTCGTCGACCTGTACCGCGCACAGGAGTCCGGTATCGAGATCGTCCTGAACACGGATCCGACGTTGCCACATATCGAAGCAGATATCGGTCGGGTGCGGCAAATGCTGCATAACCTGCTCCGCAATTCGACAGAAGCGCTGGAAAACAGCGAGCACAAGGGACGCATCGAGGTCCGCATAAGTAAAACGGAAGTGCAGGAAAGCGATGTCGCAGAGATCGTGGTCGAGGATAACGGACCTGGCTTCAAAACCGGATCCGTAAGCCAGGTATTTGATCCGTATGTGACGACCAAACCAAAAGGGACAGGCTTAGGCCTGGCGATCGTCAAAAAGCTGGTGGAAGAGCATGGCGGGACGATCGAGGCCGAAAATCTGGATGAGGGTGGGGCAGTGATACGCATCCAGCTGCCTGTAAACGAAGCGGCACGAGAAGCAATGATGGCCATGTTGCCACGCCGTGGAGAGAATTGGAGGGAAAGGGCATGAGCACACCACATGTGCTGGTAGTCGACGACGAAGCCGACATCAGGGCGCTAATAAAAGAGATCCTGTCAGACGAGGGTTATGAAGTTACCAATGCCGGTGACGCCACCGAAGCGCGCGTGGCGCGACACGACGGCGATTTCGACCTGATATTGTTAGACATCTGGATGCCGGACACCGATGGAATCACTCTTCTTCGGGAATGGTCCGAACAAGGTGACCTCGACTGTCCGGTGGTTATCATGTCGGGCCATGGCACAGTGGATACGGCGGTCGAGGCGACGCGACTCGGGGCATTCGACTTTGTCGAAAAACCACTGTCGATCGCGAAGCTGTTGCGGACGGTCGAACGCGCCATCGAAGCAGCGAAGAGACAGTCGACGACAGCGCGCAAGCTCCTGCCATCTCTACTGACGCCAGTTGGCCGGAGCAAGGTCATGCAAAGCCTGCGCGACAAGGTACAACAGTACGCCAACCACGACTCTCCGGTGCTGCTGATCGGTGAGGCCGGCACGGGGCGCGGAGCATTTGCTCGTTACATTCACGCGTTGAGCGACCGCGCCGAAGGTCCGCTCGTCAATCTGTTGTCGGCGTCACTGACCGAGAGCAATGCGGAAGAGCAACTGTTCGGAACCGAAGCGGGCGGTGAGGTTCACAACGGCTACTTCGAGCGCGCAAAAAACGGCACGCTCATCATCGATGAACTGACCGACCTGAACGAACTGGCGCAGAAACTCATCATGAGTGTTCTGGAGCAGGGTGAATTCGTACGTCGCGGCGGTCATGAGCCGATCAAGCTACAAGCCCGGGTACTGGCGACCGTAAAGGCGGATTACGAAAGCAAGATTGAAGACGGTTCATTGAGAAGGGAGCTTGTATCTGATCTCAACACATTGAGCATTCGGGTACCGCCTCTCCGGGAATATGCGGAGGACGTACCGGAACTGCTGAGCTATTACGTCGACAAACTCGTGGACGGTGAGGGACTTTCCTTCCGGCGAATGGGCGTGGCGGCGCAGAACCGACTCAGAAATTATCCGTGGCCCGACAATGTGCGTGAACTCAAGAATCTCGTTCGCAGGCTTTTGATCACAGGATCTGACGAAGAAATATCACTGGTTGAAGTCGAAAACGAGCTCTCGGCGACGGCGCACTCCGATGAACCGCTGGTCAAGCAAGATCTCTTGTCACTGCCGTTGAGGGAGGCGCGCGAGCAATTCGAACGCGCTTACCTGCAACAGCAACTCGTACTGTGCGATGGCAAAGTCGGCAGGCTCGCCAAGCGCGTCGGGATGGAGAGAACTCATCTTTACAGAAAGCTGCGGTCACTCGGCGTCGATTTCAGATCGGTGGGTGCGGAAGACTAACCGTAATATTCTTCTTGCTTCCCAACTCATAACTACTCTTCAAACACGAATTTTTTGATGACGCGCCAGAAAAGAAACGCAGCAACAGGTAGCAGCACGAAAGCAACTATCGAAACAACCTGCGGCGTCGCGCCGGTTGCGACATGTGTTGTGCCAAAGACGGCATACATGGACAGCAGCAAAAACAACAGTGTCCAGCTCACCCAGCGTTTTCTGGCAACTATCCCTATGCCGGACGCGATCGAAAAGAAACTGAATGCCGCCGATGCCATGCGAACATTGGGATAATCCTGTGCATTGGGCAAGGCGAAAATTGCATAAAGAGCTGCGAGCCCAACCAGAACCAGCATTCCCGCGAGGTAGTAGACTCTCAGTTTCTTGCGGAGGTCACTTGCAGCCACGTGCGCATCACCCGTAAATAGAGCTCGTAAGTGCCGTATCACAGAACTCGGTCAGTTCGATTATCTTGCCGTCGCGAATCTTCATGATGTGACAATAGGTATTGTTATATGGACGACCATCTTTGGTCTCTGCCGTACCTCGTGACTGGACCATGACAAATTCTCCCTCGGCAATCATGTTATCTATGATTGAAGAAATCGCCGTCTTCAATTCGCTGAAAACCGGACCGAGCAATTTTCCCATCAGCTCATCTTTGCCTGAATACGTGCCCGATACAGCTGTGGTTCCTATGCTGGTCCACACGATATCGTCAGCTAGAAAACCGAAACAGGTATCCATATCGCCACGATTTCCGGCGTCGTAGAAGGCTTGCGCGACTTTCTTGTTATCAGAGATTGCCATTTTCTATGCCACGTCCTTTTTTCCTTTCAGCCGGTTCAATTCTACCGTCTGCCAGAAATGTTATGTCGGGATCGCCGAAATCCTGGGCGCTCAGGCCACGGATCAGCTTTAATGCCTTCTGGCCGTCGTCAATCGTCGGGCCGTCGGGCCTTATCTGGATCGTCGAATGAATCCGGCCTTCGAGAAATTTACCCGTTCCGTCGAGTGTTGCGATCAGGATCGGAGCGACCCCCTTGATGCCCTCGACACTGATGCCGTAGTAGGTGGCGAAATTGCCGAGGCTGTATGCAATCAGCCGGTCGTTGTAACGCTCCATTGCGCGAACGACGTGCGGACCATGGCCAAGCACGAGATCAGCGCCGGCATCGACCATCATGCGTGAGAATTTGACGACGTCGCCTCGTGGCTCACCAAGATACTCTTCTTCGGCGAAGGGCAGATGCATGACGTCCCTCCCTTCGGCGCCGCCGTGAAAGGAGACAATGACAACATCGTGAGTACTGGCGCAGTCGGCAACAGTTGCGGCCGACCAGTCGTACTCGAGTAGCAGGTTGGAATTCTTGGTAACGGCGAATGCGATTAATGCGACCTTAAGTCCATTCGACTCGAAGCTCGCGAAATCTCCCTCGAGGCCTGAGTGGTGAATACCGGCCGCCGCAAGTGTCTGCATTGTCGCCAGGCGCCCTTCCTCGCCGAAGTCCCGGGCGTGATTGTTGGCAAGACTCAGCACGTCGAATCCTGCTGCAACGAAGTGTTCGACGTAACGCGACGGGGAGCGAAACCGATAGCAGGCGGCGGGATTGCTGCAGCGTTTGCCGGGCTCGCCGTCATCGACCAATACGCCTTCGAGATTCCCGAAAGTAACATCGGCAGAAGACAGAATAGGTGTCACGGCAGCGAGAAAAGAAACGCCATCGTCATCGGGAAGGTGATTTTCCGGGTAGTCGGTGCCGAGCATCATGTCGCCGACCGCGGCGATGCTGATTGTGACCGATGGCCCCTCTTTGGCTACTGCGGTCACGTCGGCGGGAGCGTCGGGCGTGGCTTCGGCTTCCTCCGGCGGTGGTCCACTCTCCGGCACCGCTGCGCAACCGGCAAGCAATATGAAGACAGCAACAAGCCGAATGACGCTACTAATCGCCAAGTCTGATTCGCAGCACATCGATCTGTGCCTCTCGAAGACGGCTTCTCAATACATTGAGCTCGTTCAAATCGTCGATCGGGCCGATGCGCACACGGTGGTAGGTCTTGTCATCGATCGTCACGCGCTGAATTTTCGACTCGATTCCCTGCAACGCAAGTGTTGCTCTGCGCCTGTCAGCATCCTCATATTCAGTAAACGATCCGGCCTGAAGTACATAAACGCCGGGTTCGACGATGGCCTGAGGCCCGGTTTCCACCTGCACATCGCGCTCCTGCTCCGGAATAACCACCTCGAAGTTGGGAAGCAGATTGTAGAAATCGAAGCGCGATGCAGGCGGGGCCTCCGGCAGGGCGGCTGCCGGCTCGGCGTTGTTGTCGACACTTGATGGCTGCTCGGCAACCGGCCTGACCGGGATGCCCGGCGCACGATCATTAATATAAATTGCGAATGCGACTGCGAGCCCGATGGAAAGCCCGAAGATCATCCAGACCCAACCCGGATAATCGTCCTTGCGGGATCGCTTTTTCCTGCTGCGTCGTCTTTTGGCCATCTTCTACATCGAATCCGGCGCCGACACGCCGAGAACACCAAGACCGTTGGCGATGACCTGGCGGGTAGCGGAAATCAACACAAGCCGTGCATTCCGGAGATTGTCTTCGTCAACGATGAACTGGTGCGCGTTGTAATAAGTATGGAACTCGTTGGCGAGGTCGCGGAGATAATGTACGAGAGTATGCGGGGCACGATTCTTCGCAGCGAGCTCGATAATCTCCGGGTACCGACTCAGCGTACTCATGAGTGCTTTCTCGTGAATCTCGGTAAGACCAGCGAGATGATCGAGGCCCGCCTGCCGGTCCCATACCAGAGATTTTTCCTCGAGTTGCCTGAATACGCTAGCCACCCGCGCGTGCGCGTACTGAATGTAATAGACGGGATTGTCGTTGGAGTGGCTTTTCGCGAGTTCGAGATCGAAGTCGAGGTGCTGATCGTTCGATCTCAACACATAAAAAAACCGTGCAGCATCGTTGCCCACTTCCTCACGTAACTGGCGCAGGGTGACGAAGTCGCCAGAGCGTGTGGACATGGAAAGTTTCTCGCCGGCGCGATAGAGAGTAACGAACTGAACCAGTGGGACCTCGAGAGTGCTGCCCTCGAAACCCATTGCTTCGAGTCCGGCTCGCACCCTCGCAACATAGCCGTGGTGATCCGAGCCAAGAACGTCGATCAAATGATCATAACCTCGCTTCCGCTTACCGTAGTGATAGGCGATGTCGGACGCGAAATAGGTCGTCTTGCCGTTCTCTCTAACGACGACCCGGTCTTTCTCGTCGCCGTATTCCATCGCGCGAAACCAGGTTGCACCATCTTTCTCGTACAGCCTCCCGCGTTCTTTTAGCAATTCCAGCGCATCATTGATCAGCCCATCGTCGGTCAGCGTTTGCTCCGAGAACCAATTGTCGAACTCGATGCCGAATCCCCGCAGGTCATCTTCGATGTCTGCCCGGATACTGTCCAAAGCCTGGCGCCGCAGCTTACGAAACTGTCTCTCACCGAGAAGCTCATTCGCCTTGCTGATCAAGGCACCGATAAATTCCTCCTTGTCGCCTTCGGGCTGGTCTGCGGGCAAGTCGGAGCAAAGTTCAGCGGCGCTGACTTCGGGCAGGTCCGATGCATCGATAGCAGTTGCGATTTCACCGATGTAATCGCCCCTGTATCCCGCAGCCGGGAACGGCACATGCTCGCCTCTTTTCTCGAGCATGCGTAACCAGACGCTGACGCCGAGAATGTCCATCTGCCGCCCGGCGTCATTCACGTAGTATTCGCGATCAACCGGATAGCCCGCGGCCTCGATCAGGTTGGCGAGTGTTGCGCCAAACGCAGCGTGCCGGCCGTGGCCGACGTGCAGTGGGCCGGTCGGGTTTGCGGAAACAAATTCCAGCAGGTAGCGAGGCTCGTCTTTCGCTTCCTGTCTACCGTAAGCCTCACCACCGTCGAGAACAGTGGCAAGTTCCTGATGAAAAGCCGGACTGCCGACGTGGAAATTTATGAAGCCCGGTCCTGCTATCTCGACCTTGTCGACGAACTCGCTTTCCGGCAGGTGTTCGATGATCTGCGCGGCGAGCTCTCTGGGATTCGTGCCGGCAGATTTTGCGAGACGCATCGCGATATTCGTTGCAAAGTCGCCGTGCCGGGAATCACGGGTCCGCTCCACACTCTGAGTGATCGACGAGGCATCCGCCGCGTCGGCAAGCGCCGGCAAGTGCCCGAGGGCCTGCTCAAGAAGATGTGCAATATTGCTTTTCAATGATGTGCCTGGGAACGGGTTTCGGGAAGTATGCACGCGCTACGCGGAGGCGGGCATTTTAACTTGGCTTCAGAAAAGCTCAATCGGATCGACATCCATCGACCAGCGCACGCGGCGTGCGCTGGTATCAGCCTCGAGCTCGAGGCGCAGCGTCTGCAACAGCCGATGTAAAGCCTGGCGGTCAGTACTTTGCAGTAACAATTGCGCATGAAAGCGACCAGCCCTGCGCTCCATCGGCGCGCTTACCGGGCCGAGGATTCGAACGGTGTTGGATCCCGCGGCCTGGGCCTTTTGCCGGGTGGCTTCGAGAAACTTCTGTGCATCACCTTGCTTGTGGGCCGCGGCGCGAATTAACGCAAGCCGTGAAAACGGTGGCCAGGCGGCGGCTTCTCTTTCATTAAGTACAGAGCGCGCAATCTGATCGTAACCGCCGGTAAAAAGCTCGTTCCAGAACGGGTGCTTCGGGAAGGCCGTCTGAACGATGACTTGCCCCTGTCGTTGCTCCCGTCCCGAGCGGCCGGCAACCTGTATGAGCCCCTGTGACAAGCGCTCGCTCGATCGAAAATCGGTGCCGAAAAGCCCCTGGTCGGCATTGACGACGCCCACCAGTGTGAGCTTAGGAAAGTGATGGCCTTTGGAGAGCATCTGCGTGCCGACGAGAATCTGCGCTTCCCCCTCGGTCGCCAGGGCGAGGGCCTTGTTCATCGTATCTTTCAGGCGTGTGCTGTCGCTGTCGATGCGCGTAATCGTTCGGTCTGGAAACTGCTGCACAAGTGACTCTTCGAGCCGCTCTGTACCGTGGCCCAGCGGGCGGAACGGACCCTCGCAATCGGGGCAACTGGCCTCTATCGGCCGGCTGGCACCGCAATGGTGACAGAGAAGCTTTGGATCGCCGGCATGGACAGTCATTCGTGCATCACATCGCCGGCACTCTGCGATATGGCCGCAGTTCGAGCAGATCAAAGTTGGCGCGAATCCCCGCCGATTCAGGAAAATCAGGACCTGCCCACCGGCGTGAAGGTTTTCTTCGATCGCTTTGAGTAAAGGCTGGCTCAGGCCGTCGTATGCGGGATGCTGGTTAAGGTCTACGAGCCTCATCAGTGGCGGCACGGCATTGCCGGCACGGGATGGCAGCGAGATGTGCTGGTACATGGCATCGCGACAGCGTTGCAATGACTCGATCGAAGGTGTGGCGGACCCAAGGACAATGGGTACATCAAGATGCTTCGCTCTGGCGACGGCGAGATCCCTCGCGGAATAACGCAGCCCTTCCTGTTGCTTGAACGACGTATCGTGTTCCTCGTCGACGACGATCAGTCCGGGATTTTTCAAGGGCGCAAAAACGGCCGATCGGGTACCGAGCACGAGTGACGCGGATCCATTCCCCGCACTCCGCCATGCGGCCAGCCTGACACTGTCAGGCAACGAGGAATGTAAGAGTGCTGGCTCCAGTCCCAGGCGTTCCTTCAGACGTGAAACGAATTGTGGTGTTAGTCCGATTTCCGGGACCAGCACGAGCACCTGGCGACCCGCATCCAGGACGTCTCTCATGAGGTGCAGGTAAACCTCCGTCTTGCCGCTACCAGTGACCCCGTCGAGTAAGGAGACGCCGAATCCACGCTGAAGTCGAATCGATCTCAATGCATTTTTTTGATCGGCGTTAAGGTCGGGCGCTGCTGTGGCAGCTCCGATTTGCGCGTCAATGCCCGGATCCGATGGTGCCTCGAATATTCGAACCCAGGACTTGTCGAGCATGGTTTTCCTGAGGCGGCGCCATCCTGGAATCGCATCGTCCAGATCGTCGAATCGCACGCCGTCAATAGCGTGGCCGCCGAGGTATCCGAGCAGTTCTGCCTGGCGCGGCGCACGTTTTGCGATCGCCGAGAGAGACTGGGCCGCGCCTTCGCCCGTTATGGCCAGTCGTTGAATGACAGGATTGAGCGGCTTTCCCTGTCTGAGCAATACCGGCATCGCGGCGGCGACAACCTCGCCTATCGGGTGGTGATAATAGTCGCTCGTAAATCGGATCAGCCACAGGTCCGGTTCACGGAGCAACGGCTCTGTGTCAATCGTCGACAGGATCCGGCGCAGCCTGGAGCGTGGCAATGCACTCTCCTCGGCCAGGTCGATTACCATGCCGATCTGCCGTTGCCGGCCAAACGGCACGAGAACCCGGCAGCCCGGCACCGGTGTAACGGCATCTGAGGGCGGCAAATAATCGAAGAGCCGCGATAGCGGCGCATTAATGGCAACCCGAAGGACTGGTTCCTTGCTCATTTATCGTTTAAATACAAAGGCATATGCTTGTTCATGTTGGCGCGGAAACCAAAGGGCCTGACATTATGCCAAGCGAATTTCTGCCGGTGGAAGCCTCTTTCGGTCAACCACGGGGTCGCCGGGGCGTTAATAGCTGTGACACGTTATTAGACCCCATGATGGAGTCAAGATGTTTGGCATCAATGAGACGGATCTCAAGCGATCAATCACAGGAATACGGGCACGATGAGCGTCGTGGCCTCCGAAATTGCGGTATCGTGCACCCGCGAACAAATCACGGGGACAACGGAGCTGCATAAGGAACAGGAACTCAACCGGTTTCTGGCGGAGATTGAAAAGCGCGCTCTGCGAATCGCGGAAATTTCAATTCGTGATCGCGACGAAGCACTTGATCTCGTGCAGGAAGCGATGATCAAGTTGGTCCGCAACTATGCAGATCGGCCAGAGGCTGAATGGACGCCGTTGTTTTACCGGATTCTGCAAAACGGAGCCCGGGACTGGCATCGCCGACAGATTGTCAGAAATCGTGTGATGGTCTGGTTCAGACGGTCGAAAGGCGAGAATGAAGACTACGATCCAGTGGCAAGTGCGCCGGATCCCGCCGGCAGGACGCCGGAAGAGAATTTGCAATCGGCCGAGGCAATGGAAAGTCTCGAGTTGGCGGTCGCAGCGCTGCCAAGGCGGCAAAGGGAAGCTTTCATGCTGCGTACCTTCGAAGGACTGGACGTCGCCGGGACAGCCGTCGCCATGGGCTGCAGCGAAGGAAGCGTCAAGACACATTATTCCCGTGCGGTACATTCACTGCGGAAAACTTTGGGAGAACACTGGCAATGAACGAGCGGAACGATAAAACCGCCAGCATCGAAGATGAGGCTTTTGCCGCCAGGGCGAAGGAACGCTTCGATCAAAGTGTGCGGGGACTCGACGGACAGACACAGTCACGACTGAACCGCGGTCGTCATGCGGCACTTGCAGAATTGCAGCCGCGCCAGGGACCGTGGCTGCAGTGGGCGCCGGCCGCCGGGGTTGCTGCAGCAGCGGTGGTAGCGGTAGTGATTCTGAATGGCAGGGCGCCGGTTGACGAGTTGACACCGCTGCCGACGGCAAACGATTTCGAGATCTTGCTGAATGAGGAAAGTTTCGAAATGCTGGAGGAGCTCGAGTTTTACAGCTGGATGGACCTCGAAGCAGAGCTGGACGACGATCTGGACGGAAATGGCAACGTCGGCTGACAAGCCCGATTATGTCCTTGGCGTTGCAGTTCTGTGGAGCCTGTTCGGATGTAGCGGCGTAGTCCTGGCGGAAGATGAACAACCGGACATGGAGTTTCTGGAATACCTTGGAAGTTGGGAAGAATCGGATGAAGACTGGCTGCTATTTGACGTACAGGATGACGAAGTCGTGGCATCTGACGAAATAGAGCGGAGCGGTCCCGTGCAGGCAGACAAAGCGTCGACGGAGACAGATGATGAAAGTTAAATGGGTAGTGTCAATTAGCGCATCGATGTTGCTGATGCACTGTGCAGCAACGCTGGCACAGGACGAGCCGGTTTCCTGGGAAGACTTAAGCAAACAGCAGCAACAGATTTTGCAGCCTTACAGCGAGTCCTGGAACAGCCTGGAACCCGAGCGACAGGCACGTTTGTCGGCCGGCGCGAAGCGCTGGTCAGGCATGTCGCGTCGCGAAAGAAATGCTGCAAAGGACCGCTTTCAATCATGGCGCGAGTTGTCGCCGGACAGGCGTGATGCGATCCGCTCGCGCTACCAGCAGTTCCAGAGCATGTCGCCGCGGGATCAGGCACGTATCCGGAAGGCCTATGAGCGCTATCAGCGTATGCCGGTCGACCGGCGTCAGGAACTCCGTGACCGCTACAGAAACATGACGCCGGAGCAGCGTCAGCGCTTGCGTGAAAAATTGCGCGACCGTGCGACCGACCGCCCAACATCGGTTGACCGCAAACATTAAAAAATGAAAAAAAGGGGACGTACCCCTTTTTCCGGAAAAAGGGGTACGTCCCCTTTTTTGCTTAGAGAGACTTGACCTCTTGAATAAGCTGGCTGGCCATCTCCTGACCATCGCCATACAACATTCTTGTTTGATCGAGGAAGAACAGTGCGTTCTCGATGCCTGAGAATCCGGCGCCCTGACCCCGTTTTACAACGATGACATTCTTTGCGTGATCTGCATTCAGGATAGGCATGCCGTAGATCGGGCTTGCCGGGTCCGTTCGCGCAACCGGGTTAACGACGTCGTTAGCACCGATAACCAGTGCAACGTCCGCGGTTGCGAACTCGGCGTTGATCTCGTCTTCGTCATAAATGATGTCGTATGGGACGCCGGCCTCCGCCAATAAGACGTTCATATGGCCCGGCATTCTTCCGGCAACGGGATGAATCGCAAACTTGACATCAACGTCGCGATCAATCAGCAGCTTTCCCAGCTCCCAGACCTTGTGCTGCGCCTGAGCAACTGCCATTCCGTAGCCCGGTACGATCAACACCTTGTTGGCAAACGCCATCATGACGGCGACATCGGGAGCTTCGATCGGTTTCATGCTGCCGGTTATTTCGCTTGCTTCTCCGGATTCGTCGCCGAAGCCTGAGAAGAGGACGTTGGCGAGAGAGCGATTCATCGCCCTGGCCATCAACTGAGTTAACAAAGTGCCGGCCGAACCCACCACGGTGCCGGCAATTATCATCGCGGCGTTCTGTAATACGAATCCTTCGAAAGCGACAGCAAGACCAGTCAGTGCGTTGTAAAGAGAGATGACAACCGGCATGTCCGCGCCGCCAATGGGCAGCGTCATCGTGATGCCGAGCAGGAGGGCAAGCAGGAAGAAAATGACGACAAGATCAATATCGCCATGTGAGAAGACGATGATGCCGCCGATGATGACGGTGACGGCAAGCAATAACATGTTTACGAACTGCTGCCCGCTGAAGCGGAAATTGCGCTTCATGATTCCCTGCAGCTTGGCGAACGCCACGAGGCTGCCGCTGAAGGAAACGGCGCCTATCATGCCACCAAGCACGGCCAGGGTGCCGAAGACCTGGCCGTGGTCCTGACCGCCGAGCAGTTCTACCGCAGCGATGGCAGCGGCCGCACCGCCGCCCATGCCGTTGTACAGCGCGATCATCTGCGGCATATCGGTCATCGCGACTTTCTTGCCGCTGACCCAGGCCGCCACGCCACCGATGAATATGGCGACCATCATCAGCGCGTAATTACCCATGCCCGGATACAGGAATGTTACGAGTGTTGCCACTACCATGCCGGCGCCGGCCCAGACGATGCCGCCGCGGGCCGTCACAGGAGAACTCATCCGCTTGAGGCCGAATATGAACAGGATTGCAGCGACGAAGTAACTGGCTTCAATCAGCGATCTCATGGAGACAAACTCGCTCATGAGTTTTTCTCCTTGCTGCTCTTGAACATCTCGAGCATGCGCTCGGTAACGACGTAACCGCCAACAGCATTACCCGCGCCGAGGAATACGCCGATGAAGCCGATTACGAGCTCGAGCGTGGTGTCCGCCCGGCCGAGTGCAACCATCGCACCGACCAGCACGATGCCGTGCACGAAGTTCGAACCCGACATCAGTGGTGTATGCAGGATAGATGGCACGCGGCCGATGATCTCGTAGCCGGTGAATGCCGCCAGCATAAAAATATAGAGCGCGATGAATCCGTCAATCATCAGGAAGATCCTCCTTCGATAGCTTCACGTGTTGGTTCGTGCTTGATTTCGCCATCACGCGTTAACACGGAATTCGCGAATACCTCGTCGTTCCAGTCAATTTTCAGTTCACCTTCCTCAATAGCGGGCTTGATGAAGTTGAACAAATTTCTTGCATACATCTCGCTCGCATGCCGGCCGAGACTAGCCGGGAGATTTACTGGCCCGACGATCTTGACATTGTCTTCGATGACCGTTTCCCCGGCCTTCGTCAGCTCGCAATTACCGCCGGTCTCGGCAGCGAGATCGACGATGACAGCACCGGGCTTCATCGCGGCAACGGCGGCGGCGGATATAATTCGTGGAGCGGGCCGTCCCGGAATCGCCGCCGTGCTGATAACGACATCGGACTCCGCAATTTCCTTGTCCAGCGCCGCCTGCTGCTGTTTCTTTTCTTCATCCGTCAATTCGCGCGCATATCCGCCCTCACCCTCGGCGCTGACGCCGGTTTCGACGAATTTGGCACCGAGTGACTGGACTTGTTCTTTTGTCACGCTGCGAACATCGTATCCCGTTACGACGGCTCCGAGCCGCTTCGCAGTCGCAATCGCTTGCAGGCCCGCAACGCCTGCACCGATGACGAGGACCTTCGCCGGACGAATAGTCCCGGCAGCGGTTGTCAGCATCGGGAAAAACTTGTCGAGTGTGCTAGCCGCGATCAGCACTGATTGATATCCGGCCGCCGCCGCCTGGGATGACAGAACATCCATGCTCTGTGCGCGCGAGATTCGGGGGATGAGTTCCATGGCGAAGCCGGTGAGCTTCTTGGCGTTCAGCGCCTTGACGAGACCGGGGTTCGAATGACCGTACATCAGTCCTGCAACGACGGATCCTTCCCTAAGCTTGCCAACAGAACCTTCACTTGCCGGCTGTACCGTAAACACGAGGTCCGATCTGGCGAGAACAGCATCGCCATCGGCGAATTCGACGCCTTCGTATTCGGCATCCAGAAAACTCGAACCTCGTCCGGCGCCGTGTTCCATTACGACGGAAACGCCGAGCCCCTGAAGCTTTCCCGTGATCTCCGGTGTGAGGGCAACCCGGGTTTCGGATTGCAGCGTTTCCTTCAGCACGCCAACAGTCAGCGGCATCATATATCTCCAATAGCTAATATTTAGGGGTGAAATCCAGCTGTTTATGCGCCCAAACGGCCTGTCTGGGACGAAAATTCACAATTCCGTCAGCAGACAGGCGAATAATGACATAGCACGGGTTTTTCTCAAATATGCGACCTATTTGATTTTTATTTGATGTCCTGCAAACTACGGTACAGGGGGAGTGTGGAAGCATATGTACTACGGGACAGCTTCAGATATCTCGCAGCAGGTACTCCGAACCGATGTGGCCGGTATGCCGCTCGAATGGATCGATTACCGTGAGGCGGTACGCCTGTACCACACGGAGCAGGTAGCCTATGCCGTCGGTACGCGTCTCTATACGGTACACGGCGGGTACAGCGCATTAAGTGGCCGCCGAAGCGCCATCGACGTTAATTCCATCATCGCGACTTATGGTACGAGCAAAGGCCTGGCATTCGTCCGTGACCAGTATGTGCCGCCCCTGAATAACCGCACGCTGTTCAAGCGTGATGCGAATTTGTGTCTCTACTGTGCGATGCGCCACCCGACCCGGGATCTCACACGAGATCACATCACGCCACTGTCTCACGGCGGCAGAGATGTCTGGAACAACGTTACGACAGCCTGTCGCCGCTGCAACAACCACAAGGGCGGGAGAACACCCGAACAGGCTGCAATGCAGTTGATCGCAGTTCCGTTCACGCCGACTTACGCCGAATATATTTACCTCAAAGGCCGCAAGGTTCTCGCCGACCAGATGCAATACCTGCTCGCGCATATTCCCCGATCCAGCCCGCTGCATGCTAGGCTCAGCGATCATCTTTCGGTCGGCGAATTTGCGGGCAATGCAATATCTGATTGACGCCAGCGTTTACGTTTTTCGTGCGCATTTTTCAATGCCCGATGACATGGTCGATGACGGCGGCAACCCGATAAACGCACTTTATGGATTCTGTCGCTTTCTCGGCGACTTCATGGAACAGGTAAAACCCGAATACGTTGCAGTGTTATTCGACGAAAGCCTGTCGAAGTCTTTTCGCACGGAGATCTATCCCGAGTACAAGGCCAACCGCGATCCCGCACCGCCGGAGCTGAAACGGCAATTCCTTCAGTGTCGAAGATATGCAAGAGCTCTCGGCCTGATGGAATGCGCGAGCCCGAGTTACGAAGCCGATGACCTGATCGGCACGCTCGTAACCGAGGGGCGCGCAAAAGGCCGCCCGTCGACGATTGTCAGCCGCGACAAGGATCTGGCTCAGCTCGTCTCGAAAGAAGACGTGTTCTGGGACTTCGCAGGAAGAGGTCGCATCAAGTACGAACAGATTCCCGAATTCTTCGGCGTCTGGCCCGAACAGATCGCAGATTTTCTCGCCCTTGCCGGCGATGCTGTGGATAACATCAAGGGTGTTCCCGGCGTTGGAAAAAAAACGGCGGCAGCCTTGTTACAGCACTTCGGCAGTATGGAAAAAGTATACGAAAACCTCGACAAGATTCACGAGGTGAATGTTCGCGGTGCGAAAACACTGGGCGACAAGCTAAGCACTCACAAGGACGCTGCCACACTCGCCCGGCAACTGACCGGCCTGGCCTGCGATGCGCAATTTGAGCGACCGAAATCAGGATTGAGCCCTGTGGCACCGAATCTCGGGGACATCAACGCGCTATTCGATGAAGCCGGCATCGGTCAGGCATTGCGGCGACAAGCGGAACGAGTCTCGGATCTATAGAGAAATCCATGCCTGACTGGCCGGACATCTTCGCAGCACTTCGCGAAGGTGATATTGCTGTAACAGAAGATGCGCGCCCCATTTCTATCGGTGGTGGCGACATCAGCGCCGCTTGGCGGATCGATTCCATATTTCTCAAGACGGGAAACACCGGCTCGCTCGATATGTTCGAGGCAGAGGCAGACGGCCTTGATGAACTTGCCAGCGCAGGAGCCGTTCGTGTGCCAAAAGTTCTGGCATGCGGCGAGACAGGCAATAACGCATTCTTAGCGACCAAGTGGATCGATTTCGATCAACCGGGCCGTGAAACTGAACGATTGCTCGGGCAGCAGCTGGCGGAAATGCACCGTCACCAGAAAGAACAGTACGGCTGGCATCGAGATAACACGATCGGTCTCACACCCCAACACAATCAATGGTCCGAAAACTGGATAGAATTCTTCCGTGAGCAACGACTGGGCTTTCAACTGCGACTTGCGGAAAGAAACGGATACGGCGGCGAGCTTCAATCGACAGGCACAACGTTGAGCGAGAATATCGCCAAGCTGTTTCAGAATTACGAACCGGTCGCGTCGTTATTACATGGCGATCTTTGGGGCGGCAACTGGGCGGCGTCGAGTGAACAACCGGTCATATTCGATCCGGCCGTTTACTACGGCGATCGCGAGTCCGATATTGCGATGACGAAGCTATTCGGCGGTTTTGGCCCCGACTTTTATTCGGCGTACCAGGAGAGCTGGCCGATGGAAGCAGGCCACGAGGAGCGGCTCAAGCTGTATCAGCTCTACCATGTTCTCAATCACCTGAATCTTTTCGGGCGCGGATACTTCGGCAGATCGATGCAATTAATCCGCGACCTCAACATGCGCTCGGGACGCTGGTTGTAATAGTTGGCACTTGAGCCAGGAGATGGTGTCCAATCGGACGGGTTTGGCCGGCCACTTTAAAGAAATGCCGTCACTCAAGATAAGCTACCGCATCGCTAATCTGCGGCCAAACGTCTGATTGGGTTACCTTTGGCCCGGGTAGTGGCTTTTACGGATACTCGTGCGTCTAGGGAAGTGAAAAGATGCTAGCTGACTTACGTGCGGGCACTCCATACTGATGAACAGCGGCCACGAAACTCAGCCAAGAGCTTCAGCAGGTGCAGGACGGCGAAATTTCACAATGTCTAAGCCGCTGGCGCCCCCCGCAGCAACTTACACGATATCCGCACGCAGTAAATCTTCGGATGCACCAGTCTTTGGCTACCTGAGAACACAGTATGGCAATGTGCAGTTACGCGAAATTGACAGCCTGTTCGGATTCGTTGAGCGAAGCGAATTGTACGGTGGGCGGGCGTTCAGGCAGCGTGAACTGTCTGACAGAGATGTTGAGCAACTCTATAGTGCAGGCATCGGAGTTCGACTGCCGCTATCAAACCACTCTGTCGAGCGTGCCGAGTATGAGCGAAATCTGCCGCTACTGGATAAATATCATCGCCTGGGAAACTTCGTTATCGTAACAAATGACAACCTTGCGAGATGGATTCGGCGGGATTTTCCCGCCTATCAAATCGACGCAAGTGTTATCAAAAATATCAAGACCCATCGAAGGATCAATGAGGCTCTTAAATTGTACGATTCGATCGTATTGCCGATGCGCATCAATGAGGACCTAGGTTTTTTGGATAAGATAGAAGCGAAAAACAGAATTACACTGTTTGCCAACGCTGGCTGTGCACTGACCTGCCCTTCGAAGCTCTGTTATCCCTCGTTTTCCAAGTTCAACAAAGGCAAAGGTGGTCAAATTCAATGCTCGCAATCACTCAAGCAGCGTGATGAGCTGGGCATGGTGGACTTTTCATTGCAGACATTTATCGATCTCGGGTTTCACAGGTTCAAGCTGCTGCGCGCGCGCCCCGACGGCATGACCGGTTATTAGGCATGTGCCAATTCAATTCAGTGAGTTTGGTCAAACCCCGCCTTCTCCTATAGCCGAAAAATCTCCTGAGCTGCCCATTTGGTGTCCTCATCGACGCGACGGCAGGGGCAAAGCGGACGTTTAACGCGTGCATCTTGGACTAGCTATTTTCATTGACAGCAAGAAAGTCTGCCTCAAACAAGTATAGCGTCGTACCCTCCGGTGCCTGAATGGATACAAAGGAGGATTCGTAACGGGGATTGGTGTCGATGCTCAGCCCATGCGTCTCGACGTCAGCCAAAACCGATGTCAGGTCATCGCAGACAAAACAGGGAGAAGGAGACCTAAGTGCATTGTGTTCGCTAAGCCCGAGCGGCATGCCGGCGGCGTCGAAGCGAAGATGCGGCGTCGGCTGCTCCCGAAGTTCGATCATTGCTGGTGCCAGAGGGGCCCAGAAGCGGCCAGCTCGCATCGCATCCTTAGCGGGGAGGCTCAGTTCAAACCAGTTGCCGCACATGGATTTCTCGACATCCTCGGGGGGCGGCGTAAACGTCCTCGCTTCAACCATGCTGATCATGTTTCCGTCGCGATCGCGAAAACCGAGTTCATTGAATACGTCGGTGTCTATCTTCAACAAATTGAAGTCGAAGCCGTGATCCGACATTGCACGCGCGTGTTTCGCAAGGTCGCGTTGAACGAATGTTATCGCAGGCTCTTCAAAGTCCCGGTCGTGCAGGCCGATACACAATTCGCCGTCGCTGACGACTGCATATTTATGCGGCCAGACATCGCCGCTTTCCAGTTCCGAAAAGCCGAGGGTCTTGTAAAAGGCGAGCGACTCGATGATGTCAGGTGCATGTACGCTGAATTCCAGAAACTTACCCAGCATTGTCAGTTCTCCGCACCCATATCGCGTGCGCGCTGCATGCTCTTGTCCATTTCACGTGCCGCTTCGGAAAGACTCCAGTCGGGCGATGCCTCCGGCCAGCCGGCGACGTTTCTTTCGATCAGGCGGCTCAGGAAACTGACATGGTCGTCACGGGCATTGAGTGCCGGAATGTAACGGAGTTCTCCGCCGCCGGCGGCGGCAAAGTCAGCGGCATATCGAATTGCAATCTCTTCAAGCGTCTCGAGACAATCGACGGCAAAGGACGGGCTGATGACGTCGATTTTCCCCAGCTTCTCGGCGCCCCAGGTTTTCATAATGTCGTCGGTGTAGGGACGTAGCCATTCCTGGCGCCCGAGGCGCGACTGAAAACTGACATGCCAACTGCCTTCCTCCAGTTCCAGCGATTCGGCAACCAGCCTGGCGGTCTTGTGACACTGACAATGATAGGGGTCTCCCTTATCCAGCGTTTGGCGCGGCAAGCTGTGAAACGAAAAAAGAAGACGCTCGCCCCGGCCATGCAGATCCCAGAAGTCCCTCGTGCTTGCAGCGACTGCAGCAATGTAACCGGCAGCGTCGTGATAATGGTTGACGAAATGCAGTTCGGGTATCCAGCGGCGGCGGCTCAGGATTCTCGTTACAGAGTCGAAAACAGATCCGGTCGAGGTGCCCGAATACTGCGGATACATAGGCAGCACCAGTAAGCGACGGACGCACTGCTGATACATGCTATCGAGCGCGCTTTCGATTGACGGGCTGCCGTACGACATCGCGATCTCGACGTGTGTTGCGCCTGACAATCGGGCGGAAAGTTTGTCCTGCAGCGAATCGGCAAGGTCCTTCGAATGCAACAGCAGCGGAGAGCCTTGGTCCGTCCATATTTTGCGATAGGCGGCGGCCGATTGTTCGGGCCTGGTGCGAAGGATGTAAGCATGTAGCACCGGCCACCAGATAATTCGTGGTATCTCAACAACGCGCGGATCGGAGAGAAACTCTTTGAGGTAACGTCGAACGGCTTCCGGCGTCGGTGCATCCGGGGTGCCTGTGTTGACGAGCAGGACGCCCAGGGACTCCGGGACTCCGTGTTCATATTCGGGCGAAGATTCAAAGGGTGGCATTTAAGGGCTTGCCCGCATTCATATCGGCTAAGTGCCTGAGTAACAGTACTAAATCGGTGCATCTGACGCTAGCGTGCAGCATGCTATATTCACGTGACATCCAGGTTGAACAACGATGAACACCGAATCAGAAATAATCGAAGAAACTGAGGAGCCCGACAGATGGACGCTTATTCGGGATCTTGCCGTGTTCCAGGTCAAACTGCTTTTCGACGGTTTTCGTGATCTCCTTCTTCTCCCGGTTTCCTTCATCGCCGGCATCGTCAGTTTGGTCGGTGGTGGTGCAAAGCCGGGCCCGGAGTTCTACGACTTGCTGCGAATCGGTCGGCGCAGCGAGCGCTGGATCAACCTGTTTGGCGCCGCGGAGCACTATCATGGCCCGGCGACTGACGATGAAAAATTTGCCGTAGAGGACATCGATAACATGGTGTCACGCGTCGAGGCTTACGTCGTGGACGAATACAAGAGCGGCGGCGTTACCGCACAGGCAAAGGAACGACTAGATAACGCATTGGATCTTCTTCACAAGAAAACACGACGGCGTAGCAGGGACTCAGGCTAAGGAGTTTCAATGTCCTTGCCGGACAGCAGGTCCTCGATGCTGGGCGGCGGATGGTCCGGACCCATGCGACCTTCTTTCAGTCTCCGAACGTAGTCTTTGTATGCGCGCATTGCCTGGTAGCCGAAAATCCAGCATATCGGCAGGTTTGCCCAAACCATCACGCCGAGTCCAATGCCCGTCATGTTGTCGAGATCGGTATCGGTTTGAATGTGGCCGAGCGTTGCGAGGAACGTAAGCCCGCAGTAGATAAGCTTGAATGGCAAAACGCCTTTGTCCCCGGCGAGGTAGATCATTCCCTGTTCGCCGTAATAGGCCCAGGCAATGATGGTCGAGATGCCAAATAACCAGGATGCAACAGTAATAAGCCATTTGCCCAGGCCAGGCGTGACGGAATCGAGCGCTTTGGCAGTCAATGTTGCGCCGACATAGGACTTATACAGGCCCCCCGCAACGACTTCCGGTTCGACTGGACCAACTAGCGGATCCCAGTTGATGGCGAAGCCTGCTGCCTCGGCACTGACCACGCCATCGATGCGATGGAGCAGCTGTCCCGTTGCCGGGTTCTCTCCTGCCTCAACGATCAGTGTAACGATCTCGCCGTCCTGCCAGTCCCCGTCCGGTGCGCTGGTTTTTGCGAACTGCCAGCCGGTCCCGGTCTGGGTGGCAATGGGCGCATCGGTGAACATGACGTCCGGTGCGCGGTTCCAGATTCCGGTAGCGAGAATGATCAGCGCGGTAAAAGTGCACACGACGATCGTATCGATGAAAGGCTCGAGTCCCGCGACGATTCCCTCACGAACGGGTTCGTCCGTTTTTGCAGCCGAGTGTGCAATCGGCGACGAACCCTGACCGGCCTCGTTGGAAAAGACGGCGCGTTTCATACCGAAAAGAAAAGCCGATGCGACGGAGCCACCGATAAATGCGCCACTCGCTTCGGTCGGCGTAAATGCGTGCGTGATGATCAGCGCGAACATCGACGGTATCTTTTCGAAATTGAGGAAAAGGATGTAGAAACCGACAAGCAGATAAAGCGCGACCATGAAAGGCACGAGGGTCCCTGCGACCTTGCCGATTCTCTTGATGCCGCCGATGATGACCGCGGCGACGAGCGCAGCCAGCACCAGGCCGCACACCCAGCCCGGAATACCGAAGTACTCATTGGTGACTTCGGCGATGTTCCAGGCCTGGAACATGTTGCCGCCGGTTGCCGACGACGTGAGCAGGCAGATGCAGAAGACGACTGCGATTGTCTTGCCGAGCCACTTGAGTTCGGGCTTCATGAGAGCGAGGGCCTTGTCGGCAACCCACATCGGGCCACCGTGCGGGTTCTGCGGGTCGTCGGTATTTCTGTAAAGCATCGACATTGTGACTTCGGTCAACTTGATCGACATGCCGAGGAAGCCGACGACCCACATCCAGAAAATTGCGCCGGGCCCACCGAGAGCAATTGCGAGTGCCACGCCACCGATATTGCCGAGGCCGACCGTACCCGAGAGGGCCGCTGACAATGCCTGAAAATGATTGATCGCACCCGGATCATCCGGATCGTCGTACACGCCGCGAACAACGGCCGGCCCGTGGCTCAATGCCCGGTATTGAGAGAAACCGCTCCAGACAGTAAAGAGAATGCCGGTACCGACGATGACGTAGAGCCAGGTCTCATTCCAGAGTACAGAATTGATCGTCGCCAGTACTTCGCTGAGACCCATCGAGTCAGCCGGTCGCGGCTTCCAGAATTGCAGTTACACCCATACCGCCCGCCGTACAAACGGATACAAGGCCTCGCCCCGAGCCCTTCTCGTTCAGGAGTTTGGCCATCGTGGCAATTACCCTGGCGCCCGTCGCGGCGAACGGATGTCCGATGGCAATACTGCCGCCCTTGACGTTCATTTTTGCAAGCTCAATCGGGCCCATCGGCTCGTTTCGACCCAGCCGCGCGCGGCAAAATTCCTCGGACTGCCAGGCTTTGAGGGTGGCAATGGTCTGTGCGGCAAAAGCCTCGTGAATCTCGTAATAATCGAAGTCCTGCAGACGCAGATTTGCCTCTTTCAGCATGTCGGAAACGGCAAATGCGGGCGCCATCAAAAGCCCATCCGAATTGATGAAATTAACGGCTGCGGCTTTAACGAAGGTGATATAGGCAATGATGGGCAGGTTTTTCAGTTTCGCCCAGGGTTCGGATGCGAGCAGGACCGCCGCGGCGCCATCAGTCAGAGGAGTGCTGTTTCCAGCCGTCAACGTAGCCTCCGCGCTTTTATCGAAGACAGGCTTTAGGGCAGCGAGTTTTTTGTAGCTCGTATCGTGGCGAATATTGTTGTCCTCCTCGGCGCCCTTGTACGGTACGACGAGGTCATCATAAAAACCTTCCTCATATGCTTTCGCCGCCTTCACGTGACTCGTCAGCGCAAGTTGGTCCTGGTGTTCACGCGGCACATCCCATTCCTTTGCCGTGACCTCCATGCTCTCGCCCATCGAAAGGCCTGTGCGCGGTTCGTTCACACCGGGAAGCTCGGGAAGAAGATGTTGTGGACGAAGCCGGAACCAGGGCTTGATCCTTTGCATGAAAGACCTGCTACCGTGGACGTCGAGCAGAATTCGCCTGAGCCCATCACGAAACACAATCGGTGCGTCGCTGATGGAATCCGTACCACCGGCGATACCCGCGTCGATCTGCCCAAGCGCAATTTTGTTGGCAATCTGGATGCAGGCTTCGATGCTTGTTCCGCAAGCGCGCTGAAGATCGAACGCCGGGGTCTTCATCGACAGGCCCGAGCCAATGACAGATTCTCTCGCCAGATTCCAGTCCTTCGAATGCTTTATTACTGCGCCTAACGCGACGTCGCCGAGCGTCTGATCCTTGAGGTCGTATTTGTTGACCAGGGCCTTCAAGGTGGCCGTCATCAGGTCCTGATTGGAGTAGCCTCTATATACGGAATGGGCGCGGCAGAAGGGTATTCTCAAGCCACCGACGACCGCCACTCGTTGGGATTGTCTATCGTGCAACATGCCTGTCTCCGACATTCAATTGAGTGAACCGTGCGCAACTTTACACTATTGCAACCATTGAACATAAGACATACATGCTACAGTCGGCGATGAAAAGCATTCGGCATAGATGACAACTTTTACACCCAGCGACAACTGGCCACAGGAAGTCAGGGCGCTTCTGCGTTTGGCAGGCCCGTTAATCATCAACAATCTCGCGATTGCAGGGATGCAGTTCGCGGATGCGGTGATGGCGGGACGACTCGGCGCCGAGGCACTCGCGGCTGTCGCCGTCGGTGGCAGCGTCTGGTTCCTCGGGTTTACCGTGATGCTGGGTCTGATGATGGCGATATCGCCGATCTCCGCCCGGCACTTCGGCGCCGGCAACCCATCCCTCATCGGACGTTACACCCGGCAGGGACTCTGGTTGAGTGTTGTGCTGGGCGTGTCAATTTTCACTTTGGCCCAACTGTTCGTTGATCCGGCACTCCGTTTCGTCGGTATCGCATCGGAGTTTCACGACCTGACCGTCGGTTACGTCAGGGGAATAATGTACGGTGCGCCCGCTATCTGTGCATTCCTCGCCTTCCGTTTTACGACGGAGGGCATCGGTCATACCCGACCGATAATGTGGGCCTCCCTGTTCGCGCTTGTGTGCAATGTATTCCTGAATTACGTGTTGATGTACGGTCACTTTGGGGCACCTGCGCTTGGCGCCGTCGGTTGTGGTGTGGCCAGCGGGATAACGATGTGGCTGATCATGATAGGACTCGGATCGTACGTATACCTGAGTCCAAGATATCGGCCGCTGGAGATTTTCGCCCACGTCGCGCCCATTCGAATTTCGGTGATCAGGGAAATCTTTTCCCTGGGCACGCCGATCGCATTGACGATTACGGCTGAAGCCGGCCTTTTCTCGGCGGTATCGATCCTGATGGGTACACGCGGGGCCAGTATCGCTGCGGCGCATCAGATCGCCATCAATTTTGCGGCAACGATGTTCATGATTCCGCTGGCGCTGAGCTCCGCGTCGACTATTCGCGTCGGCCACGCCCTCGGTGCCGGCAATCCGGCTGCAGCTCGCTTCGGCGGGGCGACCGGCATTGCGATGTGCGGTGTTTTCATGACATGCACGGCAGTCTTTTTGCTCGTATTCCGCGAGGCCGTCGTCAGTCTTTACACCAATGACACGACAGTGCAGGCAATCGCGATCAGCTTGTTATTGATGGCTGCGATTTTTCAGGTCGGAGACGGCGTGCAAATCGGAGCGGCAGGCTCCTTGCGGGGCTACAAGGACACCCGCATGCCGATGGCCATCAATATATTCGCCTACTGGTTTCTGGCCTTTCCGCTGGCCTATCTTGCTGCCATTACCTATCAGCTCGAGCCGCAGTACACCTGGGCAGCGTTTGTCCTGGGATTATCCGTCGCGGCCATATTGCTGACAGTCAGATACGCACGGGTTTCCCGGGATCATCTTAATGAAATGGGGACGGACTCCGTGGAGTCCGTCCCCGACTAACCCTGGCCAAAGCTGGGGCTGTCGGCTGCCAGGTATTTCTCTTCTTCGGGGCTGTTCGCGCGGCCCAGCAATTTGTTCCTGTGCGGAAAACGACCGAATTGCTCGACGATGTCGGCATGCAGCTCTGCGAACTGGGCGATCGTCTCGAAAGTCTCTTTGTAGGTCGGTGATACGGCCTCGGCGAGCCGCCGATAGATTTCACAGGACTTCGCCTGAACCTTTCTCGACTCGGCGTGTTGCAGCGGCATATAAAAGAATGCCTTGTGTATCGGCGCAAGCCCTTTGTCCTTTTTCTCCATGGCTCCCTCCACGCAAAGCTTGAGTGCCGCCTTGTCCATCTCGAAGGCTTCGGGCGAGTTGCGATAAATATTCCGGCGGAATTGATCGAGCAGCAAAATCAGCGCCAAACGGCCTCTAGGCTCATGCGCCCAGTGGTCGAGCTTGCCTTCCGAGGCCAACTCGACGTCGCCGGCGAACTCCTTGGCTATCTCTTCGTCGAATACGGGATCTTCGCCGAACCAGGTATCCATGCGCCCGTCGATCTTCGGGGCACTCAGCGTCTGTTCCATAAACCAGAATGACAGGATTGCATCGATACGAATCTGATCGTCGTCGGTGATTGTCGCATCCATGCTCTCGCTGAAAAGTTTTACCGCCATATCATTTTCCCCAGTGATGGGACTGTCTCCGCGACCGGGAGCTTCCGTTCGAACTGCGAACCATGTCACAGAAAGGGGCGAGTCCATCCGCCCATAGTGTGTTGTAGCACTATTTAGAGGCAGGCTCTATGCGTTTGATCACCGTATGCGCGTTGTGCACCTTGCTCGTTGCCTGCGGTGGTCCTGCGGTGGGGCCCGAAGAGGCCCTGAGGCAATGGATTGCCGGGGCGGAGGCGGCCGCCGAGGGCCTTGATCGCCGCGAACTGCTTGCGATGGTCTCGGAGAACTATGCCGACGCCAGGGGCAATGACCGTGCGGAAGTCGACAAGATACTGCGTTTCTATTTTCTGCGTCAGAAGTCGGTCGCACTGGTCATGAAGATCGACGAACTGACGGTTATAGACGACACGGCGGCAGAGATTCTCGTAACGGCCGCCGGGGTCGGCATGACGACCGGCGCGCTGGGCGTGAACGCGGACGCCTACCAGTTTTCGCTGGAGCTTGAGAAAGACGACGATGAGTGGATGCTTATCGGCGCACGTTGGGGAGAGTTGGGAGAGGAGCTTCACTGAGCGTCATTTGGCCTGGGGTGGATATGAACGGTCGAACGTACTTCATAGCAGCGATGGCGAGCGCCATTGTCGCAATATCAGCTTGTGCCGGGAGCGGCGCGATAATCAATTCGCCCGACGTCAGGCTCACGAGTGTCGAGATAACGGGCGCGGACTTCCATCGACAAGAATTTCTGCTGGGCTTTCACGTCAGCAATCCGAATCCGTTTCCGCTTCCGGTCAAATCCATCACATACCAGGTTCGCCTGGGAGACAAACACTTCGCAGGCGGTGAGACTCAGGGCAATTTCACGGTGCCATCGAATGGCAATACTTCATTCGTGCTGAGCGTCGAGGTGGATCTGTTGAGATCGACGACGAATCTTGCAGGGTTCATACCGGGCAGGGTGCGCGAGGACCTGAGTTACGAATTGAATGGCAGTTTTGCCGTTGATATTCCCTTCACGAAGCCGCTGGAGTTTTCGCATAGCGACCGCATTGATCTGGTCGCAGCCGAATTCTGATTTTCATTAGTTACGCGCGCAACTATTCAGTGAATTCGTCCCGGAGCCGAAAATCGCACGGTGTTGGTGCGCAAAAGCCGGAAAATCGCTGAAAATTTCGTCGATTTCCGTCAATTTTTGTTGCACCCGACACAATTCTGAAACCCTGTCTTATACTAGGACGTTCGGGCTTCTTTAGAGAAAAGTCTTTATCCGGTAACACGATATCGTCCCGGCCACGAACTCGTCGGCCTTCGGAGTAGCCCCTAGAGGCACCATGATGGTGCCATCTCATTCGAGAAATTAAGATTTGGGGCGCAAAAAGCGACTCCCGGGGCGGCCATGAGCGAAAAATCCGCAACAAACCGAATAACTGCCAATAGCAGCATAACTGCCAATAGCAGCATAACTGCCAATAGCAGCATAACTGCCAATAGCAGCATAACTGCCAATAGCAGCATAACTGCCAATAGCAGCATAACTGCCTGTAGTAAGGGTCTGCACGATCCTGCGTTCGAGCGCGATAGCTGCGGATTTGGCCTGATTGCGAATATTGACGACAGCCCCAGTCACTGGCTGGTCCAGACGGCCATATCCGCACTGGCCCGACTGACGCACCGGGGGGCGGTGGCAGCCGATGGAAAAACAGGCGACGGTTGCGGTCTGCTTATCAAGTTTCCCGAAAAATTCCTGAGAGCCGTGGGCGAAGAATCCGGTTTTCGACTGAGCGAACGCTTCGCGGCAGGAGTCGTGTTCCTCACGCAGGACGGCATTCTGGCGAAAAAAACAAAACGGGAAATCGTTGCGGCAGTAACAGAGTCCGGACTTGATGTCGCTGGTTGGCGCGAGGTCCCGATCGATAATTCGGTTTGCGGCGAGCTGGCCATGCAAACGCTGCCTCGCATCGAGCAAGTCTTTGTCAACGCGCCCAAGGGAATGCAACGAACCGGTTTCAACCGGGCGTTGTTTCTGGCACGCCGCAGGGCCGAAAAACGGATCGCTGAGCTGGATCCCACGGCATATCTGGCCAGCTTGTCGAGCGCCACGATCAGTTACAAGGGCATGATCATGCCCGAAGCATTACCGAAGTTTTACCCGGACCTGCGTGATCCCAGGCTCGAATCATCGGTCTGCGTTTTTCACCAGCGATTCTCGACAAACACTCTGCCTGAATGGCGGCTCGCCCAGCCATTTAGATTCCTGGCGCACAACGGCGAGATCAACACGATACAGGGAAACAGAAACTGGGCGCTGGCGCGGGCCAACAATTTCCGTTCGGACAAACTCAGCGACATATCCGATCTCGATCCGATCGTTTCGCTGACAGGATCGGACTCGTCTACGCTCGACAATATGCTCGAGGTGATGCGGGCTGCGGGCATGGATGTCATTCAGGCGATGCGCATATTGATTCCACCGGCCTGGCAGTCAGTGGACAACATCGACCCGGACGTCAGGGCGTTCTATGAGTTCTTCGATTGCCAGATGGAACCCTGGGATGGGCCGGCAGGGATAGTCCTGACCGACGGCCACTATGCGGCGTGCTGCCTGGACAGAAACGGGCTGCGGCCGGCCCGATATGTCATTACGAAAGACCGTCATATTACGATCGCGTCGGAAATCGGCGTGTATGACTACGAGTCCGGCGATGTCATCGCAAAAGGCCGGCTCGGGCCCGGCGAGATGCTGGCCGTCGACCTCCATAACGGCGTGCTTCTCGATAACGATGCCATACATGGCATGTTGAAAATGCGAGCACCCTACAAGAAATGGCTCAAGCAGGGCGTGCGTTATCTCGATTCGGAATTGATCGACAGGCATACGGCAGCCGAGCCCATGGACGAAGACACTCTGGCCACCTACCAGAAGATGTTTAACCTGACTCGGGAGGAATTGACCGAGGTCGTCAGCGTCCTTGCAAAAGCAGAGCAGGAAGCCGTCGGTTCGATGGGTGATGATACTCCGATGCCGGTTTTGTCGAGAAAGATCAGGTCTCCATTCGACTACTTTCGGCAACAGTTTGCGCAGGTAACCAATCCGCCAATCGATTCGCTTCGCGAACGCATCGTGATGTCGCTGCAGACAAACATTGGCCGCGAGAGCAGCCTGTTCGATATCGGGCCGGAGCACGCGGACCAGGTCATCATTAACTCGCCGGTGTTGTCACAAAGAAAATTGCGTCAACTGGTCGGGCCTACCATGTTTTCCGATCGTTACGCCTTCATCGACCTCAATCGGCCTGACGACATATCGCTCGAGGATGCGCTGGACGAAATCTGCCGTGAAGCGGAGCAGGCAGTTTCGGATGGCAAGTTTCTTCTGACGTTGAGTGACCGCTACCTCAAGCCGGGCCTGTTGCCCGTACACGCCTTGCTTGCAACGGGCGCAGTGCACCATTACCTCGTTGCAAAGAGTCTTAGATGCGACGCAAACATAATCGTGGAGACCGGCGTCGCGCGCGATCCGCATCACTTCGCCTGCCTGATCGGTTACGGCGCAACTGCCGTTTATCCCTACCTCGTTTACCAGTCGTTGCATGACCTTGCGGTCAGGGGAAACGTGGATCGCCAGCGGCAGCTGGGTCGAAGCTATCGTCGCGGCATTCGCAAGGGACTTTTCAAAGTCATGTCCAAGATGGGCATCTCTTCAGTGTCGAGCTACCGCGGCGCTCAGCTATTCGAAATTGTCGGCATGCACGATGAAGTCGTCGATCGATGCTTCAGGGGCACGGTCAGTCGGATCCAGGGGACCGGTTTCGACGATCTTCTCGAGGACCAACAGAACCTGGCGAAGGCGGCGTGGGAACCGAGAGTGCCGGTTGGACCGGGTGGCCTCCTTAAATACGTATACGGTGGTGAATACCATTGTTTTAACCCTGACGTGATCGCCACATTGCAGGCGGCCGTTCGAACCGGTGACTTTGAGCGTTACCAGCAGTACGCGAAGCTCGTCAATGAGCGGCCAGTTGCAACGATTCGGGATCTCATGAAGACCAAGGCGCTTGGGCCCCCGATACCGCTGGACGAAGTCGAGCCCGTCGAGGACATACTGCCGCGTTTCGACAGCGCCGGCATGTCGCTCGGGGCGCTGTCGCCCGAGGCGCATGAGGCGCTGGCCATCGCGATGAATCGCATCGGCGCCCGCTCGAACTCCGGGGAAGGCGGTGAAGATCCGGCCCGGCACGGCAGCCAGCGCATGTCGAAGATCAAGCAAGTCGCGTCGGGACGATTCGGAGTCACGGCCGAATACCTGGTCAACGCCGAAGTCATTCAGATCAAGATTGCGCAGGGAGCAAAGCCCGGCGAGGGTGGTCAGCTCCCGGGGCACAAGGTTAACGACATGATCGCGAAACTCCGCTACTCGAAACCGGGTGTCGGGCTGATCTCTCCACCGCCGCATCACGACATCTACTCGATCGAAGACCTGGCGCAGTTGATCTTCGACCTGAAACAGGTCAATCCGGAAGCGCTCGTATCCGTAAAACTCGTGGCCGAACCTGGTGTCGGCACCATCGCCGCGGGCGTGGTCAAAGCCTACGCGGACCTCATTACGATCTCCGGCCACGATGGCGGAACCGGGGCAAGTCCGCTTACCTCGGTCAATTATGCTGGCAGCCCGTGGGAGCTGGGCTTGTCAGAAACGCATCAGGTGCTCCGGGCAAACGATCTTCGGCATAAAGTCCGTTTGCAAACTGACGGTGGCCTCAAGACTGGTCTGGACGTCATCAAGGCGGCAATCCTGGGTGCGGAAAGTTTTGGTTTCGGTACCGGCCCGATCGTTGCGCTCGGCTGCAAGTATCTTCGAATCTGTCATCTGAATAACTGCGCGACCGGTGTTGCAACTCAAAATAATGTATTACGTAGCGAATACTTCATCGGTCTTCCGGAAATGGTCGTCAATTATTTCCGATTCATGGCAGAGGAAGTCCGGATGTTGCTCTCGGAGCTGGGCGCGAAGAAACTCGATGAAATCATCGGGCGCGTCGATCTGATCGAGCTATTGCCCGGTGAAACACCTCGCCAGCAGAAACTGGACCTCAGCCCGATCATCTCCGACGGTGGGCTCATGCCGGACAAGCCGCAGTTCTGTACAGACCCGAGGAACGATCCTTTTGACAAGGGTGAGCTGGCTGAAGAAATGTTGCGCCAGACACTGCCTGCCATCGAGAGTAAGACAGGCGGAAAATTCCACTTCGACATTTTAAATTACAACCGAACCATCGGCGCGAGGCTGTCCGGAGAAATCGCCCGACACTATGGCAATGAAGGCATGGCCGACGCACCGCTCGATCTTCTGCTTACCGGAACCGCCGGGCAAAGCTTCGGCGCCTGGAACGTATCCGGTCTGAATCTGAATCTGATCGGCGACGCGAACGACTATGTCGGTAAAGGCATGACCGGCGGACGAATCACAATTCGACCACCGGAGGACGCGTTATTCCGGGCAAGGGATACGGTCATCATTGGCAATACCTGCCTTTATGGAGCGACCGGCGGTCAATTGTTCGCGGCCGGCCAAGCGGGCGAGCGGTTTGCTGTAAGAAACTCCGGTGCCACGGCCATCGTCGAAGGCACAGGGGATCACTGCTGCGAGTACATGACCGACGGCGTTGTCGTCGTGCTGGGCCGGAGCGGCGTGAATTTCGGAGCGGGGCTCACTGGCGGATTTGCCTACGTGCTCGATCTCGACCGGGACTTCGTCGATTTGTACAACCATGAACTGATCGACATTCACCGCATCTCCCCGGAAAGCATGGAAGCCTACCTGCATCATCTGCGTTCGCTGATCATGGATCATGTGGCAGCCACAAACAGCGTCTGGGGCCAGGAGATCCTGCAGGAGTATCGAACTTTCCTGCCGAAATTCTGGCTCGTCAAGCCGAAGGCGGCCGAGATCAGCTCCCTGATCGAATCCCTGCGTGAAGCTGCGTAATGCCGAAACACCCCCTGCAGTTTCTCGAGGTTCCCCGGCGCGATCCCGGCAAAGAGGCCGTCGAGACCCGGATCAGGCATTTCAGCGAGATTTACGGATCATATGATGGCGCCGATGCAGCAAGCCAGGCAGGCCGGTGTATTGCCTGTGGCAACCCTTACTGCGAGTGGAAATGCCCGGTACACAATTACATCCCTGACTGGCTGCGCCTGATCGAGGAAGGCAAACTTTTTCAGGCGGCGGAGCTGTCGCATCAGACTAATTCCTTGCCGGAAATCTGTGGCCGCATCTGTCCGCAGGACCGCCTGTGCGAGGGCGCATGCACCCTGAACGACGGAATCGGTGCTGTCAGCATTGGCAGCATTGAAAAGTACATTACGGACGAGGCATTCAAGCAGGGATGGCGGCCGGACATGTCCCGGGTGGTCGATACGGGAAAGAAAGTCGGCATCGTCGGCGCGGGACCGGCGGGGCTTGCCGCCGCCGACGTCCTCGCCCGAAATGGAATTCGCTCGGACGTCTATGACAGTTACTCGGAAATTGGCGGCTTGCTGACTTTCGGAATTCCGCCTTTCAAGCTCGAGAAAGAAGTTGTGAGGAAACGACGTAAGATTCTCGAGGGAATGGGTGTCACGTTTATTCTCAATACACGCATTGGCGATGACAAACCATTCGATGAGCTGCTGGAAGAATACGATGCTGTATTTCTCGGCATGGGTACTTACACATATGTTCGCGGCGGTTTTCAGGGCGAAGATCTCGACGGAGTTTATGAAGCACTTCCCTATCTGGTCTCGAACGTCTACCGCGAACTCGGCATCAGCAGACGGGTCGAGTCGCGTTTCAATGTAGAAGGCAAAAGGGTCGTCGTACTCGGCGGTGGCGATACCGGCATGGACTGCAATCGCACCGCGATCAGGCAGGGTGCGACGAGCGTCAGTTGTGCATATCGCCGTGACGAGGAAAATATGCCCGGGTCGCGACGCGAAGTCCGAAACAGCAAGGAAGAGGGCGTGAAATTCCTGTTCAACCAACAACCGCTCGAGATCGTCGGCAGCGATCATGTCACCGGCGTCAAACTCGTCGAGACACGGTTGGGCGACCCTGACGCCAGTGGCCGCCGACGTCCCGAGCCGGTGCCGGGCAGCGAACAGATACTCCCTGCAGACGCAGTCATCATTGCCTTCGGCTTCAGGCCGAGTCCCGCGGACTGGTTTCCGGATTTCGATATCGAAACCCTTGAAAATGGCCGCGTCAGGGTAAGCCGGGAGGCGGAACACACTTTTCAGACAAGCAACCCGAAAGTATTTGCGGGTGGCGACATGGTGCGGGGTTCCGATCTCGTCGTTACTGCCGTATTCGAAGGTCGCGAAGCTGCGAGCGGGATAGCCCGCTTCCTTGGCGTTTGAGCAAATCAGCCCCCGAGCTGAGTCACCTGTGGGCGATCGGCTTATCCGTAAACAGGTAATCCTTTAGCTCTGCATCGAATGCTGAATCCTTGCGGCGAATCCATTCGAGAACCATTGCCGCGTGCTCCTTTTCCTCGTCCCGGTTGTGCGCGAGGATGGCGGCCAGGTCCGGGTCCTTGCACGCGTCGACACGCTGGTTGTACCAGTCGACCGCTTCCAGTTCCTCCATTAGAGAAGTAATCGCGCGGTGCATGTCTCTAGTCTCGTCAGACAATTCATCAATTGGTTCGTGATAACCTTCGTTCGACATATTTTTCTCCTTATGATTGCCTCGAGCCCGCGACCGGCAGCCTGATTTCAAAGGCGACACCGTCATCAATATTATCAGCACTGACAGAGCCGTGATGGCCTTCGGCGATCAGCCGGGCAATATACAAACCGAGCCCCAGGTGTTTGTCTTTGCCTCTGTCCCGTACGGACACCAGGGAGTCGAACAACTGCGTTCGCATCCTGTCGGGCAACGGCGGGCCGGGATTCGATACGGTAATCAATGCAGATTTCGTGTCGGATGAAAGCCTGATGCTTATCGGGTCGTTGGGCGCGCTGAAATCGACGGCATTTTCCGCCAGCTTATCGAGCATCTGGATGATCAGCTCCGGCGAACCGTCGATGTCGACATCGCTTGAGTCGGATTCGCACGTAAACTTCCTGTCCGGATAGGCATCTCCGTAAGCAGCGACGGTGGAGGTTAGCGCTTCATGAAGATTAAATCGCTCGCTGTCCGCGTTCTCCATGAGTTCCTCGACCTTGCTCGCCTCACTCATCGCACTGAGAATTTTTTGAAGCCGTATGGCGCCCTCCTTCGCGCGTGCAGTGTAGTTCGCTGCTTCGTCCGTGAGCGGTTCGTGATCGAGGTTCTCGAGTGATGAAGTAACAATAGTCAGCGGTGTTCTCATTTCATGTGACAATCTGGCTGCCAGCGAACGAAGATAGTCGTTGTACTCGCCGAGCTGTCGCAGAACGCTGGAAAAACTGCGCGACAGATCCCCGATCTCATCGTTTGCAAGCGCACTTGGCAGGTCGGTGTCCACCTTGTCTCCATCCAGGGCACTCTCGGCTGCGTTGCTCAGGCGCCGAATTCTTAAAGACAACCAGCTTGAATAACCGAGAAGCACTGCTACCACAGCAAGTGTTGCGATAAGCGTGAAATTCATCAGGCGCGTCAGTGCCTGATTCCTCAGACTGAGGATTGCATCAGTTCCCTGTTGAAGAATAACGACGCCCGTCTGTACGGTGCCCGACCAGACAGGCTGGGCCACGGCGACAACAGCACGGCCATCGCTTCGGCTCCGGAACCAGCTGGTATCTGCTTTGGCATTCAGGGCCTGAGCGATATAGTTTTGCTGCTCACGGCCCGAAGGATGTGGTTCTGCGAGTAGCGCCTCCTTGCCCGGTTCCAGAAGCATGCTGTATGCAAGTCGCATCCAGCGTGATATTCCTTCGTCCGTTTGACTGTCCGGTTGCGAACGCGACGCGTCGCCAGCCTGGGCGAGTCGCCATCCTGCCAGGTCGGTTACGATCAGCCGCAAGCCGGGCTGAGCATAACCAGCAACCACGCTTTGCAGTAACGGCGAGGTTTTCGCAAACCGCCCGGGAAGCCGGCCGCTGTAGCTGGAACTTCGAATGCCCGGATCGTCTCTGCTTTTCGTATTGGTAACGACAAGACCAAGATGCGAACCGAGCAGATGTCGCGGCAATCGGGCCTCGAGTTGATATCCGGTCGCTGTGTCTTCCCAATGCGCAAGGATTCTTGGCTCGGCGAAGCGCTGGTCGCCCGTTCGGTTTATTGCCACCAGTGATCCCGGTGCTTCGGACACGAAGTCGAACAGAGACGTGATTTCTGTTTCATTGCCCGTCACGAGAACGACGCGGTCCGAAAAGATATCCTCCGCAACGACGTTAGCACCGGGACCCGAGTAGACGATTCTGTCGTCGCGCACATCAACGTAAAGAAATGCATGTTGCCCGCGAATGCCGATCGCGAAACTGATTGGTCCGTCGACACCGCGCATCGTTCTCAAAGATTCCGGCGGGATGGACCAGTCATCGAAGTAACCATCGATAAGCGGTATTGATGACAGGGGGTGACCATAAAGCTCTCCCGACCGGTCAACCACTTCGGTGACAGAGAACTCGTCGGGAAACTGAGAGAGGGAGTCCGCGATAGCAAGCGCCGTTCCGGACAGCATTTGCTTTTGGCCTTCACGCAGTGCCGACTCCGTTTCGCGAATGAACTGACATCCGGCCCAGGGCAGCACCAGAGACAGCAGGCTAACCAACAGCAACTGGCGTCGAAGGTTCATCAGTCACTCAGCCAGCGATACCCCATGCCATAGACTGTTTCGATCGCCGCAAAGTCCGGATCGACTGCGACAAACTTGCGCCTTATTCTCTTTACATGTGAGGTGATCGTGTTGTCGTCGAGCACGGCCTGGGCTGCATCCATCAGCTGTTGCCTGTTTTTGACGTGACCCGGGTAACGGGCAAGTGCGTGAACCATCCAGAATTCCGTCAGCGTCAAACCAACAGGCTTGTCGTCCCAACGCACCGTCATACGTTCGATGTCCAGCTCAACATTACCTCGTCTTATGCGACTTTCCTCGCCCTGCGGTTTCTGCATCGCGTCGAGGCGCCGGAACAGGGCAGCGATTCTCGCCATCAGGTGCGGGAGGCTTATGTCTTTGGTCAGATAATCATCGGCTCCGAGTCTCAGGCCTGAAACGGCATCGAACTCGCTGTCCCTGGCCGTAAGGAAAATAATTGGCAGGTCGCTGGCGCGGCTGCGCAAATTGCGGCACAACTCGAAGCCGCCCTCAACATCGTCTTTAAGGTTTATGTCAATAACCACGAGGTCAGGCAGGCGGGCGTCGAATGCCTCCATTGCCGGCTTGCGGGCATCGTAAAGCTCGACCGAATAACCCTCGCGACGAAACGCGGCAGCGTAGTTCTCCCGTATAGCGGCTTCGTCTTCGACTATCGCAATTCGTTTGGACATGTTGGCTCCGACCTGCGGTCGCCACAATTTGCCACATTACGCCTGTGCATTGCCATGCCAATGCCCGGGGCCCGCCGAATTACCTTGTTGAACTATGACTCAGCGCAATAAGGGAGCCGTGAGATGGAACATAAGGCCATAAGGGAAAAACGAGCTTTAACCAGGCCCAAAGAATGTTGGCACCCAGGGCTCCCTGAAGACCTCTGCCGTAAGCGGATGAGTGAGCTTCTCAAGGGACGGTCACCCTGGCGCTGGCTGGCGCCCGGCATGCTGCTTTGCCTGCTGCTGCCCGGTCTTGCCAGCGCGGCCCCTGAAACCGCGATCGAGGACTTAAGGCCCGGCCAGATGCAAAGCGGCACGCTCCTCATGCGCATGAAGGAGGGATACCGTATTGCCACGAGAATGAATACTGACATCGATCTGAATGTCAGTGGTTTGGTGGCCCGTGTGTCGGTCCGGCAGAAATTCCTTAATGATGGTCAGGAATGGGTTGAAGGTATCTACGTTTTTCCACTACCCGACGACGCTGCAGTCGATCGGCTGCGCATGCATATCGGCGAAAGATTTATCGAGGGTGAGATTCGGGAGAAGGAGCAAGCGAAGAAGGAGTACGAGAAGGCAAAGACGGAAGGGAAGAAAGCCAGCCTTGTCGAACAACAACGAGCGAACCTGTTCACGACCTCAGTCGCGAACATCGGTCCCGGCGAGGAAGTCACGATCGAGATCGAGTACCTGCAAAACCTGAAGTATGACGAGGGAACTTTCAGCCTGCGTTTTCCGCTGACGCTGACGCCGCGATTCATTCCGGGCGCCCCTTTGCCGAGTCGCAAAGGCTCCGGCTGGGCGCCAGATACGACCCGTGTTGAAGACGCGTCTCTGATCACGCCACCAGTCGTCACGAGGTCCAAGGATCACGAAGTCACGCTCGACGCGTACATTAATGGTGGCGTGCCGCTGGAGCTAGTTGCGAGCCGCTACCATCCGATCGACGTAAGGCAAGTCAGCGGCGGGTACGAAGTGTCATTGATGAATGGGTCGGCGCCGCTGGATCACGATCTCGAGCTTCTGTGGCGTCCGGTTCCGGATGCGGCGCCGCGCGCGATGATCTTCTCGGAAACAAAAAACAAGGATCCATACGTCCTGCTGATGCTGCTGCCACCGAACGAGGTGTCATCAGATGCCGGCGTTGTGCCGCGCGAAATGATCTTTGTCATAGACACGTCGGGGTCCATGCATGGAACGTCGATCGACCAGGCGAAGAGAGCGCTTACGCTCGCACTTGACGGTTTGAAACCGACAGATCGCTTCAATGTCATTCAATTCAACTCCGTTACACATGCGCTTTTTCCGAATAGTGTCACGGCAGATCCAGGCCGCGTGCGCAATGCCAAAGCGTACGTTCGCACCCTCAGCGCCAACGGCGGCACGGAAATGCGGCCGGCACTCGTCAAGGCGCTCCAGCCGACCGCTAGAGAAACACACTTGCGGCAGATCATTTTTATTACCGATGGGAGTGTCGGTAACGAGCAGGAGCTATATACACTGATCGAACAGGATCTCGGTAACGCCCGGCTCTTTACGGTCGGCATCGGTTCAGCGCCGAACGGCTGGTTCATGCGCAAGGCTGCCGAGGCCGGACGCGGCACCTATAGTTATATCAGCGCATTGCACGAGATCGACGAAAAAATGCAGCGGCTCTTTCGCAAGCTGGAGAAGCCACAGATTACCGACATCCGCGTCGAGTGGTCTGACGGGCTCAGCCCGGTGAGCTATCCGCAAGTCGTACCCGACCTGTACGAAGGCGACCCCGTCCTTGTCAAAGCGCGGCTAAATGAACAACCGCGTGCCGGCGACCTGGTAAAGGTCTCGGGAAACTCTGTGGCCGGCGGCTGGGGCAGTGAGTTGTCGCTCAAGTCCTCAGACGAAAGTGCGGGAGTCGCGGCACTCTGGGCGCGGGCACGTATCGAAAAACTTCTCGATGACGAGCGGCGTGGTACTGATGCGGCTGAAACGCGGGCAGCGGTATTGAAAACAGCGCTGGAGCATCATCTCGTCAGCAAGTTTACAAGCCTTGTGGCGATAGACAAGACACCGGTTCGACCGTTGTCATCAAACCTCGAGCAGGAACAGGTTCCGAACCTTTTGCCATACGGCCAAAGCCAGCAAGCGATTTTCGGTTTTCCGGCTACCGCCACCAGTGCGCCTATCCATCGCCTGATTGGTATGGTCTGTCTCCTGGTCGGATTTTTTGTACTCGCATGTCTATGGAAACGGGGGTCGCCTCATGACTTTTCGGTTTCCACATAGAGTTCGGCTGGTTCATAGCATCGTGGCCTGCCTGCTTTGTTTCGGATTCTGGCAGTTCGGGCAGGGCGCCTATATTCCTGCAAAAGCCTGGGTTGCACAGGAGTTAATGCAACGGGCCTGGCGACGGACGGAGACGGCCGACGAACAGGCGGTGCCCTGGCCATGGGCGGATACGTTTCCGGTCGCACGCCTGTCCGCGAAAGGTGGCGATATCGACCTGATCGTTCTCGAAGGCGGCTCTGGCCGCACCCTGGCATTCGCCCCGGGGCATCTCAGTGCCAGCGTGCTGCCCGGTGAGACCGGCAACACGATCATCGCCGGGCATCGCGATACGCACTTCCAGTTCCTGCAATACCTGAACAAAGGCGAATCCATCCTGATCGAGACGGCGGATGGCAGAGAACATATCTACAAGGTTACCGGCATCGACGTCGTCGACTCACGCCGAGGCAGCCTGGTACTCGATACCGAATCGCCGATGTTGAGCCTGGTTACCTGTTATCCGTTTGCGGCGACCGAACCCGGTGGACCCATGCGCTTTGTTGTTACCGCGACAATGCTCTTCTGACTAAGGCCTTTATCTTGCGGAGACTTTGAGAATCGCGGCGACGCTGACCGCGTCGGTAATCTCGCCACGGTTCACCATTTCCAATGCCTCGGATAACGGCAGTTTTCGAATCTCGATATTTTCGGTTTCATCGAATTCAGGCTTACCTTCTGTTAAATCTTCGGCAACGAAAACGATTCCCACTTCGTCAGTAATCGAGTTACTCAGATGCAGGGTCATGACGTTCGTCCATATATTCGCGGTAAGCCCTGTTTCTTCTTTCAACTCCCGCCGGGCTGCGTCCAACGGCTCTTCATCATCTGCCCCTCCGCCCATCGGCACTTCCCAGAAGTAGGCGCCCAGCGTGTAACGATCCTGGCCGACGAGCCAGGTATTGTCGTGCTCGTCGAGCGGAACGATAGCGATCGCCTTGTTTTTGAATTGCACGTGACCGTAAATATTCTCGCTGCCGCCCGGGTTCAGAACACGGTCTTCACGGACTGTTATCCAGGGATTGTCGTAAACGACCTTCGAATCTAGTTTCTTCCAGCTCATTGCTGTGCGCCGGCTGCTTCTGTCTCGACCAGGAGCTTGAAGCGATCGAGGTCAACTTCTGCGCGGGCGCTAATCGACCTCGCGACAAACAAGGAGATGATTTTCATGAAGCCCTTGAATTTCATGTTGGTGTAGGAAACGAATCGCGTTGTATTGTCATCAATTTCCTCGAAGTGATTGACGATCAGTGTCGTTGCCCACGAATTCTCGTAGGTACCGGCCAGGAATTGCGGTTCCCGCCTTTCGGTTACGGTCTCGGTCATCACGACCTTCTTTCCGTTTTCGATATAGATCAGTTCTGACACGGCGCCGGGTTGTCCAGGTTCACCCGCGCGATGCGCAAATGACTCCAGTGTTGGCTGCCAGCGTGGAAGATTGTCAGGGTTATCGAATGCGGCCCAAACGAAATCCCGGCTAGCGTGAATTTCGGCCTCGTACTTTAGTTTCATTGAGCGTTTCGCCATTACTTACGACGACCCGATAATAACTCACCGCACTAACGCATTTCTCTATTGGTATTTGCAGCTTAATCCTTGCTAGGTCATAGTTCGTGGCGCCGATCGGGCGCATTCCCGTGAGGCGCGCTGTAGCAATTGTTACCCAGAATTTCTATGACACCCAAACCAGCCAAACTGATCGAAGGGCCGGTAGGCCGACATCTGGTCGATATGACCGTGCCCACGCTCTTCGGCATATTCACGATGATGGCGCAGACCTTCGCCGATGCGTATTTCATTGGGCGAGTCGGTGACTGGGAACTTGCAGGCCTGAGCTTTGCGTTTCCGATCCTGATGATCGTGACCAGCGTCGCTATCGGGCTGGGAGCGGGAACCTCATCTGTGGTAGCCCGGGCGGTTGGTGCTCACGATCATCGCCGTGCGCGGCGCCTGGCTACCGACAGCCTGCTACTTTCCTTTTTGATCACCGCGACCATATGCGCGATCGGTGTCGCCTCGATCGGCCCGTTGTTCAGGTTGATGGGCGCCCCCGAAGACATGATCCCGATGATCAGGAGCTACATGACGATTCTGTATTCAGGGGTTCCTTTCGTCGTCGTTGGTATGGTGGGTATCAGCAGCATGCGCGCGACCGGCGAGACGCGCTTGCCCGGCATACTGATGGTCATGGCAGCCATAGCGAACGTGATACTTGATCCCTTGCTGATCTTCGGGATCGGTCCCTTTCCCCGCATGGAGCTTGATGGTGCGGCGACGGCCGCGCTCACATCGCGCGGGGCGATGTGTATCGGATCGCTTTATCTTTTGTACCACCGGCTCGACATGTTGACTTTCAATCGACCGGATCCGGGAGAACTGAGAAGATCCTGGACAGATATTCTCCACGTCGGCTTACCGGCGGCTGGAACGAATGTAATTATTCCAATTGCGACCGGCGTCATTACGGCGATGATTGCGCGGTACGGGCCTGAGGCCGTTGCCGGCTTCGGCGTCGCGAGCCGCATCGAATCTGTAACGCTCGTCGTGTTTTATGCGATGTCGGCGATCATCGGGCCGTTCGTCGGCCAGAACATGTCGGCGGGCAAAGCGGACCGTATTTTCCTTGCCCTCAGGCTCTGCGTGCTGTTCTGTCTCGGATTCGGCCTGATAATAGCCTTGGGGCTGGCGCTTGGCAGTTCCCTGCTGCCAACCCTGTTCAGTGACAACCCGAATGTGACGAGAGTTGCGGCAATGTTTCTCTGGATTGCACCGATCAGTTACGGCACCTACGGCATGGTCATGGTGATGAATGCGTCATTCAACGGCATGGGCAAACCGATGCCGGCCGTTTTCGTCAGCGTCGGCCGCATGGCCGTCATCTACGTTCCACTCGCGATTGTCGGCAATCACTATTTTGGCGTGGCGGGAATATTCGGCTCTTATGCGATTGCCAATGTCTTTGCCGGCATTTTCTCCTATGCGTGGGCAAGAAAATCGGTCAGGAAGCAGTGCGACATACATGCCACTCCGGTGATTATCACGGAAGCCGTGTGAACTACACGGATAGTCGCTTGCGATAAAAAAAGTGCATGCCGATCCCGCGGCTGGCCAGGAAGATCATAAAGGACAGCCACAGACCATGATTGCCCAGGGACTGAAGCGCAAACCACGCTGGAAGAAAAACCGCGAACGCCGAAATCACCATGATGTCCCGCATTTCCCTGGCGAGCGTCGCCCCGACGAAAACTCCATCGTAAAGATAGGACCATACCGCGATGACCGGAGACAGGATCAACCATGGCAGATAGCGCAATGTGGTTGCCCGTATATCGGGCAGGTCTGTCAATACGGCGACTATTGACGCGCCGAAAAGCCAGAAGAAAGCGCTGAATCCGACCGCAACGATCAGTGACCAGCGCAATGCCAGTGCCACGGAGTACCTGAGAGCGTCCTTGTTCCTCTCGCCGACGGCTTTTCCGACCAATGCCTCCGCGGCGTGCGCAAAACCATCGAGAGCGAAGGCAAGCAGGTGTTGCAGATTCATGAGAATAGCGTTGGCCGCCAGAATCAGCCCGCCCTGGCGTGCGCCCTGAGCGGTAATGAAGGCGAAAGTGAACATCAGGGCCATCGTGCGAACGAGCAGATTGCCATTGACAGCGAAAAACGCAGCGTATTCACGAATTGTGGTCAATTTCGAAATGATCCAATGACCGCTGTGTCGTCTCAGTTCCCTGACGACGAATCCGAGTCCAACGGCAAGGCCTGTAAATTCCGCGACAACTGAGGCAATTGCGACGCCGTCCACTTTCATACCGACAAGGATGACGAGGACCAGATCGAGAATAATATTCGTAAGATTGATTGCGAGCACGATGATCAGGGGAACGCGCGCGTTTTGCAGACCGATAAACCAGCCGATCAGTGCGAAATTCGCGAGCGTTGCCGGCGCGCTCCAGATACGAATCGAAAAATATTGATTGGCATAAGCCGCGATTGCGGTATCCGGCCCAATAAGACTTATTGCAGCGGTGCCGATCGGTGCCTGAAGCAGGATCAGGACAGCGGCGATCGTGACGGCAACGATAAGGGCCTGCCCGAGAGCCACACGCAGCCCGTCAAAATCGTCGGCACCGAATTGCTGGGCCGCGATACCGGTCGTGCCCATCCGAAGAAAGTTCATTCCCGTGTACAGAAAACCGAAAATGGTTGATCCGACGGCGACTGCGCCGAGGTAGGATGCGTTCTCCAGGTGACCGGTCACGCCGGTATCGACCATGCCGAGTAACGGCACGGATATATTCGACAGGATCATCGGCGCGGCGATGCGCCAGACGCTTCGATTATTTGGCAGAGCCGGATTTGAGTGAAATTCTGACAACGTTATCGGGAGTCGGAGCGCCCTGCAGGCTTCAGACCGGAATGCCCATCAAGCGGTACAAGCGCGAAAGAAGCCAGATCGGCGCGATCATAACTAGTTGTACGTCCCTGACCAGGTGACGAGTGCCCCGAGCGGACCCTTTGCCGACATAAAGCCCGGCGCAACCGAGTAAGAGTGTGGCGACGGAAAACCAGAGCGGAGAATCGACAACTGTATGTAATGTCGCGATCAGCAACGCAATCGCGACGATTAACGGCAGCATGCCGATCGCGAGTGAAATCGAGATAATGAAGTAATACACCTCCGCCGCCATCAAAAAAGTACTACCCCAATTGAGCAGTGGAGAAATATTCAGAAATGCTTCGGGAACCGGCAATGACCACAGGATACCGACTATGCCAATGATAACCAGGGGCACGGCAATCCAGTGCAAACCCCGGTTGGCCGTTCGGCTGTGATTGTCGCTGTATTCTGCGAGCCAGCGTTCAGTATCCGTCATGTATGTTCCAGTTGGTTTTGGGTTGCCATTCTACCTTCAATTCAACGAGTCACAGTCGTGCATGTTTGCCCAAATAGCTGATCATGGTTGATCACCCACGCCATGGCAGAGCCTTTCTGACGGAGATCAAGGAAGCGTTCAGGGATGGCGTGTTTACATCGTACGTTGCAAAAGTGTGATGTGTATTCAAGGCGCCGCAATCGCAAGCTGATAATTTATCGGTTTCGGTGAATCCAGGCTCGGGCTGAGGAACTCCAATGTATTACAAATCTTCGAAACTAATGATTGTGGTGACAGGCTTCACGGTAATGCTGGGTGCTTGTACGACTCTCGACCCTTATACGCAGGAATCCAAGACAAGCAATGCAACGAAAGGGGCTATTATTGGCGCCGTATCTGGCGCGGTAGTCGGACTGATCTCGGGCGATGATTCGGTCGAGCGCCGAAAGCGCGCATTGATAGGCGCCGGAGTCGGCGCCCTGGCCGGTGGCGCCGTTGGCTACTACATGGACCAGCAGGAAGAAAAGCTCCGTGCCGAACTCGAGGGTACGGGCGTCAGCGTCACGAGAATTGGCGATAACATCACGCTGAACATGCCCGGGCATGTCACATTTTCGACCGACAGCTCCGACCTTAATCCTGATTTTCTTGGCGTTCTGGGCTCAGTATCGAAAGTATTGGCCGAATTCGATCAGACTATTGTTGAAGTGGCGGGGCACACCGACAGCGATGGTAGTATCGAATATAATCAGGGCCTGTCCGAACGTCGTGCGCAGTCGGCGGCACAGTACTTTCGCAGTCAGGACGTACTGGAACAGCGCCTGATAACGATCGGAAAGGGTGAGTTGAGACCGGTCGCGGACAACAGCACAGCTGCAGGCAAACAGGCCAACCGCCGGGTTGAGATTACGATGGTTCCTGTTACGGCGTAGACTAGCCTTTGATGATACGGGGCAGAATCATCTGGTGGCGCGGGCAAATGGATTTTGGATTCTGATAGGCGGCTCCCGCAAAAGCCTGGAGATAGGAACGCAGCTCACTGAGCTTGACGATTTCGTCAACAAAGCCGTGATGCGCGCAATACAGCGGTCCTGATGTGTCGCTATAGCGCTGCGCCAGTTCGTTCATCTTTTCGACGATCGGCTCCAGCGGTCGTCCGGCATCTTTTTCTTTTACCGCGCGCCGCGCATAGGTTGCGACAGCGGCAGTTTCACCATGCATCACGGCAATATCGGTAGCGGCAGTGCCAAGTGTAAATGCGTTATGGCGGTTCGCGTTTGGACCGCCGAGGACATAGTGTGCGGCAGCACTGCCTTTTCTCAACACCACGAGCATCAATGGCACTTCCGTCTGCTGTATAGAGTAGATCAGCGACTGTCCGAGACCGAGTAGCTCGGCCCTTTCGGCAACATCGCCGACATCGATTCCTGTGGTGTCCTGAAACCAGATCATCGGTACCCGGTCGCGCCCGCATAGCGTGACGAACTCATTCATCTTTATAAGTCCCTGGCGATACAGCTTGCCGCCAATGCCCGGATAGTCGCCGTACTCGGGATAGCCCTTGCCGAGGAATCCCTGTCGATTGCCGATACATCCGACAAGCATGCCATCGACCTTGCAGAGGCCCGTATACATTTCCGGCCCGTAGTCCGGGCGAAATTCCATGTGCTCGCTAGCGTCGACGACGCGGGCAAGGATCTGATCAAACTCGTAGGTCGCTTTCTGATTGGAGGGCAGCAGGCTGTAAATGTCCTCTGCCGAAAACTTCGGCGCTGCCGGCTCGGCGACGCGGAAAAACTCCGGGGCATAGGCAGGCATGCCCTTCATGTATTCCTTGAGGCCATCCAGTACACCTGTCTCTTCTTCGTAAACATGTGAGAAGAAACCCGTATTTTCAAAATGTGTTTCTACGTCGCCTGGAGGGCGACCAGTGAACTCTCTGGTCTTGGCAATGATTTCTTCGAGCATTTCCGCATCAAATCCACCGCGCGGCGCCATTCCAGAGACAATTCCAATGCCGCCGACCGCCATGTTGGCATCTTTGTGCGCCAACAGAATCGTCGGACTGATACTTTGATAGCCACCGCCCGCCGGGTTAGTGCCGTAAATTCCGGCGAGCACGGGTATGCCGGCCTGTTCGAGTTCGGCATGCCGAAAAAACGGCGTGCCGGCGCCACGTCGATTTGCGTAAAACTTTTCCTGTTCAGGAAGTTTCGCGCCGCTGCAATTGACCAGCCAGACCAACGGGATATTCAGACGCTTCGCGAGGTCGGTTACACGCAGTATGTTTTCGGATTGCCCGGGCAGCCATGCGCCTGCCATGACCTTGTTGTCGAAACCGATGACGACGGCCCAGCGCCCCTCGATCTTTGCGAGCCCGTCGACGACGTTTGTTGTGCCCTCGGTATTATCCAGCGGATTGTATAGGGAGTGCAGCGGCCTCCAGCTGCCCGCATCGACCAGATACTCGATTCGCTGCCAGACTGTCATCCATCCGCGGGCATTAATTTTCTCGGTCGGGAAACCGGCTTCCGCGACCTCTTTCTTTTTCGCAGCGATCGTGGCTTCCGTTTCCTGCAACGCGGCGAGGCTTTCGGCAGCGCTCTTGATGCGACCCGCCTTGAGTTCCTTGCCAAATTCATCCATATGCTCGAAATAAGGTCTCATTCGTCTGTACCTTGACTAGCGATTGGCAGTGAAGCCACAGGCTACGCCGGAGATGATCATCTTCTGCACGTTGGACGTTCCTTCGACAACTTGCAACGACTTCGCGTCGCGATAGAAGCGCTCAGCCGGGTATTCAGTGGAAAAACCATAGGAACCAAAAATCTTCATGCACTCGTTGGCCGCGTGAACTGCGGCCTCCGAAGCGGCGAGTTTTGCGAGCGATGTTTCATATTGATTCGGCCGCTTCTGATCCTTGAGCCATGCAGCCCGGTATACGAGTAACTTTGCCGCCTCGTGTTCGACAGCCATGTCGGCGATCTGGGACTGAATCATCTGGTGTTTCGATATCGGCTTGCCGAACTGAATGCGGTCATTGGCGTAATTGATCGCCAGCTCGAGCGCGCCGCCAGCCACGCCCAACGCGCCTGCCGCGCAGTTGATCCGCGTATTGTTGAGTTGCCACATGCAGATCTTGAAGCCGTCGCCTTCCTTGCCGAGCAGGGCATCTTTCGGAATCTTTGCACCGTCGAATACGAATTCGCCTGTCGGCGAGCAGTGCAGGCCCAACTTGGTATCAATCGCCTTTGCCGTGCAGCCCTCGAGGTTTTTTGGCTCAATGATAAAAGCGGACATTCCCTTGTGTTTTTTCTCCTTGTCCGTGTACGCGTACAGGAGGCCTGCATCACCGACATGCGCGTTAGAGATCCAGATCTTGTTGCCATGTAGCTCCCAATGATCACCGGCATCGGTGGCATAAGTCCTCATGCTCGACACATCGGAACCCGAGTTCGGTTCGGTCATGGCGAAAAATCCCAGTTTTTCACCTGAAATCCATCCCGGAATGTACTTTTCCTTCTGCTCATCGTTGCCGAATCTGGCGACAGTTAGTGGGGGCCCGAGATTTTGCATGTTGAATTGAACCCGCCAGGAAGCGGAGACGCGGGCGATCTGCTCGGCCATCAGGACGGACTCCAGAAACCCCATGCCGTTGCCACCCAGTTCATCGGGCAATGCGCAGGAAAAGAAGCCCAGTTCACCCATGCGCGCGACGCGGTCGGCGCAGAAATCATGATTCTTTTCCTCTTCCTCGAGCGTTGGCGCAATGTCCTCTTCAGCAAACCGCCGGGCGGTTTCCTGCACAAGGCTTTGTTCTTCGCTTAGTTCAAACATTTTTCCGGCCTCGATGCGTCATTCGATTACCGCGAGCACATCATCTTCTTCCACAGCATCGCCTTTCTTGACCCTGATCTCAGAAACCGTGCCGTCGCAGGGGGCATAAATCGCGATCTCCATCTTTAGTGCCTCGACGACAAATACTTCGTCATCTTCCTCAACGGTATCGCCGACTTCCACGAGCACCTTCCAGATATTGCCGGATAGGGCGGCCTGTACTTCTTGTGCCATGTTTGTTCCTTCGTTTATTGATTACTTCAGCAATGTCAGGAAAATTCCTGCTGCGATAACTGTGCCAATGACGCCGGCAATGTTCGGTCCCATCGCGAACATCAGAAGATGATTCTTCTTATCAGCTTCTGCTCCCATTCTCTGTACGACGCGGGCGGCCATCGGCACTGCCGATACGCCCGCACCGCCGACCAGCGGATTGATCTTGTTGGACGTAAACAGATTCATGATCTTTGCCAGAATGACGCCAGTTGCGGTTCCGATCATGAAGGCAAACAAACCAAGGAAGAAAATGAATATGACTTCCGTGCGGAGAAAATTCTCCGCATTCATGGTTGCGCCAACACTCAAGCCAAGAAAAATGGTAACGATATTCATCAAGGCATTTTGCGCAGCATCCGTCAAACGCTCGACGACCTTGGATTCCCTGAACAGATTGCCCAGCATGAACATGGAGATCAACGGTGCAGATGCGGGCACCAGCAAGATAATGACGATGCTCGCGACAATCGGAAAAAACAGCTTTTCGCGGGCACCGATCTTGCGTCCCTTTTTCATCTTGATCCGGCGTTCGTTTTCCGTTGTCAGCAATCGCATGATGGGCGGCTGAATAATGGGAACAAGCGCCATATACGAGTAAGCAGCGACCGCACATGCACCCAAAAGATGCGGCGCGAGCTTGGCAGCCAGGAAAATCGTTGTCGGACCGTCCGCGCCGCCGATGATGCCGATGGTTGCTGCTTCCTCCAGCGTAAAACCGAAGGATGTCGCCGTGAAGAAAGTGACATATACGCCGGCCTGCGCCGCTGCCCCGAGAAATATCAGGCGCGGCTGTGACAGCAACGGACCGAAGTCGGTCAGAGCACCCAGGCCGAGGAAGATCAGCGGCGGGATCACCTCCCACTCGATGCCGTAGTGATAAAAGCGCCAGATAAGGCCTTCATCAGGCTGCATGAGCTGGGTTAATGGCAGATTGGCGAGCAAGATGCCGAACCCAATAGGCAGAAGCAGTAAAGGTTCGTACTTCTTGCTGATGGCAAGATAAAGCAGGGTCAGGCTGATCAGCCACATGATCACCATCTCGACGGTGACGGCAAAAATGCCCATGTGCTCGAAAATGGCCATGTCAGCTCTTGTCTTCGGAAGCGGATCGATCGGCGGCAACGAATGCAATTATCTTGATGGTCAGATACAGCACCGCCATACCCAAGAAGACACCGCTAATGCCGTTGATGAATATGTTTATCCCCGCGTCCACCAGATTCGCTCCGAATATCGTTCTTATTGTCTTTCGCCGCGCAAGGGGCCGTATCATCCCGTAATGGGTTGGCCTATTCAATCGCTGCCATGACCGGCGCCGAATTGGCTACGATACTCAGGATCCTCAAATCTTCGCATCCGTGCTTGTACCTAGCATCTTATAGGCTTTCAAAAAAAATGCCCCCGATAAACGGGGGCATTTTTTTCAAGGCTTTTGGTGGTCAAACCGCCATCGCGGTCCCGAGTTTCTTGATGGCATTCGCCTCGATCTGGCGGATGCGCTCGGCCGAAACACCGTATTGATCGGCAAGCTGATGAAGCGTTTGTTTGTCCTCTGTGAGCCAACGCGACTCGAGAATATCCCGACTTCGATCGTCGAGCGTCGTTAGCGCCTCTCTCATCCGTGTCGTTGCGTCATCGTGAAAATCGACTTTTTCGACGAGCACGGCAGGATCGGAGTCCGGACTCGGAAGATACGCCGCCGGCGAAAAGACACGGTCATCGTCCTTGGGGTCAGGGCCGGGATCGAAAACGGCGTCGCGTGACGAGAGCCTGCGCTCCATCTCGGTGACTTCGGCCGGACTGACGCCAAGATCCTTGGCGACCGCCTGTGTCTCTTCATGAGATAACCAGGCAAGGCTTTTTTTCGCCTTACGCAGATTGAAAAACAGTTTTCGCTGCGCCTTGGTGGTGGCGACTTTGACAATGCGCCAGTTGCGCAGCACGAACTCATGAATTTCAGCTCTGATCCAGTGAACGGCAAATGAAACCAGGCGAACACCAAACTCAGGATCAAATCTCTTGACGGCCTTCATGAGCCCGACGTTGCCTTCCTGAATCAGGTCATTCAGTGGCAAGCCGTAGCCCTGGTATCCCTTCGCGATGTGGACAACGAAACGAAGATGCGCCATGACGAGATCACGCGCAGCATCGAGGTCTTCCTCGTCACGGAAGCGGCGGGCCAGGGCCTGTTCGTCTTCCCTGGACAATACCGGTATTGAGCCAACCGATTGGATATAGGCGCTGAGACTGCCGACGGGGCCGGCGAGAGCCAGGTCATGATTTGCGGTTGCTAGGGCCGTAGTCATTGTATTTGTGTACCTCCTGTGTGGGCTGAAATTTTAGCACTCTGCAGCTTAGAGTGCTAACAAGTCTGTAAAGTTCCCGGCAGGGCGGCCGCTTAAGCCTTTTATAATCAAACGGATATGGCAAAAGCCGGGCAGTCGGATTTGACTTAATCCGGCCGCGGGGGAGCTGCGCCCAGGTCTATCTGGGCTCGATTCTGCGCATGTGGCGGGTGGCGGCAAGCCACGATCCGGCGAGACCAAGCAGGACGCCGGCACCGATGATGGTCAGGCTTTCGGACAGATCGAGGTCCAGGACACTGAACGAGCTGTTGTAGAGGCCGGCCAGGCGCCTGACCGGTGGTTCCAGGGCATAGAGTCCGTAGCCCACGAGCGCCAGGGCGAGCAGACCACCGCCGAGGCCATACCAAAGGCCGGAATACAGAAATGGCCGACGAACGAATGCATTGCTGGCGCCAATGAGCTTGGTGACTTCGATTTCCTCCCGGCGATTCTGAATATCGAGCCGGATTGTATTGCCGATGATGACCACGATGGCGATGCCGAGGAGCCCGGCGCCGATGCCGATCGCACGACGCATAATGTCGAGTATGGCGTGAAATCGTTGTACCCAGTCTGTGTCGATCTGAACCAGGTCGGATTCCGGCAGATTACCGAGTTCCTCGTGAAGAAGAATCATCGACTGTTCAGTATTTGCCCCACTGGGCCTGACCACCAGGGTATGTGGCAACGGGTTGGCGGTCAGATGGTCGAGTGCCGTGCCGAATCCCGAGGCTGACTTGAATTCTTCCAACGCTTCCTCGGCCGATATCAGGGTCACGTGTGCGACATCGGCGCGCTGTTCGATGAGTCCGGCCAGGCGCCTTGCGTCTTCCAGCGCAACCTCGCTTTTCAGATAAACAGAAAAGTCGAGCGCGTTTTCCCAGTTACCACTAATGGACTGAGCGTTCTTGATCACCAGGTGCATCGATGCGGGAAGTGCGAGGGTAACGGCGATGACCAGTATGGTCATCAGGCTTGCGAATGGCTGCCTGGCCAGCCGCCCAAGCGCACCGACACAAGTGCTGACATGCAGCAGAAACCAGGTCGACACCGGACCGGCAGACCGCCCGCCGGGGATCGGCTCGGCTGGTTTGCTTACAGCCACTGATCCTGCTCCGGGGGTGACTCGCTATCCTCAAAGTATTCGGCGACATCATCCCGTTCTTCCTCGACCTGAAGGGCACCGTTTTCCAAAGGAATACGCCGGCATCCGAGCTGATCGATGAGTGCAAGGTCATGACTGGCTATCAGCAGCGTTACACCGACCTCATTGAAGCGACGAAAGATACGCATGACTTCGAGCGAGAGATCGGGGTCCAGATTGCCGGTAGGTTCGTCGGCGATCAACAGCTTAGGCTTGCTGACAATGGCGCGAGCAATTCCAACGCGCTGTTGCTCCCCTGCAGAGAGGGTTTCGGGACGCTGTTTCTCCTTTGCGAGCAATCCCACCTGATCAAGCGCGGCCCGAACCCGCCGTCCGGCATCGCGGTGGCCGATGCCGGAGATGATGAGCGGTAACGCGACATTGTCGAACACAGGCCGGTCGTACAGCAGCTTGTGATCCTGAAATACCATGCCGATTTGCCGCCTGTAGGTGGGAATCTTTCTTCTCGATACCCTGCCTGTATTCTGGCCGTCGACGATGACCTGACCACTGGTGGGTCGTTCGATCAATGCGATCAGACGGAGAAGCGTGCTCTTGCCAGCGCCGGAGTGACCGGTAATGAAAACCATCTCACCCCTGTCGACGGTCACCGTCAAACCCTTCAATGCCTCCTGGCCACCGGGGAATCTTTTGGTAACGCCTTCAATTCGAATCAAGACTTAGGTTCCCTGTGAAGATCGCTCGGTTCGCAACAAGGCATCGACATACTCGTCAGCCTGAAAGTCCTGCATGTCCTCTGCCGATTCACCAATCCCGATGAAGCGAACCGGTACGCCGAGTTTGCCTGCTATTGCCAGCAGAATACCGCCCTTGGCGCTGCCGTCCAGCTTGGTAACGGTTATTCCGCTCAGTCCCAGCGCTTCATGAAACTTCTCTGCCTGCACCAGGGCATTCTGACCCTGACTCGCGTCCAGTACGAGCATGATCTCGTGGGGTGCTGCGGCATCATGGCGCGACACTACGCGTTTGATTTTTGCGAGCTCGTCCATCAGTCCCTTCTGATTCTGCAATCGTCCGGCTGTGTCGGCGAGCAGAACATCGATGTTTCTGGACTTCGCGGCCTCGTAGGCATCGAAGATAACGGCCGCCGGGTCGGCTCCGGCTTGCTGGGCAATCACCGGGACACCGTTGCGCTCTCCCCAGGCCTGTAACTGTTCGACTGCAGCGGCGCGAAATGTATCGCCGGCCGCCAGTATTAATGAATAACCCTCATCCTTCAGGCGTTTGGCAATTTTGCCGATCGTTGTCGTTTTGCCGGCGCCGTTTACGCCGACCATCAGAATGACGAACGGGCTATCGCTTTCGGGGATGACAAGCGGCTCTTGCACCCGGCGCAGGACTTCAGTCATCGACTGACGAAGGCCTTGCCTCAGTGCATCGATGTCTTTCAACTCCTTGCGGGCGAGCCGCTTTTGCAGTCCTGAAATGATCGCCTCGGTCGTATCGACACCGACGTCCGCCATGACGAGTTGCGTCTCCAGGTCGCCGAGGACGTCTTCATCAATTTTGCCGCCTGGAGCGAGATTAGCGAGGTCGTAACTTAGCCATGAGTCTCCGCTGTTGAGACGGGCGCGAAGCCGCTTGATAAATCCACCACGCTTGCTGTTTTCGGAGTGATGCACCGTTAGTATTCGCGCTTAATGCTCTTTATGCGAAGGAATCATGGCGAGAGTTAATCGTCCAGGTCGCACGCTGCCGGGACGGCTGCGTATTGTAGCGGGAAAATGGCGCAGTCGTCTGTTGCCGGTAATCGACGCGCCGGGATTACGGCCGACGTCCGAGAGGATACGTGAGACCCTGTTCAATTGGCTGAGCCCGACAATAGAAGGCGCAAGTTGCCTGGACCTCTTCGCCGGCACGGGCGCGTTGGGAATCGAAGCACTTTCGCGCGGCGCTGCTCATGTCGTATTCATTGAAAAATCCGCTGCCGCAGTTGCCGCAATTCGAAAAAATCTGGGCGACCTCGAGGCAGACAACGCGGAGGTCTTTCATCGCGATGCATTCGATTATCTGACCAGGAGCGACGCGACGCCCTTCGATGTCGTATTTCTCGATCCGCCGTTCGAATCTGATGCGCTTTCCGACTTGTGCGGATTGCTGCAGCAATACGGCTGGCTGAAAGCAAACGCGACCGTCTATCTGGAACAGGACAAGGATCGCGAGAAGCCGCGATTGCCGGATGGCTGGGTCATCAGCCACGAGAAAGTAGCAGGGAAAGTAGGCTATTCTCTGGTGAGCACGAATAACGAGACCTGAAGGAGCGAGTAAATGGCTGTCTCTGCGATGTATCCGGGCACATTTGATCCGATCACGCTCGGTCATGAAGACCTGGTGCGACGAGCAACCCGCTTGTTCGATAAGGTCGTTGTTGCCATTGCAGCCAATCCGAGCAAAGAACCCATGTTCTCACTGGAGGAACGGGTTGCTCTTGCCCAGGACGCACTCGCCGATCTGGACAAGGTCGAAGTAATGGGCTACTCGGGTTTGACCGTTGATTTCGCGAAGGACCAGGGACTTGAGGCTATCGTCAGGGGACTACGCGCTATCTCCGACTTCGAGTATGAGTTTCAGCTTGCCAATATGAACCGCCATCTGACAGACGAAGTGGAATCGGTTTTCCTGACCCCCACCGAGACCTACACGTATATTTCCTCGAGCCTCGTGCGAGAGATCTGCAGCATGGGCGGGGACGTTTCCGAATTTGTCTCACCCAAGGTGAAAATCGCGCTGATGGAACGCTGCAGGCAAACGTGAAAAGGGGACAGTTTACTTATCTCTTATCGGAGATAAGTAAACTGTCCCCTTTTCACGTTTGACAGTTCTTGCAGTAATAGGTCGATCGTTGCCCCAGTACGGCGACGCATATTGGCCGCTCGCAACACAGGCAGGGCTCATCGTTCCGGCCGTAGACTTCCAGTTGTTGCTGAAAGTAACCGGGCTCGCCATCGCCGCCATGGAAGTCACGCAAGGTCGTGCCGCCCGCATCAATTGCCTTGCCCAACACCATCTTGATCGCGTCTGCCAGTATGTTCATTCGTTGCAGCGCAATGCGGCCTGCCTGCCGCTTGGGATGAATGCGCGCAACGAAAAGTGACTCGCTCGCGTAAATGTTGCCGACACCCACTACGACCGAGGCGTTCATCAGGAATTGCTTGATGCTCACGCGCCGCCCTCGCGCTACCTTTCGCAGGTGCTCTCCGTCGAATGTATCAGACAGCGGTTCGGGTCCCAGATTTCTCAGTAAGGGATGTTCGTCAGGATCATCGGCCCAGAGGAGAGAACCGAATCGCCGAGGATCCCGGAACCGAAGTGCCTTACCGCTACCGAATTCGATATCGACATGATCGTGAACGCCGGCAGGAGTACCGCAATCGATGATGCGCAAGCTGCCCGACATGCCGAGATGCAACATGGCTGTTCCGGCGTCCGTACTAAATAGCAAATACTTGGCGCGGCGGCGCAGGGATCGAATCGTCTGGCCGGGCATTAGCTGTTCAATCTCGGCGGCGACCGGCCAGCGGAGCTTGGGCTGGCGCACGACGACACCGCTCACATCCTGGTTTTCGATCCAGGGTGCGATGCCACGCCTGCTTGTTTCGACTTCGGGTAATTCCGGCATATCGATCAGTTTGTGACGGGCCGCACACTATAGTGCTATTGCCGCCGGCTTGAAACTGCCGCGGATATACCCATTATTCAACGCGCTGCCCCGCCCGAGCTCTACAAACATCCCATTTTCGAATTTCGTGATGTTGTCCTTGGAGACAGTCCGGGCATTGGCTATAGTGAAGAACATTGCGTCAATTGGTGAATATTCGAATGGAATACCTGTACGGCCTGCTCGACCTCTCCTTTTGGGGGTATGTATTAGCGACCTTCATCATGATCCAGATTACGATGATGTCGGTTACCCTCTACCTTCACCGCGATCAGGCCCACAGGGCCCTGGATTTGCACCCTGCTTTACGTCATTTTTTCAGGTTCTGGATCTTTTGCACATCCGGAATGTTGACCAGAGAATGGGTCGCAATTCATCGCAAGCACCATGCTTTCTGTGAAACGCCAGACGATCCGCACAGCCCGGTCATTTACGGCCTCAGGAAAGTACTGCTCGAGGGCGCAGAGCTCTATCGAGCCGAAAAGAATAATCCCGAGACGCTCGAGAAATACGGGCGGGGCACACCGGATGACTGGATCGAAAGAAACTTTTATCTGCGATTTCCCTACACCGGCATCGTAATAATGGTTCTCGCAGATCTTCTGCTTTTCGGCGTCCCTGGCATCATCATTATCGCTATTCAAATGATGTCGATGCCGGTTTTTGCGGCTGGTGTTATCAATGGCCTCGGCCATCACAGCGGCTACAGAAATTTCGAGTGTGACGATGCGGCAACCAACATCGTGCCCTGGGGAGTTTTGATCGGCGGCGAGGAACTGCACAACAACCACCATGCGTTTCCCACATCGGCAAAGTTCTCGGTGCGGAGCTGGGAGGTCGACATCGGCTGGTTGTATATACGCCTGTTTGAGACGGTGGGGCTGGCCAAGGTAAAAAAAGTTGCGCCGAGGCCCGTCCTGCAATCGCCGCCGGCGACACACGTCGACATCGAAAACCTGCGCGCAATCATCGTCAATCGCATGCATGTACTTCGTGACTACACGAAGCAGGTGACGTTACCCGTATTCAAGAAAGAGAAGGCGATTGCCGCCGGCAATGAAGCATTTCGGAAAGCGAAAAAATTGCTTGTTCGCCAGCCAATGTTGCTGGATGAGAATGCCAGAAACCGCTTGAGCGAGCTTTTGTCCGATAACGCAACACTGGAAACAGTGCATGAGTTTCGTGAAAAACTTCGGGAGCTTTGGAGCGGCGCCACCATAAGCAATGAAAAGCTGCTTGCCCAACTCAAGGAGTGGTGTGCCGAAGCAGAGGCCAGCGGCATAAAAGTCCTGGAGGACTTTGCGGCCAGATTGCGGTCGTATCAAATAGCCCCGGCATAAAAAAGGGGTACGTCCCCTTTTTTTGTTATTTTATCTTGGCTTCCTTGTAGATCACATGCTTCCTTGCTTTGGGGTCGTATTTCTTGGTCTCCATCTTTTCGGGATGAAGCCGCTTGTTTTTGGTCGTCGTGTAGAAGTGACCGGTTCCGGCACTTGATACAAGTTTGATTTTCTCTCTCATGACCTAATCCTTCGGAGCGCCTAAATGCGCTGACCCTGGGCGCGAAGATCGGCGAGGACCTTCTCGATGCCGTGCTTGTCGATGATTCGCAGGCCCTTGTGCGACACGCGCAGCCGAACGTAGCGCTTCTCTGACTCCAGCCAGAAACGCTTGTATTGCAGGTTCGGCAAAAACCGGCGACGAGTCTTGTTGTGGGCATGGGATACGTTGTTTCCGCTTTGCGGGCGCTTCCCGGTGACCTGGCAAACCTTGGACATGCTGTAAGTCTCTGATTTTATAAATGTTGCCCGCGGCAGGCGGGGCAGAGAGCGGGACTTTATACCAGCCCGGCAGCGGCTTTACAAGAGCCCCCGGCTGGCAAGCGAAGTGCTTGTTCCGTCGCCGATAATAAGGTGATCCAGCAGGCGGATATCGACCAGATCCAGGGCGGCCTTGATTCGCCGGGTGATCCTCTCGTCGGCCTGGCTGGGCTCGGCCACTCCGGAAGGATGATTGTGCGCCAGGATAATCGCGGCGGCATTGACCGAGAGGGATTGCTTGACGACTTCGCGCGGATAGACACTGGTCCCGTCTATGGTGCCCCGAAACAGTTCTTCGAAATGGATGATGCGGTGCCGGTTATCCAGGTAGAGACAACAAAACAGTTCGTGAGGCAGGTCTCTGAGCCTGGCCGTCAGAAATGCCTCTGTATCGGCGGGGCTACGGATTGCCTGCCCTGTTGTTAGCGTCGCCTCGAAATATCGCTTGGCCAGTTCCGGCAGCGCTTTGAGGATGGCGAGCCGTGATGCGCCGATGCCGATTTCGGCCGCGAGTTGTTCCTCTCCCGCATGCAAAAGGCCCCGCAGCCCGCCAAAGCGTGCCAACAAGCGTGTTGAGATCTCGATGCCAGAGTTCCGGCCGCCGCGGAAAAATACGGCCAGCAGCTCGGCTTCCGACGGCGGCGCAAACCGCCGCCCTCCCTGTCCTGGTGTCATGGACACTCCCTGTCCCGTCAAATCGATGCCGCCAGATTGGTGCCCGGACCCCTGTATGGCAAGCTGCAAATGGCTGCGAACCGGGCCTATTTGCTGGTAATTCGATCCCCAGAAAGGCTAAGCTCGCGGGCATGCAAAAGCAAAACATCATTCTTGGCATCACCGGTGGTATTGCGGCATACAAGGCGCCGGAACTCGTAAGGCGCTTGCGTGAGCGCGGCGCCGAAGTACAGGTCCTTATGACCGAGTCGGCCGGCCAATTCGTCACGGAAACCGCGCTGCAGGCCGTGTCCGGCCTGCCCGTGCGCCAGAATCTGTGGGACAAAGAGGCCGAGGCAGCCATGGGCCATATCGAGCTGGCGCGATGGGCGGATCTTGTCCTGATCGCTCCCGCCACGGCGGAATTCATGTCGCGATTGGCAGCTGGTGCAGCACCAGATCTCCTGACCACGCTATGCCTCGCAACCAGGGCGCCGGTCGTCATCGCGCCAGCCATGAATCATGTCATGTGGGCCAATCCGGCCGTGCAGGCTAACCGGCAGTTGTTGGAAAAACGCGGCGTCAGGCTACTCGGACCGGAGGACGGTGATCAGGCTTGTGGCGAGACCGGCGTCGGCCGGATGATGCAACCCGATGACATCGCGGCCGCCGTTCAGCCGATTGAGGTTGCGTCCACTGCAGGTTCGAAAGAGCTGCAGGGAAAGACCGTGATGGTAACGGCAGGACCGACGCGGGAAGCCATCGACCCTGTTCGTTACATCACGAATCGCAGCTCCGGAAAAATGGGCTATGCAATCGCCCGAGCGGCGAGAGATGCGGGGGCGAAAGTCATTCTGATCAGTGGGCCTGTCAGCCTCGATGAACCCGACGGCGTCGAGCGTGTGTGCGTGGAAACTGCTGAGCAGATGTTTGCTGCATCACACGAGCAAATCCAGGGCGTCGATATTTTTATTGGTGCTGCCGCGGTATCCGATTACCGGCCCGAGAACCAGCGGAGCAATAAGATAAAGAAAACGAAGTCGGCCATGACACTCGACCTGATCAAGTCACCGGATACGCTAGCGTCGGTGGCGAAAATTTCCAATGGTCCATTTACCGTCGGCTTTGCGGCGGAGACCGAGCAGGTTCGTGAATATGCTCTCGGTAAACTCGAAAACAAAAAACTGGACATGATTGTCGCGAATAAAGTTGGCCCGGATTGCGGCTTCGACCGGGAGGACAATTCAGTCGACGTGTTCTGGCGCGGTGGAGAACAGTCATTTCCAACGACGGCGAAATCCGAGCTCGCTTCGCAACTGATTACGCTGATTGCAAACAGATATGCCGGCACGGCCGACGATAAGACGAATGATAAGTGGCCACGCGCTGTAAGGGATTAACTGGCGAGCACATTGCGAGCTATTGAACTAATGATACTGGATTCCCGAATCGGGAAGTCCCTTCCCCTGCCGAACTATGCAACCGAGGGATCTGCGGGTCTGGATATGCGTGCCTGCATTGACGAACCACTGACTGTTAATCCCGGTGATGCAGAGCTGGTTCCTACCGGGCTTGCGATACACATAGGGGACAGCGGGCTGGCAGCCGTTTTGCTCCCGCGCTCGGGTCTCGGACACAAACACGGCCTGGTGCTTGGTAACCTGACCGGCCTGATCGATTCAGATTACCAGGGGCAGGTATTTATCTCCTGCTGGAACAGAAGCAGCAAAGCATACGAGATCAAACCGGGCGAACGCATCGCGCAGATGGTATTCATACCTGTCGAACAGGTTCGCTTTGAAGTGGTTGAGGATTTTCAGAACAGCGATCGTGGCGATGGCGGATTCGGCCATTCGGGGACGGGCTGATCAGGGCTAGTTGTTCATGCCCGTAAGTGACTTGAAGCGGTCGATGTCACCGTCGAAACGGGCAACGATATTCTGTTCGTCTTCACGAAAGCGCGCCAAATTGGCCTGATGGCGTTTTATCGTCGCCTTGGTGACGAGTATGTCCTCAGCCAGCTCCGGGCCAATCATCTGTGCATCCGGATCCTCGCTGTAAGGCCGGTACTTGGATGCCTCTTCCCGCAATGCAGCCATGCGCCGCATCATGTTTCTCAGATAGAGTTCTGTAACCCGTGACTGCGCCTGGAATAACTCGATGCGCCTGTCGCGGTGCATGATGATTTCGTCGACCGAAAGATAGGTAGCCAGGAGCGCCTCGTCTGCACGGCGCTGTAATTCTTCCTGCCGCCGGAGTTCGGCGATGCGATTCTCTTCTTCAATCTCTTCAACAGTCTTTTTGCCGCGCATGATATCGACTGTCACGCCGCGACTATTGAGAACCTGTTTTTCCGCATCGGCGTACTCTGCCGGCACATGGTCGCCATAGTGCACTAGGCCCTGTTCGTCTACCCAACGATACAGGCGCTGTTGCTCGGTGGCCGAAGAGACCAGCGGTAGCAGCAAAATTGATGCAGTTGCAACTATTGATAATCGCATAGTCGAAATATCACACAAAACGCAACGCCCAAGGAGGGACTAGTTCGCGTATTTTGAGCTTAGTTGTCATTCCGGGTTCTGTATACTCACAGTAAAACATTATAAAAACAATAAGTTACTAGTTGACGCCGTATTTTTTCCTGTATTCGACCACAGGACAGAGGAACTCCGCATACTCGTCCGATTCCTCGAGCAAATCAATCAGATCCTCGAGCTGAATAATGCTGACGACCGGAATTCTTAGCGTTTGCTCAACTTCCTGAACTGCGGAACGGGAGTCTTTGCCAATTTCCTGCCGGTCGAGCGAAATTACAAGCCCCGCTGTGTCGGCTCCGGCAGAATTCACTATCTGCTGTGCTTCACGAGCTGCCGTACCCGCTGTAATCACGTCATCGACAATGAGAACTTTTCCGGCCAGCGGCGCACCGACAATGCTTCCTCCCTCGCCATGGCCTTTCGCTTCTTTGCGATTGTATGCGTAGGGGACATCAAGGTCGTGATGCTCGGCCAGAGCAGAAGCGGCCAGAGCCGCAAGCGGGATCCCCTTATAGGCGGGACCAAAAAGCATGTCGAATTCGATTTCGGAATCTGCGATCGCAGATGCATAGTAGCGGCCGATTTTCGCGGCCGCATAACCGGTGCTAAAGAGACCGGCATTGAAAAAATAGGGGCTTACCCGTCCGGACTTGAGTGTGAACTCTCCGAACCGAAGCACACCGAGCTCAAGTGAAAGCTCAAGAAATTCTCTCTTGTACGCACGCATTTCGTTGGACTAAACCCTAAGTTCTGTATGATTGTTCGCCAAGTCAGGGCCGGGCAGTATGACATAAGGCTATCCGATTTTGTGCAGATCCGGGAGAGAAAGTGTTTCGTGTTATTAGTCTGAATGCGAACGGCATTCGAGCTGCAGCGAGAAAAGGTTTTTTTGAGTGGATGGAAAAACAGTCTGCCAATGTCGTCTGTATTCAGGAGACCAAGGCACAGGCTCATCAGTTGACCGATGCCTGTTTCGCCCCGGCCGGCTACCATTGTTTTTACGAGGATGCGGTCAAGAAAGGCTATAGCGGCGTCGCTATTTATTCGCGTCAGGAACCGACCGAGGTCATTCGAGGCTTTGGCCAGAAGGAATTCGATGACGAGGGGCGCTACCTGGAAGTCCGCCTGGGAGAAATAAGCGTCGTATCGGTATATTTGCCCTCGGGTTCATCCAGCGACGAGCGACAGGAGGCCAAATTCCGTTTCCTCGACGCATTTACACCGCATCTCGAGCAATTACAGCAGCGTGATTCGGAGTACGTTCTGTGTGGTGACTGGAACATCGCCCACAAGGAAATCGACTTGAGGAACTGGAAGGCCAACCGCAAGAACTCGGGTTTCCTGCCCGAGGAGCGCGAGTGGATGGACAAGGTTTTTGGACCGGTCAACTACATAGACGCTTTTCGCGAAGTCAATCCGGAGCCCGATCAGTACACCTGGTGGTCCAATCGGGGTCGTGCCTGGGATAACAACGTCGGATGGCGGCTGGACTACCAGGTCGTGACACCGGGGCTGAAGGACAAGATCCTGAGTACAGACATCTATAAGGCAGAGCGGTTCTCGGACCACGCGCCCCTGACGATGGACTACGAATGGCAGTAGAGGCGACAGGTGAATCAGGCTGGCGCTACTATCTGCAACAGAAGATTCTCGTCATCTTTTTCCTCGGCTTTTCGTCGGGGCTGCCATTTCCGCTGGTTTATTCCACGTTGTCCCTTTGGCTGAGGCAGGCAGACGTTGAACTCAGTACGGTATCTACATTTGCATGGCTGGGCTTCGCTTACAGCCTGAAATTCATCTGGGCGCCGCTGGTGGACTCATTACGGCTACCTGTGCTGACCCGTATTCTGGGCCGCCGCCGTGGCTGGATGTTGCTTGCACAGCTTTCGATTGGTTTAAGCTTGATCGTGCTGTCCGGCATCGACCCGAAAGAGCATATCGAAGCCTTCGCCCTCGTCGCTTTTGCAGTCGCCTTCTCCTCGGCGACTCAGGATATCGTCATCGACGCCTACCGAATCGAGTCGGCCGAGAGTCGCATGCAGGGTGTGCTCGCAGCCGCGTATCAGTACGGCTATCGTGTCGCGATGCTCGTCAGTATGGCCGGCGCCCTGGCGCTTGCCGAATATGCGTCCTGGACGGATACCTACATGGCGATGGCCGGATGCATGACTATCGGAATCCTGACGACGCTTTGGTGCAGGGAGCCGGTCGCGCAGATCAAGCAGTCCTTGTACGCCGGAAAGTCTGCGATAGAGATGGTGGCGCAGTGGTTCAAGCACGCAGTTGCCGACCCTTTCGTGGATTTCTTCAAACGATTCGGCTCATTCACTATCGTGATGCTTGCGTTTATTTCGCTGTACCGCATTAGCGACTACGTGCTGGGTATTCTCGCCAATCCGTTCTATTACGAGATCGGCTTCTCGAATTTGCAGATTGCAAGCATCGCCAAAGTCTACGGTCTGTGGGTATCGCTCTTCGGTATCGGCGCGGGAGGCTGGGCCGTAGTGAGGTATGGCGTCGCACGGTGCCTGGTCATCGCAACAATACTGATCGCAAGCACGAATCTGTTCTTTGCTGTGATGGTCCTGGTCGGCCCGGAACCATGGATGCTCGCAGTAACAATCAGTGCCGATAATTTCGCGCAGGGTTTTTCGGGTACGGTATTAATCGCATATCTGTCGAGTTTGACGAACCTTTCATTCACAGCGACGCAATACGCATTGCTGAGTTCATTCATGTCGTTACTTGGCAAGTTCACGGCGGGCTATTCGGGCAACGTGCAAGAGGCCATCGGCTGGCTCGGCTTCTTCCTGTATGCGGCAGCGCTGGGCATCCCGGCCATCCTGCTGGCACTGGTCGTCGCCAGGCATCATGCGAAACTTGTCGAAGATGGAAACAACTGAAGAAGTATCTGTAGGACGGTTCGACGAGCTCGAAGATCCCGGCTCACGCGAGTTTCGCATCGGTGAAGGCGACTGGCCATTCAAGGGTTTCGTCGTGCGTCGGGGGGGCGACGTTTTTGCGTATCAGAATTACTGCATGCACTTAGGCTACCCGATGAACTGGAAGCCGGACAGTTTTCTGACGAAGGACCTTTGCAATATCATTTGTTCGTCGCACGGCGCGATCTATGAAATCGATACCGGTCTATGTATCGGCGGACCGTGCCTGGGTAAAAGTTTGCGGCCCATGCCGGTAGAAATTCGTGATGGAGTTATTTTCGTGCGAGGTCGGGAAGGAAAGTAAGGATATTTCGTCAGTCGGCCTTATCCAGCATTTCCAGTGGATCATGCCAACCGAGGGGCAACTCGCCATTATCTTCACCGAGAAAGTCTTCTGGATCCATATCCACCGACCCGGACCAGTCTTCGGGCGCGCCTACAGATTCGATCAACATACTCGGCCAGGTCTCGAGATCGATTTCGTCGATAGTGCCGTCAAAAAACTGTATCTCGACCGTACCGTCTTCTTCATCTACGGCCACGACTTCAAAGAGAGTTCCGTTACTGCGTCGGTACCAATTTCCGATTACCGGATATACGACAGCCATTGCCTTGCCTCAGGTGTTATCTGTTAATCGATCCTGTTTATGTTTCCCTGTTACCTAATCTATAGGCTATCAATGAACATGCGCAAGGTAACTTGCGGGTAATACTTACAGACGTTTTGAGCGTCATCGGGCAGCTGTCTGATACCGCTCACTATATTCGATCAAACCGCCAATCAAAGACTTTGTGACCCAGCCTGAGACCACGCCTCTCGAACTTGGTTGTAGGCCGATCCAGCGGATCGTCGCCGCAATGCACCCGCCTCTCAGACAGGACGAAACTCCCGTCGGAACCGACGAGTTCATCGATTTGCTCGGCGTAATTCTGCCAGTCGGTCGCAATATGAAGAGTGCCGCCAGGCATGATTTTTCGGGCCAGCAGCTGCAGAAAAGCACTCTGAAGAATGCGTCGCTTGTGATGACGCTTCTTTGGCCACGGGTCCGGAAAGTACAGGTTAATGCGACCAAGCGAAGCGTCCGGAATCTGCTGCTCTATCACTTCAACAGCGTCGTGTTGAATCAAGCGCAGATTCGTGATGCCAGCAGCTTCGGCGTGCAACAGGCAGTGACCTACGCCAGGTTTGTGAACTTCGATGCCGACGAAGTCCGTGCCCGGGCTGGCTGCCGCTTGTTCGACCAGCGTCTCGCCGTTGCCGAAGCCGATCTCAAGGACTCTTGGTGCGGCACGGCCGAAAATCGAATCGAGTTCCAGCGCCTGTTCGGAATACAAGATACCGAACGCCGGCCAAAGTTCCCGCAATGCGCGTTCCTGTGATGGCGTCAGGCGTCCGGTCCGGCGCACAAAGCTACGGACCGTTCGTCTTCTTTCTTGTAGATCACCAGGCAATACTTCCTCCGCATTACGGGGAATGCCGAACCCGGTTAATTCACCCGTTGCTCAAATCATACCGCACGTTGCTGCTGGCCAGATGAACGCTGACGTTGTCCGCCGCGATTTCTCGGCGGGCCGGCTCTTCCCTTTTTATGTGCGGCACGACACGCGACTTTTCGTTGCCCGGCCGGACGTTGCGGTGATCCCTTCTGAACGGGTTCCGCCTTGATGCGCGGATCAGGTTCGTAACCCGGGATGACTTCTTTCTCAATCTTGCAATTCAGCAGACGCTCGATATCGTTCAGGAGCTTCTGCTCATCGACGCAGACCAGCGAGACCGCGTGGCCTTCCTGTCCTGCGCGGGCCGTCCGGCCGATTCGATGCACGTAGTCTTCCGGAACGTGAGGAAGTTCATAATTCACGACATGTGGCAGCCGGTCGATATCGAGGCCGCGTGCGGCGATGTCGGTGGCGACCAGTACGCGTACACTTCCTGACTTGAAGTCTCGGAGTGCTTTTGTTCGTGCCCCCTGCGACTTGTTGCCATGAATAGCCACGGAATTGAGGCCGTCGGCTGTCAATTGTCCGGCAAGCCGGTTGGCGCCGTGCTTGGTGCGCGTGAATACCAGCACCTGCTGCCAGTTTTCCTTACCGATACGGTGCGACAGCATCTCTCGTTTACGACGCTTGTCGACGGGATGCACGATCTGCTTAACACGATCGGCCGTGGTGTTACATGCCGCAACCTGAATTTCGGTCGGCGCATTCAGCAGATTGGCCGCAAGTTGTCTGATCTCCTTAGGGAATGTCGCCGAGAACAGAAGATTCTGACGTTCCTTTGGCAACACTTTCAGGATCTTGCGTATGTCATGTACGAATCCCATGTCGAGCATGCGATCCGCTTCGTCAAGGACCAGTATTTCGATGCCGGACAGGTCGATTGTTTTTCGTTGCATGTGGTCGAGCAGGCGACCGGGTGTGGCGACAACTACGTCGACGCCCTTTTTCAATCTCGCAATCTGTGTGTTGATACTGACGCCACCAAAGACGGTCGCTGCCCTGAACGGCAGGTGGCGGCCGTAGTCGCGTACGCTCTCGCTGACTTGTGCTGCGAGCTCACGCGTTGGCGTGAGCACAAGGGCGCGTACTTTGCGACGGTTGGTCGTTGATTTCTGCAGGTGCTGCAGCACTGGCAATGCAAAGCCCGCTGTCTTGCCTGTGCCGGTCTGGGCGCCGGCCAGAACATCCCGCCCTTCGAGGACGAGTGGAATGGCTTGCTGCTGGATTGGGGTCGCTTCGCGATATCCGCTTTCATCGATCGCACGCAGCAATTCGGCCGTCAGGCCGAGTTGATTGAATAACATTAAATTTGTACTCCAGGAATCGCCTGACCCGATAACGCACAATTAAAGCGCATGGTTCGGTCCAGGCTGGAAAAGAAGGGTTGGCTCCGTAACCCGCGGAAATGCTGGGCTGGAGCAATTGGCGCAGACCGATGTGCGCCAGAACGCGGCGGACTATAACAGATGCCCGGGTAATAGATAGAACTTTTCGTGCCTGGTAAAACTAAATCAGACCGTACGGACGGCCAATTCCGTGCGCCACGTCAAGGTTCTGCTGCGCTTCGATCGTCAGAATGGCTTCTTTCTGCCACGGACGACAGCTCTCTGTGACCTCCCCGATCGCATATATCCTTGTCGCGCTGGCACTGAACAGCCTGATGCTGTCCGTGATCTTCTTTATCGCCTGGAAAACCCAGGGAAAGAAACCATACGCGTTGACCTGGTCGCTGGCCTTTCTGGCCGCAACGGGTCAGTGGTCGTTCAATATAGGTGCTGATCTCTTTCCCAATTTTGGGACCTACTGGCTCACGGTCAACGGGTTCGGTCTGGTCGTAATCACACTCGGACTTCGTGGTCACTGCCAGCGTACTGACTGTCAGATCCTGCCACGAAACCTGTGGCCCATTGCCGCGACAGTGTATGCAGCGATTTTCTGGCTTACCGTAGTCGAAGAACACGTTGGTTTGCGTACGGCTCTTCTGCCCACAGCCGCGGCCGTCACCCTGTTTCTGTCTGCGACCATGATCATGAGGCATCGTGAAAATTCACGGCCTGCCGAGCGTGCCGCAGCAATCATGATGGCATTGTTCGGCATTTCTCAGCTGGTCGCCGCCTATGTCGGTTTACTTCAGGGTGCGGCTGGTGACGATTTTTACCGGGGCCTGTACGTAAGCATCAACTTCCTGTCATTGCCTGCGGGGTACACCGGTGTCGCAATGTTCGTGATATTCATGCTTGCGTCCGACTTGTCGGAGCAAATGAAGGAAATCGCGGTACGAGACCAGTTAACGGGCCTGCTGAACCGGCGAGGATTCGGAGAACAGGCAGAACGTGCATATGCGACGGCGCGAAGAACTGATCGACCGGTGTCCATAATCATGACCGATATCGATCACTTCAAAACGATCAATGACGAATTTGGTCATGCTGCTGGCGACAATGCACTTGCCCATTTCGCGAAGATTCTCAAGGTGACACGGCGTACCGACGATATCCTTGCACGAGTGGGCGGAGAGGAGTTCGCTATCGTGCTCCCCGGTACGGAACTCGAGGAGTCAATTCGTATTGCGGAAGAGCTTTGTAAACTTCTCGAAGAGGCGCCGATGATTGTCGATGGCAAGACGGCGAGTATGACCGCGAGCTTTGGGGTTGCCACTCTTTCATTGAATGACACTTCTTTGTCGGATGCCGTCTTGCGGGCGGATCGCGCACTCTACCGATCGAAGCGCGCTGGCCGAAATCGCGTGGACCTCGAGTCATCGCAGGTGATGCGCGGCTCGGATGGCTCGTTAAAGCCGGTTTCAACCTGAAAAGCCCTCTCTGATTGCTCTACCACGGCACCTCGTTGCCCTGGTAGCTCAAGAAACGGCCGCTCGTGTCAGGAGCAAGCTCGTCGATGAGCCGCCGCAAATCGGCAACGCTGTCATCTACATCGACAAACATTGCCTTCATATTGTCAGGGACAGGGTAGTTTGCTGTTCTTTCCACCCGCACCAGTCCGGGGTGGTACATCGCGACCGATATGCCATCCGGCGCCACGTCCTTCGCCATTGCGACAAAACCCATGTTCAGAGCAGCCTTGCTTATGACGTACCAGTATCGTGGTGTCATTCCCGGTGGTCGGAGCCCCTCGCCGAAATTCATTGCAAGCGAGGCGACAATGGAAGAAATGGCGACAATCTTTTTTTGCTCACCGGCGAGGATGTTATCGTAGAAGGCCTCACTGACCCGCAACGGGCCGGTCGAATTTACAGCGATAAATTGCTCCGCGAGATCGTAGTCAAGAGTGCCGAATTTCTGCCGCGGGTCACCGAAGGTGCCGACAATACCAGCGTTGTTAATAAGAACATCGATCGGCGCACCTTCGAGCCGGCCAGCGGCGGCCGCAATCGTCTCAGGATCGGTGACATCGATCGTCTCGATGCTTACCTTTTCGTATAGTTCTGCAAGATTCGCCAAAGATTCCGGCGTGGATTCACGGCGATGCGTGGCGATTACATACCAGCCGTCAGCCGCGTACTGCCTGGCGAATTCCAGGCCGATGCCACTGTTGGCACCGGTGATCAATACGGTGTCTGAATTTGCCACAGGCAAAGAGCAGCCCATGATCGTCAATACGACAAATGCACGTTTCAGCCCGGCCCGAATGATAGACGGACTGAGCAATCTGCGGGGCTTTATTAATCGGATCACGGTAAGCACACAAGATACAGTTTCAATGGACCTACCCCGACATGATTTCGTAAATCCGGATGCTCGCAATGAATGGATTGTCCCGGGCGATCTTTTCTGCTTCATCAAGACTCTCGGCATTGATGATGGAGTAACCCGTAATGGAATCCATCCCCATGGGAAGGTCCTGGGTTCCGTTATGCGAGATTTCTCGCGCACCGCCGTGAAAACCCCCGTTTTCCACGGTCTTGTCAGCGATCGATTCAAACCATTTGCCCCAGGCCGCCATGATCTCCGGGGTGGGCTTTTCAAATCCGAAATGCAGCAACATGAATCGTTTCACTTCGCTCTCCTTATTCTGATTTTTTCTGGACGAGCGACGGGACCACTCGAGAGCCCGAACGGTAGGCCGCCCCTTAGCAACTGTCAAACCTCTCCTTTAGCGGGGAATAGTCAGATGGACTATTGGTAACCCTCGAATCGTCTGAGTACACTATTGGAAAAATCGATTTGCGGGTGTAGTTCAACGGTAGAACATCAGCTTCCCAAGCTGAGAACGAGGGTTCGATTCCCTTCACCCGCTCAATCGATTTCTCGTTGGTCTTCGGTGTGTTGTTCTTTTTTCTTCGGTCGGCTTTCAGTCAGCGCTGATTCAAGTTCCTGTGATGCTGTGGCAGGGCAGAGCGAATCGAGTCTGAGGTGCCATGAATCGTGCAACTGGAGGTGTGAGTAGCGTGCTTTTAGTGCGGCTTCGTCTTCGATTTCGTAGAGAGAAGGGTTCTCCCAGTACTGTGGACAAAGATCGACCATTCTTTCGCGCACGTGCTTGTACACCAGATTGTCGTAGCGATTCACGTTTAGCGCCTCGTCCCAGTACTCATTGACATGATCTGCCCAGTCGAAATCCCGCTGAATGATCCAGGTATCGTTTTCCCAGCGGAGTATCGCCGGTTTGCCGGGAACGATGTCATCCTCGAACAGGCTGCGATAGAAACGATGACCTTCGTAGTTGGCGACCAGATCGGCATTCGAATAGGAGCCGGTCGTGCCGCTACCGAAAATGGCCCGTTCGGTATACGCGGAATGCTCCGCTGCCTGTGTTTCTGAACCGGATTTCAGGTAGCGCCGGTAGTACTTTCGTCCCTGTGAATAGAAGTGGCCGATCTTGTCCGAGCCGATAAGCTGATCGTTTACGCGTATCGTGGCCCCGATCCCGAAAAAGAACGTGGTGCGGGTGGACCAGAACGGCATGCCGGCGTAGATGCTGTCGTACCTGGCTGTTTCCAGCTTCTCGACTTCCGGCGACTTCATTGCCCAGCGCTCGAGTTTGTCTACCCAGTGATGTCCGCCAAGCTTGTTATATACACTGTTGACGAAAGCCTTTTCATTATGACCTTTGCGCCAGTCGGCGACTATCTCGACGAGTGTCTCGTTGACTTTCCGATTGAGTACCTCGGTCGAGTCCGCAATCGGCTGTGACCGGTTATAAAACTGGTCCGTCTCGTACGCAGATGCCGTTACAGACAATGCGCATGCCGTGCCGGCAACGGCGATGACTGCAATTATGCGACTGAATCTGGCCACTTCCTCATCAGAACCTGTAAGTCAGGTTGGCGAGAACAGTGTTCCTGTCACCACCGCCAATCTCCACGGTCGATTCCCAATGCTCGGAAAACATTGAGTGAATGCCGAGACTGAAATTGAAATCTTCTTTCTGAGATAAATCCACGGCGAATCCGATTGGAATCGGAAATCCTGGTCCGGCCGGGCCGAGATCCAACAGGATCGTTCCGCTATGCGATTCCTCAGCGTCGATGAAGTATCCACCAATCCACACCTCGGTGGTCTCGGTGGCTCGAACGCCAATGCGCGGCTGAATGGCGGTCGCCGAGACGGAAGAATTGAATCCTCCACTAAGGTCGGTGTCCGTGTAAGTGCCGGTGAGAGATGCAAACCACTTGTCACCGCCGACAGCCAGGACCACACCGCCGCCATAGACGTCTCCGTCATAGTTAAGTGACACGCTGTCAAGAAGCGGGATACCAACACTGCTCAGGTCGACCGTTGTCTGGCCGTCAATGCTGCCAAAGATACCGAATATATTGAGAAACGGAAACAACCACAGGTCGAGTTTTATATCGACATGTTCAACTTCATTGTCGACGAGAATTACGCCCGGATTCGCGATTGGTGGGAGTGGAAAAGTCGGCGGCGTCACAAAGCTCAGGCGGTCGATCTGATACGGCTGATCCATGTTGAAGTAATCGATACCGATACCGAACGCACGTGGCAGATTACGATCGCCCGCCATGCCTTTCCCGAAAAGGGGATCCGCCTGGGTGGATAACGGTAATACAAGAATAAGCAGGAGCAGAAGTCTTCTTGTTCTCATGGCGTCGTCCCTCACTGATTCGCAATCGCGGAGAGCTGCGCCCCCGCCCAGACAGCTGAAATATAACATTCAGACCGCACAGGTGCCCGATCGTTGCTACCTTTTCGCGGCGGCACAATCTTCCACCCGATTGGTGAAGTCTTTGCTTTTCCTCAGATTTTTAGCAGGGCAAGAAACATGAGCAGTGATCCGCCTGCTGCAATGCCGTAGCAGATGAGCATGACCACGGTGTCAGCGCGAATGCCGAGATCATGCGCCGTGATGCGCATGCGATGAGCGGCATGCCAGATGATCAGAAACAACACGGCAAAGGTGATGAGCTTGATGAGCAAATTTTGCAGCAGCTCGTGCAGATGCTCGTAGGAAAGTGTGTCTGTGGGCAGGAGCCCTAAGGGTACGGCAAAGCAGGTGATCAGGATCAATACAGGCACGAGGAATGCAGACACTGTTCCGCCTGCCGCAAAAAGACCCCAAATGACCGGCTTGTTGCTCTGGTTCATATCCGGTCCCCTGCCAGCATCCATAATGCGACACTGGCGATCGCGAAACCGATCCAGTGTGCGGCAACAATGAATGATCCGGGTATTCGTTTGCTGCCGATCATCAATGGCATTGCTTTTGGCGTAACCTGAAACCAGGTGTAGCTGTGATAAACAGCAAAGACCATTGCGATGATGGCGAATATCATTCCGACCGGACCTTCTGCCTTGGCGAGAAATTCCTCATAGGCAGCCTCACCCTGCGATAGCCTGAACAATCCGGCCATTAATATGAGTACATAGATGCCAATGAACAATGCGCTGATCTCTCGCGCCATGTAGCGAACATAGCGTGGATGCCTGAGCCACCAGCTCGTTCCCGATATTTCACGAACATAGGGGCGGCGACTCATTTGCGTTTCCAGGGCATCAGAAATTTCATAAAGTAATCTGCCGTGCTGGCGATCTTCGTTTGCTGAATGGCTGCGGCAGGGTCCACCGACTTAGGACAGACTTCGGAGCAAGCGCCGACGAAACTGCACTCCCAGATCCCGGGATTGCTGGCGACGACGTCGTCTCGGGCACTGCGACCGACATCCCGCGAGTCGAGGTTGTACCGATGGGCGATGGCAAGCGCTGCCGGTCCGACGAACGAATCGTTTAGCGCATATTGCGGGCAGGCTGAATAACACAGCAGGCAGTTGATACAGGCTGTGTATTGTTTATACCGGGCGAGCTCCGCAGGCGTCTGCAGATATTCACCATCATCGATGTTCTTTTCTTCCTTCGGCACGACGTAGGGTTTGACGCTTTCGAGCTTGTCCATGAAGTCGTCCATGACGACGACAAGGTCACGCTCGACCGGGAAGTTCTGCAGGGGCTCGATTCGAATCTTGTCCGGACAGTCGCGCAGGAAAGTGTGGCAGGACAGCGCGGGTTCGCCGTCTATCAGCATGCCGCAACTGCCGCAGACGGCCATGTGGCAGGACCATCGATAACTCAGGGTTCGGTCCAGTTCGTCTTTGACGTAGTTGATTGCATCCAGAACGACCCAGTCTTCGCGGTATGGCACGGTGTAAGTCTGGAATCGCGGCGCCTCGTCCTGTTCCGGGTCGTAGCGCAACACCTCCAGTTCGATCATGCGCTCGCTCATTCCTGCGCTCCTCCGTATACGCGCTCGGCGGGCTGCGAACGGGTAATCGTGACATCGCGATATTTAACGGCCGGCAGACTTGTTGATGAGTAGTGAGCGAGAGAATGTCTGAGATATGTGTCGTCGTCTCGTTCCGGATAGTCGAGTCGCTGATGCGAGCCCCGGGATTCCTTGCGCTGCATTGCCGAACAGGCCATCGCCGCGGCAACATCGATCATCGAGCCGAGTTCCAGTGCTTCAATAAGATCGGTGTTGAAGACATTGCTCTTGTCGGTTAGTACGACGTTCGCATAACGCTCGCGAATTTCCTGCATATTGCCAGTGCAGGTCTTCAGAGAGTCTTCGCTGCGATAAATGCCCGCGCCGGCTTCCATGGCCTCGTTCATGTCCCGGCGAAGGCCGGAGACACTTTCGGCACCGCCGTTGCGACGAAACAGCGCCAATACCTGGGCCTCCGCGGTTTCGGCGACGTCCTGGGCTTCCCCATCCAAACCAGCATCACCATTTGCCGCAATCTTCGCGGCACCCTCGCCGGCACGAGCGCCAAACACCAGGAGCTCGGTAAGTGAATTCGATCCGAGGCGATTGGCGCCATTGATGCTGACGCAGGCACACTCGCCGGCTGCGAACAGGCCGTCCACACAAGTCGCTGAATCAATGTCGGTATCGATGCCGCCCATCGTGTAATGCACCACGGGTTGAACGGGTATCGGTTCATATACCGGGTCGACACCGATATAGCTTTGGCTTAGCTCGCGCACCATCGGCAGACGCTCGTTGATCTTGGCTTCACCAAGGTGGCGTAAATCGAGATGCACGACGGGACCGGAGTCGGTACTGATCGTGCGCCCCTTCTGTTGCTCATGCCAGAATGCCTGGCTCAGGCGATCCCGCGGGCCGAGCTCCATCGCTTTCTTGCGGGGCCACGGATCCGGAGGGCCGAGATCGTAATCCTGTAGATAGCGATAGCCGTCCTTGTTGACGAGGATGCCACCTTCGCCACGCGAACCTTCTGTGATCAGAATGCCGGTACCGGGCAAGCCGGTCGGGTGATACTGCACGAACTCCATGTCCTTGAGCGGTACGCCGGCACGGTACGCCATCGCCATGCCGTCGCCCGTCTTGATCGCACCGTTAGTCGTGAACGGAAACACCCGGCCAGCACCGCCGGTCGCGATGATAACGGCCTTTGATCGGAAAAAACGTACCCGACCTGTTCGCATTTCGATCGCGGTGACACCGTGACAACGGCCATCGACAACGACCAGGTCAGTCGAGTAGTACTCGTCGAAACGCTCGATCGATGTGTACTTCATCGATGTCTGAAATAAGGTGTGCAGCAGGTGAAAACCGGTCTTGTCGGCGGCATACCATGTTCTTTCGATTTTCATGCCGCCGAATGGTCGGACCGCTACGTGACCATCCGGCTCGCGACTCCATGGGCATCCCCAATGCTCGATGCGCATGAGTTCTCGGGGCGCTTCGTGAATGAAGAGATCGACTGCGTCCTGGTCGCAGAGCCAGTCGCCGCCTGCGACCGTATCGTGAAAATGGTGCTCGAAATCGTCATTGTCCTTGATGACACCGGCGGCACCGCCTTCCGCAGCGACGGTGTGGCTGCGCATTGGATAGACCTTCGAGATCAATGCGACTTTTAGCGAAGGATTCGCTTCCGCAACAGCAATTGCTGCGCGTAGTCCGGCACCGCCGGCGCCGACAATTGCAACATCTGTGTTGATAGTTTCCATTTAGCCGACTGACGTTCTTGTTGTCAGGATTTACGTGTTGCGACTACTTTTTGAAATAGTCCTCCGAAGTAGGTCTCTTTTCGCCAGGTGAAGCGAGGATCGTTGCCGGAAAATGCCGCGATCTCCGTTTTCCACAAGTCCTTGGCGTAGGGCTCCAATGTATCGAAAACCAGGCTTGTAACGGGTTTTAAAGGATGAGCCCAGTGCGGTTTGTGATAATCGACAAAGACGACCTTGCCGCCGGGCCGTACGCTGTTGCGGAGCACGGCCGATACGCCACGCTTGTAGTCGTTCGGTAGCTCATGCATCAGGAAGTAACAGCAGACCGCATCCACGGTCTCGTCCCTGAGATGCAAAACATTCTCGTGTCGCACAGTTGCCTGTTTGTATTCAGCCAGCTTGCGACGGCAATTATGGATCTGTACCGGGGCGACATCGACGATCTCCAGTTTGCCTTCGGGGCCGATGTGTTCGGCAAGCAACTTCGAGAAATTGCCGTAAACGCAGGCCGACTGCAAGACGTGCTGCCCCGGCTCTATCTCGGCAAACGCCGTCTGCTCGAGTCGGCGGTGCTGCCGCCACAAGATCGTTTTGACAACCCACTCGTGATCAAGGTATTTGGCGTTACGCGGATCGAGGTAGGCCCAGTGATAGGTCTTCTCCAGGTAAGCGGGAACGCCCGGTCCACCGGAGATATCTGGTGCCAGCGTCGGCTGCAGTGGCCTTGCTGAAGTCTCAGCACCCTGAAAACTGTCCCGGCGCACTCCGGTTGATTCCGCGTAGTCCATCAAAGCCTCCCTTCGGCCCTGGGGGCCTGTTTCAATTTTGCACTCTTTTCTTCTGCTTATTTATACGATGCGGCGCAGAGCCACTGAATAGGTATATGTCACGAGCTTCTTGTGAGTTGCCACACGAAGGAATTTGACGGGACGACGACATGATAGCAACTCAACGTTGCCGTGACGGTCTGCCACTGATCAGGGATACGATGCCGGCGACGAACAGCGCCCATCCAAGCCACGGCATTGTCTCGAGCGTCAGGAGCAGGGTGCCGGATATTGTCGATGTGGCCCCGGCAGCAAGCAGGAAATGCTGTCTTTGCTGCCTGCGCATTTGCTCACGCAGTTCTTTCGGCTCGGGTACCTGCGTACTTGCCCGAAGGTTTCCCTGGGCCGCCTGATCTGCAAGATGCTTGATGGCTGCCGGCAATTCACGCAAGGCTTCCCGTAAATGCGGCAGGTTCTCCCGAAAATCATCGATCATCGCCCGCGGCCCGAGCTGCTCGTCCATCCACTGGCGCAATACCGGGTGAGCCGTCTTCCAGAGATCGAGTTCCGGATACAGTTCCCGGCCAAGCCCTTCAATGTTGAGCAGGGTCTTTTGCAGGAGGATCAACTGGGGCTGAATTTCCATGTTGAAGCGCTGCGCGATCCGAAAGAGGCGAATCAGCACTTGTGCGAAGGAAATTTCTGCAAGAGGTTTGTTGAATATAGGCTCACACACCGTTCGAACCGCGGTCTCGAGTTCGTCGATCCTCGTCTCCGCTGGCACCCAGCCTGAATCCAGATGCAATTTGGCTATTTTGTAATAATCACGATCGAAGAATGCCAGGAAATTACCGGCGAGATATTGCTGATCACTTTCGCTCAGCGTTCCCACGATGCCGAAGTCAACGGCAGCGTACTTCGGTTTTTCCGGGTCTTCGACATTGACAAAGATATTGCCCGGGTGCATGTCGGCATGAAAAAAGTTGTGCCGGAAGACCTGCGTGAAAAATATCTCGACGCCGTTCTCAGCGAGCGTTTGAATGTTGGTGCCGGCGGCACGAAGCGCCTCCATATCACTTATGGGAATCCCATAAATTCTTTCCTGAACGAGCACCTCGGGGCGACAGTAGTCCCAGTAGATCTCCGGGACATAAAGCAGTTCGGAACCATCGAAATTCCGCCTTAGCTGCGAAGTATTTCCACCTTCACGCATGAGGTCGAGTTCATCGATGATCGTTTTCTCATACTCTGCGACGACCTCCACTGGGCGGAGCCGCTTGCTGTTCTCCCAGTAGCGGTCGGCCAGGCGCGCGAGCGCGAAAAGGACATCGAGGTCTCGTTCGATCTGCTCGCGAACGCCGGGTCGCAATAGCTTGACGATTACCTCGGTGCCATTTTCCAGTGCGGCAGTATGAACCTGTGCGATCGACGCAGCGGCGAATGGTTCGACGTCGAAACGGGCGAAAACCTCGTCCACGTTTCTGCCATAGGCGTCATTGAGAATCGCGACAGCCTGGTCCGCCGGAAACGGTGGCACCCGATCCTGTAGCTTGGCGAGTTCATCGGCGATATCGCGGGGCAGCAGGTCTCTGCGTGTCGAAACCGCTTGTCCGAATTTGACGAAAATCGGGCCAAGTTCTATGAGGGCAAGTCTTATTCTTTCGCCCAACGGAGCACTACGGTCGATGCGTCGCGGGAATATATAGAAAAAGAACCGCAGGGGGCGGAGCATATGTGTCGCTGTGATTATCTCGTCCAGGCCGTGACGAACAAGAACCCGCTGAATACTAAGGAGCCGGAGCAATGTTCGCTTCCTTTGCATGTTCCTAGTCCGTTTGCTCGAGACGATTCAGGCGAGCCTCGACTCTTGCAACATCGTCGCGCAAGGCATCAACTCTCTTTGTAAACGTATCAACTTCATAGCGACTTGGGACATTGCGTCGCTCTTCCTGCAGAAACTCGGTGATATTCTGACGCAGCGTGGAACCGGCTTCTTTACCCCAGCTACCGACACTTCTTGCAATCTCACCGAGACGGTGGGCCGCAACATCTCCGATGACTCCGGAGAGTTCTTCTTCGATGTCGGGTTTGCCGTAGCTGAGGAGTTTTTGAAATGACTGGGCAATTTCCACGTCACCGATCAACTCGAGAGACCCGTCGCGAATCGCATCTTCCCCGCCGAGACCTGCTAAGCGGGCCAGCGTCAGAATAGTGCCCGTAATGGCGACATCGGGTTCATCCGTGTAATCACCGAGGATGGCGATCTCATCAGGGCAGACACAGAAATACATTGCCAGTCCTGTATCCTTGACTCTGATCGCGATCACTTTGCCGTCGAGTTCGGCGCAGAGTTCCCGGGCTGGTGTGGTTGCTCTTATCTGTCTGTTTACGAGCGCCGCCAGCGGCCGGAATAGTGTTTCCAAGGTGTCCATCAGAGCCGATATCCGATATGCAGCGCGACGATTCCGCCTGCAAGATTGTGATATCGGCAACGCTGGAAACCGGCCCGCTCCATCATCTTCCTGAGCTCATCCTGGTCCGGGTGCACGCGAATGGACTCGGCCAGATACTGGTAGCTGGACTCGTCATTGGCCACAAGTTTGCCGAGCAATGGAATGACCTGGAAGGAATAGAAATCGTAAGCAGGTTTGATGGCTTCGGCCGGCCGGGAGAAC
>Ga0255052_10000056_pt1 | contig 75538 bp, 72 predicted proteins | sample JV7_2_21_MG_FD_188632 | JGI IMG/M metagenome (GOLD analysis project Ga0255052, IMG submission 188632) | Seawater microbial communities from Jervis Inlet, British Columbia, Canada - JV7_2_21 | ecosystem: Environmental > Aquatic > Marine > Inlet | place: Canada: British Columbia | collected...
ACCTTACAGAGCAGCCGTTTCGGCTGACGCCGGATCCGGACTTCCTGTACTGGAGCAAGCAGCATGCCAGGGCTAAAGCCTATATGGAGTCGACGATCTGGCTGGCCGACGGTTTCGTCGTCATCACGGGTGACATTGGATCAGGCAAAACCACCCTGCTGCAATCGTTCCTGACCGAGCTCGACGACAACATCGTCTATGCCGTCGTGTCGCAGACACAGTTGACGCCGACGCAGTTCTTACAGGCTGTGCTCACCGAATTCGGTTTCAAGCCATTCAACAAGCGCAAGGTCGAATTGCTGGACATGCTCAACATGTTCCTGATCGAGCAATATTCGAATGGTAAGAAGGTCGTTCTGATCGTTGACGAGGCGCAAAACCTGACACGGAAGGTACTCGAAGAAATCCGCTTGATGTCGGGCATCGAAACACACAAAGAAAAGGTGCTGCGCATCATCCTTGCCGGGCAACCCGAGCTTAAAGAGACGCTTGACTCGCCCAATCTCCAGCAGCTCGTACAGCGCGTACGTCTGCGCTTTCATATTGGCCCGCTCGATGGTCGCGAGATGCATGAGTACATTGATCACCGCCTTGCAGTTGCCGGCCGTAAGGACAACGCTCTGTTCGGTGACGACACTTTCGATATCATTCACCGCTACACGGGAGGTGTACCGCGCCTGATCAACACGCTGTGTGATACCGCCCTGTTGTGTGCGTTCGCCGACGAAAAGGACACGGTCAGCAGCGACGACATCATGGCGGCAGTTGCCGAGCTCAACTGGAAAGAACACGAGAGCAATACCGGCCTTTACGACAAGTTACAGCAAGTATCCGATCGCCTGAAAATACACTCGAATGTCTCTCAAATCGAGGTACGGTCCGACGGCGACAGGTTGTCGGTGCAGTCATTCCCGCTTGGGCGGATTATCGTTGGCCGGTCCCCGGACAACGAGATTTATATCAAAAGCAAGTTCGTCAGCCGCCACCATGCACAGCTGGTCAGTGACGACAATGGATGTGTTATCGAGGACCTGAACAGCACAAATGGCGTATTCATTGGCGAAAAGCAGGTCAAGAAGCATCGCCTCAGAAACGGTGACATCGTGACCCTCGGTGTTCATGAACTCCACTACACAGACCTGCGCGAGGTTGCTGAATCAGCCAACGAAGAAGTTGTTGTAGAGGATGACGACGAAGCATCAGTCGTCGGAGAGTAGTTCGATCAGTGGTCCTGGCGTTGACCGACGCGCCGGTCGGTGACGCGAGAATCACGACGCTTCAGCAGTATTACCAACCCCGCCACGAGACAAATCACCCCGGTCGCAAAACAGATCGTCGGCCAGTACCCATGATTTATGTACATCGATGCGGCAAGCGACAAGGCACCGGCAAGCAAATAAATGTACGGCAAGCTTTCGTAAACTGGTCTCGAAACCCACATAGCGTCTAATTCATCGCCAAATACTGCTCTCATTCTCCATAGGCACGGGCAGAGAGTCCAGTCGGCACGGCCAAATAACTCGCAATATGCGAGGTCGTGCGGCTCATTTTTAGGCTTGGCAGGGACCTGCCTGCGGGCGATTAATGTTTCGGGCCGCCGATGCCAAAGAGGCCGAGCAAGCGCGACAGAATAGAGTCAGACAGTCCGTCCACCGTTAAATCCGGCTCAATATCGAGGTTGTCGCCGCGCAATCCTTGCACGAAGTGCTGCGAGTTGGCGTCCAGATCATTCTCTGTGATTGTATTTTCGAATGCCATCGTCGTATTCCATTGAAAGACATCCGAACACTACATCAGGCATATGTTGAATTCGGTGAAATAACGCACACTGTCTTACGTGAAGTCGAAAATCGGCGGCTTATGTAAAGCAATAAGGGTGCGCTGACGGGTATGTGCTCGAGCGTCGTGCGTAGCGCTGCGATGCAGGACGCCAAAGCAAGCGGAGAACGATCTGAGCGAGCCAGGGATGGCGAGCGATGTTTAGCGAGAACATGCATTGTCCCCGCATGGGGATACCTGTTAGCGCGCCCAATTCGGCTAACCGGTACCGCCAACAGTCAGTTCATCGATCTTCAGTGTCGGTTGTCCTACGCCGACAGGGACGGACTGACCTTCCTTGCCGCAGGTGCCGACGCCTGTATCGAGTTCGAGGTCGTTGCCGATCATCGAGATCCTGGTCAGCACTTCGGGTCCGTCGCCGATCAGCATCGCGCCCTTGATCGGCGTTGTGACCTTACCGTTTTCGATCAGGTAAGCCTCACTCGCAGAGAACACAAATTTGCCGGACGTGATATCTACCTGGCCACCACCAAAAATAGGCGCGTAAAGACCCTTGTCCACGGAAGCAATGATTTCGCCCGGATCATCCGGGCCGTCAAGCATGTAAGTATTCGTCATGCGTGGCATCGGCATGTGAGCGAACGATTCGCGGCGGCCATTTCCAGTCGGCGCGACGCCCATCAGACGGGCATTGAGCTTGTCCTGCATATAGCCTCTTAGCACTCCGCTCTCGACCAGCACGTTGTATTGACCCGCGGTTCCCTCATCGTCAATCGCCAGAGACCCGCGACGATTCGCTAATGTGCCATCGTCTACGATTGTGCAATGTTCCGACGCGACCCGTTGACCCACCTTTCCAGTAAATGCCGACGTACCTTTACGATTAAAGTCGCCCTCAAGGCCATGTCCGACTGCTTCGTGTAAGAGGATTCCAGGCCAGCCCGGTCCGAGGACAACAGGCATCGTGCCAGCCGGCGCCGGGCTGGCTTCGAGCTGTACGATTGCCTGACGTACTGCCTCGCGTGCGTACTGCAGCGGCATGTCGCCAGAAAGGAAGTAGTGGAGATCTGCGCGCGCACCACCACCGGCATAGCCTTGCTCGCGGCGACCATCCTGCTCGAGGATGACGCTGACGTTCAGCCGGACCAGGGGTCTCACATCGGACGCGAGCGTGCCATCGGAACCAGCAACAAGAACCAGATCCTGGCTGCTCGAAAGGCTAATGATGACCTGCTCGACACGGCTGTCCAGATCGCGAGTCGCTGCCTCGAGCTCCGCAAGCATGGTCGTCTTTTGCGCATCCGTAATGCTTGTCGTCGGATCTGTCGCCGGGTAGAGCAGTGCTGACTCCGCCCTCGTCCACGCTTGTATCGCCTGCGCCTGTCCCTGCCGCGCAATTGCCCTTGCCGCGGACGCGGCATGTTCAAGCGCGGGCAAGATCAACTCGTCAGAGTAAGCGAAACCGGTTTTCTCGCCGCTAACGGCGCGCACGCCGACACCCTGGTCCAGGCTGAAGTTCCCTTCACGAATGATCCGGTCCTCAACCGTCCAGCTCTCCTGGCGACTGACCTGAAAGTACAGGTCCGCATAGTCAACACCTCCGTGCATCATCGAACCAAGTGTCGTGTTCAGGTGCCCCTCGTCGAGCCCGGCGGGCTCGAGCATGCGCGACATCATTGCACTGATCGAGTTGTCTTCTTCTGTGCTCAAGCCTTGTTTCCGTGTGGTCCTGACTACAGGCGCCGATTGGCAAGCGCCGGAAATTCATCGCGCAATTTGGCAGGCATGTTCGGATCAATCTCGGCAGCGATGTGGCAGTCACCCGCAGCCTGTTCCGCGAGAACCCGGCCCCATGGATCGATGATTACGGAGTGCCCGTAAGTTGATCGATCATCCGGATGCTCGCCATATTGCCCGGCCGCGATAACATACGCCAGATTTTCCACTGCGCGCGCACGCAACAGCATTTGCCAATGCGCTTCGCCAGTGGCTTTTGTGAACGCCGCAGGCACAGTAAACACTGTTGCGCCATCGTCAACGAGGTGGCGGAACAGCTCGGGAAATCTCAGGTCGTAGCATATCGTGAGGCCGATTCTGCCTGCCGGCGTATCTACTGCGACGGCATCATCGCCTGGATACATCGACCATGATTCCTGGTACGACTCTTCGCAATCCGGCAGCTTGACGTCGAAGAGGTGGATCTTTCGATACAGGGCCTGCTGTATTCCGTCCGCGTCATAAACGGGACAGCCTCCATAGACACGTTCGGGTTCCGGTGATGTGAGGGGCATACTGCCCGCCACGATCCAGACGCTGTGCCGCCGTGCCGCGTCTGCGAGGAAGTCCTGAATTGGGCCCTTGCCTGGTTGCTCCGCATGCTTTGCCTTGTCGCGACCTTTCTCGGGCATCAACGCGAAGTTTTCGGGCAAGACGGCAAGCGTGCAGCCATCCTTGGTGGCGTCGCCAAGCAGGCGATCGACCAACTGCAGATTGATGTCTACATCGGCATTACTGTTCATTTGAATTGCGGCGACTCGCATAAACCACCTTCGGTGCTTTCTTATTCGTCTTCGTCGATGCAGCCGGTCATCGCACCACTCAGCGCGAAAATCTCAGCCGTGGTGGCCTCGATCAGAGGCTCATCCCAGGATCCGCTAACTGCGTAATAGACCTGGCTGACCTCCTGCAGAGGCTTTTTGAAGATCTGCGAGAATATCAGCAGTGCCGCGGCTACTTGCGGGCCTGCTACAAGCGCCCCGGCGACCGGAAGCGCATTGCCGAAACTGGCGCTAACGACGGCGGTTTGCTCGTAGTCGCGACTCACGAGTCCCGACCGACCGACGATACCGATGGCAGCCGCCGGACTCTCGAGCGATAAATCGCAGGTATAGGTATCTCCATCAACGAGCATGAATGTCCCCTTGATCCTGTCAAACGCAAAGCCCTTGCCGAATACGTCGCGAAAGTCCAGCGAGAGCCTGCGTGGTAATGCCGCGATACTCATGAGTCCAAATACACGGCCCGCACCTGGTTTCACCTCGGCAAGTTGTCCAGTACCGATGCGAACCTGCACCTCGCCGTCCAGCGTTTCGAGCAAGTCGTCGCGCGGCCCCCCGGACCAGCTCAGGTTAAGCAGCATGGCCAGATCATCACCGACGATGCCCGGATCGTAGTCAAGGCGCTGCATTGTCTGTTCGACATCGGTGCTCGTCAGAGACACTGTGACGTGGCTTCGATGGCCTCGCGGGTCGCTCTCGTCGATCACCCACTTGCCATTGCCGACTATTTCGAATGTCTCGTCCTTCGCGATCAGACTCTCAGACTCGAGGCCATCTGCAGTGCGTAAGAATGTTGCATCGACGGCACCAAAGTGTCGACTGCCAAACGCGACCTCCTGTCCCGTGAACGAAATAGGCGGCAACGATCTCGGATCAACCTCGGTTTCAGTGTCCGCCGCATCCTGCTCGTCGCCCGGCAGCACAAGCCGTTCTGCCTCGACGACAATTGAACGGCCAGAATTGAAATCATAGGGCACGAATGCAGAACCGACGATGTCCGCCCCGTCAACTTGCACGAGCCAGTCGTGCGCGCTGCGATCAACGCGTATGCGATGATCGACGAGATGCTGGCCAAGCATATGCAAATTGCCGACCGTCATGTCGATCGAGCGAATGCGTTCCGCCATACCGGTTTTGGTTTCTGCTTGCCGCGCCAGGTCGAACCAGTCCTGAACACGCGCGTAGTCCGCACTGCCGCGTAAATGCAGCCCGCGTGTCTCCGGGTCCGTCTCAATGCCGGGCTCTTCACCAAATGTCACGATACCTCTGTCGAGATCCCAGCTTTCCTCCTCCTTGGTGAAACCAACCTGCCAAGTCAGAAGATCGCCGGCGACACCGGTACTTTCGATGCGCTCACCACCTTTTGGCAGGAAGATCCTGGCAGTGAAATCTATCGTTTCGTACAGCGGCTTATTCAACGGCAGAGGAAGGTCGATCGAATATCCGGCCAGATCGCTTGCGACTTCAATAGTGAATGGAGGCGGTTCGTCAACCTTGCCGCGCGGAAACAGTAATCTCGCGGAGTAGTTGGACCTGCCCGTCACGCGACTCGACAACGGCAAGCCGAGTTCCCCGGTAAGCGCTTCTGCCGTCGCGGCGCCAGATGCATTCGCGATGACCCTGTACTTGGGCATCGTCTCCGGAGCAGGAGACAACTCTATTGATACGGGTTGCCCAAGGAATACACCGCCCAGTGATTCACTGCTGATATTCTCGCGCTCGATTGTGACGATGCCATTCATTTCCTGCAGTGGTGGATTGAAACCCTCGAACTTCAGGCTGCCATCACTTGTCTGCATGCGCGCTGTGAACGAAAAACTCTCCCAGTCGCGCACCGGTACGTCGAGATCCAGATTGAGCAACGCATCCCCCGATACGCTTATGCGATCCAGCTGACCCCCAAACATTTCTCCGATCGGACTTTGTATCGACAACTGGCGCAGCGATTCGAGTGTTCCTGTCGCTGCGGCGCTGATTGTCAAATGTGGATCGCGGAAATCAGCGATCTCGAGCGTCGCGTTTGTGATCTCAATTCCTGCATTGATGACTCGATTACGATTCGAATACAGGCTCATATTCTCGATCGCGACATCGGCATCAATTACCTGCGCCGCCGGCCACTTCGGCTGATAGACGACAATTCCATCGCGAACTGTGCCCTTGATCAGCATCTGGCCGTCGCCGTTGTCGAACGGAAATTCATCCAACGCGCCGTACAGGCGGGCATAGCCGCTCTGAATTCGGCCGGCAACAGGCCCTTCCTGAAACCACTGGCTCATTCTCGGCCGCTTCGGCATGAACGGCACGTAGCGTTTTGCCACGGCAATGTCACTGATACTGAAAGAGCTTTCGAGGTCGACGAACGGCGCACCGCCGCCGTCAACGATCGACAATTCAACGCTGGTCTCACTATCAAAAAAATCGTTTCCCAACACAATGCTGTCGGAAAGGACAGTCGTGCGATTATTACTGCGACGCCAGATCACTGTTCCTGACGTCGTGTTGAAACCCAGGGCTTGCCCGAGAACGCCGGGAATGGTCACCACCAGATTGTCGGTATCGATTTCCAGTCGCCCGCTCGTGCTGTCCGCCCGCAAGGTACCCGAAAACCCTCTGACGCCGGGACGGTTGCCCTGCGCCGCCACGCCGACATCATCCAGTTCGGCCGATACATTGAAGCGGGGCATTTCGGTGCCAAGATCGCTTAGCGTCATTTCCAGATCGCGAATAACGCCGGTTGGATCGAAATCGGTCAGCCAGCCGCGTTGTTGATCATTGAGCCAGGGCCCGGCCGTCACTGCATCCGCGAGATTCAGGTAGGACGCACGAGCATTGAGCATGACGACCCTGCCTTCCGTGTCCGTATTCGTTTCCAGTCGTAGCGAGGAAAGCGGCCACTCGCCTGCGGGTGTTGTCGCCCTAAGATCGTTTGCAGCGATAAGCCAACCGTCGGCGTCATTTAGAAATTCGAACCGGCCGTCAAGAGCAAGATTGGTCAGTCCGGCAATTGAAATGTTCTCGATTTCAATTTCCGCGGCAGCGCTTTGAACCGTCTTGTTCGCGTACACAAGCGACAGGTCGACGTCACCCCTCCCTGATTCGAAATGCACCGCCTCAGAACGTTGTAATGCCGTGACGCCACGAAGTTTGATGTTCTCAACCTCGACTCTTACGTCCCAGCTACGCTCTTCTGCAGGGGCATCCAGCAACTGTGTCGCGGATATCGCAAGCTTACTGCCGAGGTCGTTCGGCAAATCCACATCTGCATCGATGGCCATTCGTACGTCATCGCGCTGCACGAGAAATTGTGAGATTTGAAACGACCTTGGTCTTTCGTCGCCCGGCTGCAGGAATTGCAGCTCGATATCCTCTCCGACAACTTCAATCGCACCAATGCCGTCTCTTGTGCTTGCACTCGTGCTGCTGCGCGCAGGTAATAGCTGATCCAGCGGGCTGCCTTGCACCGACCACTGACCGTTTTCCAGCTGCCGAATCTCGATACTCGTATCTTTGACCACGATGCGGTCGACAACGGCCTTGCGATCGACGAGCAGCCGCATGACGCCGACGCCAATGCTCACCTGATCCGCCGCAATGATGCGCGCCATGTTGTCCGGCGAGATCAGCTCCGCGTCGTAAAACTCGAATTCGGGTCCGCTGAGACCCCAACGCGCGTCCATTCCGGAGAATTCGACTTGCATGCCGATCGCAGTGCTCGCCCAACTCTTGATGTCTTCCTGGTATTCCGGCAACCGCGGCAGGAACAGGCGAAACAGGCCGACGGCAATGGCGAGCAGTATCACAATGCCGCCCGCCACATAGGCCAGGAACTTGAAAATACGTCTCAAAATATTGTTCATCACATCAGGACAACGTCAAACTGGTCCTGCAAGTACAGGGACTCTGGCTGCAGACGTATTGACTTGCCGGTCTGTTCTTCGAGCGTCGCGAGACTTGGCGCCTGCTCATCGAGCAACAGCTCGATCACATCCTGGTGCGCCAGAACCAGAGCCTCGCTAAACTCGAATTGTCGCGACTGGCGAATGATCTCCCGGAAAACTTCGAAACAGACAGTTTCCGCCGTCAATGTGAATCCGCGGCCCTCACAACTTGGACAGTCCCCGCAGAGAATATGCTGCAAGCTTTCGCGAGTCCGTTTGCGCGTCATTTCGACGAGCCCTAATGGCGATAACGGCGTTATCTGATGGCGTGCGTGATCATTCTCGAGTGACTGCTGCAGAACGTGCAGAACTTTCTCGCGATGCTCGACCACTTCCATGTCGATAAAGTCGATTATGATGATGCCGCCGAGGTTTCTGAGCCTGAGCTGCCGTGCGATAGCAACAGCGGCCTCCAGATTGGTGCGGTAAATTGTCTCTTCGAGATTGCGGTGACCGACGTAAGCACCTGTGTTCACGTCAATCGTTGTCATCGCCTCGGTTTGATCAAAAATAATATAACCGCCTGATTTTAAAGAGATACTTCGATCCAGTGCTTTCCGAATATCGTCCTCGATCGAGTGCAGATCAAAGATCGGACGCCGGCGCCGGTACAGCTCCAGCATCGGCGCGACCGGCGGCAGAAATGTCTCGGCAAATTCGTGCATGGCCTCAAAATCCGGTTCCGAATCGACGAGAATGTGTTCCACGTCGCCCGTAACGAGGTCCCGCAATACCCGCAGCGGCAATGAGAGATCCTCGTGTACCAGCGTTTTTACCTTACTCTTGCTGCACCGTTCCTGAACGACACCCCAGAGCTTGATCAGGAATTTGAGGTCGGCTCGCAGCTCTTCGACATTAGCGCCTTCCGATACGGTTCTCACGATTGCGCCACAATCAAGGTCGGTTTCGCCAAGCAGTTCCGTGACCACGCTGCGCAACCTCTCCCGCTCTTCCTCGTCCTCGATGCGCGCTGAAACACCGACGTTGTCACCGTCCGGCAGTAGCACGAGATGCCGTGACGGCAGAGTGATGAACGTTGTTAGCCGGGCTCCTTTGTTACCGAGCGGGTCCTTCACGACCTGCACAAGGAGTTCCGCTCCCTCCCGGACCAGATCGCGAATATTCGGCAAGTCGTCGTTCGACTCGTCGCCATTCTGCGGCCGTACGATATCTGACGCGTGCAGAAAAGCGGTGCGTTGCAGACCGATGTCGACAAATGCGGCCTGCATCCCCGGCAGGACGCGAGAAACACGGCCCTTGTAGATATTGCTGATAACACCGCGCCGTGCGGCACGCTCGATATGAACCTCCTGCAAGACTCCGTTCTCAAGCAACGCTGCGCGAACCTCGCTGGGCGTCACATTGATCAGGATTTCCTCTTTTGGTGACTCGTCTGTCATTTAGCCTAAGACTCTCAAACCCGCGCCACGCAACAGTTGTGTGGTCTCAAACACCGGCAGTCCGACGACACCGGAATAACTGCCGGAAATCGCCTCGACGAACGCGCCGCCACGGCCCTGAATAGCATACGCTCCGGCTTTGTCACAGGGCTCCCCACTTTGCCAGTATGCGAGCGCCTCGTCAGGACCGATTTCCCGAAACCGGACATCGGTTGCCGACAGGGCCGTCTGCACGCCCTTCACTGAGTACAACGCGACGCCTGTCAGAACCCTGTGAGTGCGGCCGGACAGGCGCCCGAGCATATCAAGGGCCTCACCGCGATCCACAGGCTTGCCGAATATTTCCGCACCGAGCACGACTGCGGTGTCAGCACCAAGTACGATCCGCGATGCGTCAATTTCGACAGCTCGAGCCTTCTCCTCCGCCAGTCGCAGGACCATCACGTCGGCCGCTTCGCCGTCGCGGCGCCGTTCGTCAACATCAACTCCGCCCACGGAAAACGTCAGGCCTATTGCCGCGAGAATTTCCTGCCGGCGTGGTGAGGAGGATGCAAGGTGTAAGGTCGGCGCGGACATCGGTCGGCTTGCAGCGCCTACTCGCGGTGGTACGGATGGCCTACCTGCAGAGACCATGCGCGATACATTTGCTCGGCAAACAGGACACGTGCAAGTCCATGAGGCAAGGTCAGCTTCGACAAGGACCAAATGGAGTTGGCACGCTCACGACATGCGGCCGATACACCATCGGGCCCGCCAATAACGAAACATAGATCCTGCCCGTCAGCCTGCCAGTCAGTGAGGTGAGCGGCCAGGGCCGGACTCGTCATTTGTTTTCCCCTCTCGTCGAGCAGGACAACCTGCTCATTCCGGTCTATCTTTGCGAGAATCTGCTCGCCTTCTGCTTCCATCGCATTCCTGGACTTGTCGTTCTTCGGGCGTCGCACAGTTGCTATGCGATCGAGGCGAAACTTCCAGTCACGCGGCAATCGTCCGGCATAAACACCAAACGCATCGTCAACCCATGACGGCTGACGATCGCCGACGGCGATTAGTCGAATGTGCACGACCTATGCGTCGGTAACGGCAATATCACCGGACGACCCGAGTGACCAGAGTTTCTCCAGGTTGTAGAACTCACGCACTTTGGGCAGCATGACGTGCACCAGCACATCCTGCAGATCAAGCAGCACCCATTCACCGCCCTGTTCGCCCTCGACACCAATCGGCTTGTGGCCTGCCTTTTTGGCCTTTTCAGCAACATTTTCGACAAGCGCCTTGACATGCCGGTTCGATGTGCCACTTGCAACAATCATGTAATCGGTCACGGTCGTCATGTCACGTACATCGAGATTAATAATGTCTTGCGCCTTGACGTCGTCGAGCGCGGCAACGACGAGTGTATTAAGTTGTTCACTGTTCATGCGTCGTTCTCGTTGATTCTCAAATTATTGCTCCTGTCTCAGTTATAACAACCGCTATCGACTATGACGTCGCGGACGGCATCGGGCATTAGAAATCTTGGGTCGCGACCAGCCGCAATCAAGTCCCGAATCTCGGTCGATGCGATCTCAAGCTGCGTCACTGCGTGAATATGGATGTAACCATGGCGGTTCCCGTGCAAGTCATTGACTCGATGCGTCCCGTGCGCCGTGATCAGCTCACCGAGTTTGCCGATGTCCGGTGCGCGCCAGCCCGGTCGGTGCGCAACAACGATATGTGCCAGGTCGAGAATCTCATCCCAACGATGCCACGCGGTGAGCCCGAGAAACGCATCCATACCGACGATCAGACCCAGGGAAGCGTCAGGGTGTTCCTCACGCAGCGCCGACAAGGTATCGATTGTGTACGACGGCCCGTCACGCGTGAGTTCACATTCATCGACAGAGAATCCCGGTTGCCCTTGCACGGCGACCCGCACCATCTCGAGACGCACGTCGGCTGCCGCAAATGTCTTGCCACGATGCGGTGGATCGCCACTCGGTATAAAACGAATCTCGCCAAAACACAGCGCCTGCAACATTTCGAATGCTGTTCGCAGGTGTCCGTAGTGAATTGGGTCGAAGGTTCCGCCAAAAATCCCGATCGGATTCATCGTGTGGAGATTCCCAATACGATGTCGGTCGACAATTGCCATGGATCAGCGCGCGACTGACCTTTCGCCGCCTGATCGGCGCGACTTGCGGCCTTTAGCAGGCCATGAAAATCACCATGTTGATGGCGGCCGATGCAACTGCGAACAAGGGCCTGACGATTTCGCCATACTCCCGTCTTCTGCATTCCACTGGCAAGATCCATACCCTTGGAGACCGTATCAGTAAGATTTGCAAGCGTCCGCAATTCCCGGGTAAGTGCCCAGATGATGACGACGGGCTCGACCCCTTCTGCGCGCAGCCCGGAGAGGATCTTCAGCGCTCGCTTTGCATCGCCGCCTAAAGCCGCGTCGACAAGTTTGAATACGTCATAGCGACTACTGTTGGCGACTGCAGCGCTGACATCGTCCGCGCTCACCTTGCCTTCGCCAAGGATCAGCCGCAGCTTCTCGATCTCCTGGCCTGCCGCGAGCAGATTTCCTTCAACGCGATCGGCAATGAGCGTAACGGCGCCGCGATCAGGCTGCAGCCCGGCCTGGCGCATCCGCTCGGCGATCCAACCCGGCAATTCGCGTGCGTCAATCGGCCACACCTGGATATTGACGCCCTTGGCCTCGATCGACTTCGCCCACTTCGATGACTGGGCGCCACGATCCAGCTTCGGTCCACTGACGATGAACATGAGGTCAGGATCTGTGCTTGCGACGAGATCGACGATCGCCTGACCCCCCGCGCGGCCCGGCTTGCCCGTTGGCAGTCGCAACTCCACGATTCGCTTCTCGGCGAACAATGACAGGTTCGCGCTCGAGTTACGGAGTTGTGCCCAATCGAACCCGGCCGCCGCTACGAACAACTCGCGCGATATGAATCCCTGCGTACGTGCCGCCTCTCGAATGGAATCCAGCGACTCATCGACAAGCAAATGCTCGTCGCCCGTGACCAGGTAACAAGGCGCCAGATTTTTCTGCAGGTGGGACGAAAGCTGGTTGGTCCTAATCTTCAACCAAGCTGCTCCATATTGACCGATTCGCCTTCGAGCAGCACGGGGATGCCGTTTGTGACCGGGTACAAGACCTTGCCATCATCACTGATGAGCGCCTCTGCAAGGCGCTCAGCAAGCACCTTGCCATCCCGGTTGGTGAGATTTCCGGCGTCAATTGCCGCGTTGACCTCTTTCAGGGTCGCGCTCCTGGCGAGCGAGAGCTCCTTGTGAGTCACAGGGCAGCGAAGTATTGCTAGCAGTCTTTTGTCCATGTACCTTCCCGTGTCCTGATAGGATAACGGCAACTCGCTATGGATCAAAGTAAGTCGAACTCGAGCAACTGGCTCGATGGCGCGGCGGTCGGATTATCTGCCCTGTGCCTGATCCATTGCCTCGCGTTACCGCTTCTTGTCGCGGGATTGCCGTTTCTGGCGCAATTCTCGGAAGGACACCTGCATGCGCAGATGCTCGTCCTGGTATTGCCGCTCAGTATCATCGCTCTGGGCCTCGGATATCGCCACCACAGGAGTACCCGGATAGTGCTCGCAGGTGTTGTGGGGATGCTTACGCTGGTCATAGGCGCCACAGTGGCCCATTCGCAGCTCGGGCTGGCCGCGGATCGCTCATTTACGATCGCCGGCGCCCTGATTCTCGCGACGGCGCACTTTTACAACACTGTGCGCACACGTGAACGTAGGAGCGTTTGCTGAATCGCGACTCATTCCTGGTCTCAGGACCGCCCCAACTGTCTGATTAGATCGTCGTTCTGGCAGTGCTCAGCCGCATCCAGCGCGAGATCACGGTCGTCGGGCAGCGGTTGGAAGGACTCTTTGACATGACGGCAGCGCGTTATCACCTTGACGGCAGCGACATATTCGCCATCGTGCAATAGTCGGCTCAGGTAGGTCTGCGCAAACACCAGCGCCGGTTCCTTGACCTCCCAGCGCATCATCTGGTCGAAAAACCACAACCAGGCGTCATCTGGCTCCGGGTCTTGCTGCAGCCAGTCCCGGATGTGCTTGAATCCGCCGGCGCGGTTGTCGCGGCTGACAAAGCCATAAGCGTGATTGAGAATGGCCGTACGTTCCTTTTGCAGATGCTCGTCCACGGCTTCCTGATCGGGTTCCACAGGATCGTGAATTTCTACCTCTCTGTGAAACTGGTGTGGCTGCACCACGCCACCGATCAGCGCGTAAAAGGCAAATACGAGATAGAAAGCAATCAGCTCCTGCACAAAGTCGGGAAGCGAAAGAACGCTCATCCACCAGATAAGAACACCGGCAACGAGAAAATAGGTCGGCAACACCCAGTAGCCGGGGCCACATCGCCGGATCACTCCGGAAACGGATCTCGGGTTGAGGCATTGCAACGGCGAGCGCGTGATGGCAAGCACCGTCAGCGATGCCGGAATAACGACAGCGAGAAGTGCATCAGCCGCCAGCATGGCAGCGAGGCCGTAAAGGCTGCCCAATATGTAGCTTGAATATATGAGAATCGCGACATGCACGGCTGAGAACAGGCTCCAGGCGCGGCCAAACCAGAGGAAATGTTCGACGGTTAGAGGTCCAGTCTCTTCGCCCTTCGCGCGAGACTCCAGAATCAGCATCAAATAGCGAAACAGCCCGGGCAGGACAAGAAATGCCAGGAACAACCCGAGAATTTTGCCTGATACAGCGAACCTGAGCAGCAAGTAAAACAACAGTAACGACATCAGCACCGATGCATTGCTGGCCGGGTAAGCCAGTTCTCGCGCGATCTCAGTCGGCTTTAGCATCGTCTTCCTGTTTGTCCGGTACCGGGTCGTAGCCCGAACCGCCCCATGGATGACATCGCCCAATGCGTCGAGCAGCGAGCCAGGTACCACGGAAAGCACCATGCTCGCGTAACGCTTCGAGCGCATACGCCGAGCAGCTCGGTTCAAAGCGGCAGTTATTTCCCAGCCAGGGTGAAGTTGCGATGCGGTATAGCCAGACCAGGGCCAGCAAAGGCCAGGCCAGCAAAGTACCCAGCGCCTTGATCATCAGGCCGCCTGCAAGGCCTCGGTGGCAAACGCGCGAATCGCTTTGAGCATCGACGACAGGCCATTGCTCCGGGTCGGACTCAGGTGTTGCTCCAGTTCCAGTGCCGTTACGAAATTCGGCGGCGTATCGAGTATGTCCTGTGGTCGTCTGCCACTGTAGATTCGCAGCAGCAAAGCGATAAGTCCCGAGACAATCGCCGCATCCGAAATCGCTCGAAAGCTGAGCCTGCCGTCGGACTCGTTGGCGACGAACCATACCTGCGATTGACAACCCCTGATCTTGTTCGCGTCTGTACGGTCGGATTCGGGAAACTCGGGTAAGCGCCGGCCCAGGTCAATCAGGTATTGATACCGATCCATCCAGTTGTCGAAGAATTGAAATTCTTCGACCAACTCATCTTGCGCGGCCTGAATTTCGTTGCTCATTACTCGCTACGCCGCCAACTGGTGCCTTCGGCTCCGTCCTCGATCTTGATACCGGCCGCGGCCAGCTGATCGCGGACAGCGTCGGCAGTCGCAAAGTCCTTCGCCGTGCGTGCCGTGTTACGTTTCTCAATGAGGGCTTCGATATCGTCGGATGAAAGTTCACCCTCTGCATGTCCCTCGAACCATTCATCAGGATCCGACTGCAGCAGGCCCATCAGATCGCCGGTCACCAGCATCCTCGCCGCCAGGCGGCTTCGTTCTTCGCCATCGCTGGCCTTGTTTAAACTCTTCGCCAAAGCGAAGAACTCGGCCAATGCCTTGGGTGTATTGATGTCATCTTCGAGCGCCGCAACCAACGCTTCGGGAGGCTCTGCTTGCGCGCGCATCGCGTCCGACACTTCGATGCCTCGTACGGCACCATACAATCGATCAAGCATGCGCCTGGCCGACTTGATCGTATCCTCGGACCAGTCCAGCGGCTGCCGGTAGTGAGCGCCCAGAAGAGCAAGTCGTATGACCTCGCCGGGTATCGTCTTGATCAGATCGTGAACGAGCAGAACATTGCCGAGCGATTTGGACATCTTCTCGTGATCCATCGACAGAAAGCCGTTGTGTACCCAGTAACGCGCAAAATCAGCGCCATCGTGAGCACAGCAGCTTTGCGCAAGTTCGTTTTCGTGGTGTGGAAATACCAGGTCCTGCCCACCCGCATGTATATCGATCGTCTTGCCTAGATGCGTGGCGGCCATTGCCGAACATTCGATATGCCAACCCGGTCGACCGCGACCCCAGGGCGAATCCCAGCCGGGCAGCTCAGGCGTCGATGGTTTCCAAAGAACGAAGTCGTGTGCTGCCTTCTTGTAAGGCGCAACTTCGACTCGCGAGCCCGCGATCATTTCCCGCAGGTCACGCTTCGACAGTATTCCGTAGTCTTTGAATGAGGCCACATCGAAAAGTACGTGGCCGTCAGCCTCATAAGCATTGCCGCGCTCGACCAGTGCCTCGATCATCGCGACCATCTCGACGATGTGCTGCGTTGCTCGCGGCTCGATATCCGGCGGCAATACGCCCAGTACACCCATATCGTCGTTATAGGCTTCCATATAGTGCGCCGTGATTTCGTCGATCGGCTTGCCGGTCTCGACCGAAGCGGCGTTGATCTTGTCATCGACATCCGTGAAGTTGCGGGCGAACGTCAGATCGTAACGACGCCGCAGGACACGGGCGAGCAGATCGAAAACGACAGCCGGCCGTGCATTGCCGATGTGTGCGTAGTTATAGACCGTCGGCCCACAGAGATACATCGTCACCTTGCCTTCGTGCATCGGCTCGAAAGGAACCTTGCGGCCCCGTTTGGTGTCGTGCAGATGGATCGTCATCGTCGTCTCTGGTCGTCCGCTCAAAAAGCGAATGATAGCAATATTGCTGCCGGCTGCTATGCCTTGTATTCTGCCGCCCCGCGCAATGATTTCTCGAGGACTCACAATGTCTGTCGCCCCGGTCAAATTTCAAGCTCGCCGATCGATCGAACAGGTCGAGGAAGGCAGCGATCTGGCGCCCAAATTCGACGATCGCGGCCTGATCACAGTGGTCACGACCGATGCCGGCTCTGGCGAGTTGCTCATGCAAGGCTACATGAACGAGGAAGCGCTCGGTCTGACCATTCAGACCGGTGAAGCACACTACTACAGCCGTAGTCGCGAGGTCCTCTGGCACAAGGGTGCGACGAGTGGCCTGGTGCAGACAGTGCGTGAGTTGCTGATTGATGATGACCAGGATTGCGTCTGGTTACGCGTTGCTGTCACAGGCGGCGCAAGTTGCCACGTGGGATACCGGAGCTGCTTCTACCGCAGCGTTCCGGTCGGCTCAGAATTCGACAGGCAACAGACGGATGGTCACATCGAACTCAAGTGGACCGACACGGAAAAGGTCTTTGATCCTGCAGTGGTTTATGGCGACGCGCCAAACCCGACTGTTCTTTAGACAACTAGGTGAGAATCATGATCCGCGAACCCAAATTCTGGATGTCAATGGCAGTGTTTCAGGTCCTCTTTGGACTTGCTGTCTTTGCGATCACTCGAGACTACTACGCTCCTGACGCGAAAATCGTCAGCGCTCATCCATCGACGATGAATCAGCCTGCGGTTGTGTGGCCGAATAGAATTACGCAAACAGAGATCGCACGACTCAGTTCGCCAACATTTGGGAATCCAGCCACGCAAGACCCGGTTGAAATATTTCGTCAGGCTGAGCAATTTTTTGCCAACAGGCAATACGAGCAAGCGGCCGAATCTTATGCACGACTGTTGCCTTTCCGCCCGAACGATGCGGAAATCTACAATAATTTGGGCCTCACGCTGCATTATCTCGGTCGACCAAGTGAAGCCCTTCGCAGGCTTGATGAAGGTGTGGCTGCAGACCCGAATCATCAGAGGATTTGGCTGACTCTGGGGTACGTCAATAGCCAGCTCGGCAATACCGCGCAGGCTCGTGAAGCTCTTACAAAGGCATCGCAGATCGGCACCGACGAATCGATTCGGCAATCCGCAATCAAAATGCTCGAAGCACTTCCGTAGCAGCGTCGCGCAGAATCTGGCTGCCGTATCAGCGTATCAAGCCGGCTCAATCGTAGCTTCTGCGCGACGTTTGATGCCCAGGAGGTGCTTCCGCATCATGATTATTTCGAAAGCGTCCAAAACGAACTGAGAAACCACGCTCGAGGCATGCCATCGGAGGCGGGTCACCAGTCGTGTTCGATCCGCGTCGATCTTGTAAAGAGCCCATGCCCACGTCACAGTGCTGTCAGATTGAAAAACGAGCAGTAGCCATTCGTTCGGCTCCATGTCGACCACCACGGCATCGATTTCCTCATCAAGCGGCACCGGGTCGCCTATCTCCAGATTCTGGTACTCAGGTAGGATCCGCTCGGCACTTGGAATGCCATCATTGTCCAGAATGTCCCAGCTGTAGAATCCGGCCCTCTTGTAGCCTATCTGTACTATCCAGGGCCAGATGCTTTCCGCTGGCGCATTGATCGTCACCGCGCGCGTCGCATTGAAGGTCGGGTTGCTAACGAGTCCGTCTCCCGCCATCGGGCGAGCGACCTCATCAGCCGTCGCACCCCAGGACAACTGCCAGGGGCGATAGACCAGGTAGAAGAAGGCGACGAGGGCGACCAGAAATGTCATCGCCAGGAGCGCATTTCGCTTAATTCTGTTCACGTTCACCATCGAAAGCCCGTCTGACGTAAGAGTTTAACCTGCACGGGCCGCAGGCCCGTGTCAGGGAGGGGCACCATCAAATCCAGAACCAAAAGTCCACACGAAACCGAATGACGGGAAAAAAGGCAAATAGTCGTCATAAACCGGTGATGCAACAACGGTAGATCCGAGCGCTAAATTATGCCCTGGAACGCAACATTCGTTTGTCGTGTTGAACAGGTTGAAAATCTCGAAATAGAATTGGAAATTGCTTCGCGGCAACTCGACATTCCGCGAAAGTCGAACGTCCACGCGCGAATAACCATCATAGCGACCGCTGTTGCGCTGAGACAGATCAGTATCTATGCCAACAACATCGCCAGCACCATCCAGGACCGGTGAGACAAGAAGGTTCGTGCGTGGGCGCCCGCTGTGGTAGCCGCCAACCGCGCTCAGACTCCAGCGATCACCTCGCCAGGCAAGGTTGGCTGTAAACGCATGGCGTTGGTCCCAACTGCGAGCCACGGTGACACCGTTGATTTCGTCCTCTGCTTTGGACCACGTGTAGTTCAACCACCAGTCAAAACCCTTTGTCTGGCGGTTGCGCAATGTGAGTTCCACACCCCGGGATTCAGCGCTATCGGGTTCGATTCGAACCCGGTCGAAAGTGCTTTCGGGCGCAAACTCGTACGTATCCAGTGCATTCTCGAAGCGCGGGCGCACGTTGCTGTAGCGTTTTAAATACAGATCCACCTGCATTTCAATGCCTGACTCGTATCGGTGCTGGATGCCGGCTACGCCATGTTCGGCGCGTTCTGCCGGAAAGTAGTGATCAACGCCATCCTCAACCTGCAAGCTCTGAATGCCCTGCGGTTGGTGATATCGACCCCAGCCAAATCGAACGTCAGTGCGATCACCAAGCCGAAACAAGCCATTTAATCTTGGGCTGAGCTGCGAATGTTCCGCCGTATCTGTATAGGTCTGTTTGTCCCACCGCACGCCCAATTCCAGGACCGCTCTACTTGACGGTTGAAACCGGTGGGCGACGAACACGCCGAACTCGTCACCCTGATGCGAAGCAACGATGTTTCGTTGCACGGTCGATTGTATGTCGAACGCGCCAACATACATGTGCCGGACCGAGTCAATGAAGTAGTCGTAGTCCGCCTCCAACTTGCGATATCGTGCCCCGACTTTCCACATTTGTGTAGCGTTGACGCGCAGATCCAAATCACTCTGCAAACCACTGATTTCGACATTGCGGAAGAAGAGGCGACTGAGCGTCTCAGCCGGCGGGTTGCTCGAACGCCCGTCTTCCATACTCTCAACACGGCCGGTGAAAAGCACGTTTCGCAGGGTCAGACCATCAGTGGGTTCAAGGTCAATCGCAAACCATGCATGCTCAAGTGAACTTCTATCGTCGACTTCTCGACCTTCGCTCGGTTGGCTAAAGCGCACGTCGTCGGATGCCAGCAGCACCTGCGCGGTAACGTCGACAGTGTCATTGAGAGTGTAACTTGCCCTGGCGAACACGTCGTCGTATCGCGGAACCAGTTGCTCTCCTTTGTCTTCCTTCTGGTCGGCGATCAGGTCCAGGTAGCCGCGCCGGCCGGAAATTTGATAGTTACCGCGGCCGGATGCAAAGATACCGCTGCTGCGCACGAATGAACTGACAAAGCTGACTCCGAGTTCATGCACCGGCCCTGTGTCCGGCAAGTCGCTCGAGATATCGATGACACCACTCATATGATTCCCGAAGTCAGCCGTAAAGCCGCCCGAAAAGACCTGGGCCTGGCCGATGACTCCCTGATCAATGATACTCAGCGGGCTGAACAGAGTGCGTAAATGAAACGGTTCAAATATTTCCAAGCCGTCCAGCACGACCTTCACCTCTTCGACCGTGCCACCACGCAGATGAAACGGCGCTGAAAAATCGTCTGCTGCGGTACCGGGCAGGCGGTGAAAAGCGCGAAACGCATCATCCGCTATGTGCGGCATCAGGCGAATTTCGTCGCCGGTCAGAAACTGGTCACCAGAGTCCTGGCGATCAAACAGCGAGTGGCGACTCGCTACTATCATCACTTCCTCCAATGGCGGCAAAGTCACTGGCTGCTGTTCGATGTCCTGCTCTGTATCGCTCGAGAATTTCGTTACTGCATGACTTTCCGGCTTGCCTCTGACAATCAGCCAGCGATTCTCTTCGGCTTCCTTCAGGTCAAGGCCATAGATAGCGAGGGCTTCGCGCAGCGCGGCCAGTGGTTCCGATTCCAGCGGTGTCTCTCGAACGCGCATCCATGGCTTAAGCAATTGGCTGGAATAGGCGATCTCGACGCCTTGTGTTCTGACAGATTCGACGGCCTCAATCAGAGACATGCGATCCGATATTTCTGCCGCATCCACGGCGATCGTGATCGTCAGTAAAGCGAGAGTGGCGGCAAACTTGCGCACAGTGGCTGCTACTCCACTTTGACCCATATCGTATCGCCTTCGATTCGATAATCAAACGGCGCAATCTGCTGCACTGTCAGCAAGCCTTCGTGCAGCATTGTACCGGCGATGGAGCCTGCCAGTTCGATTCCTTCTGCCTTGGCTTGCGACGCATCGTCTGCCCATACCAGCGCTATGCCCTTTTGTCCCGCATACCAGGTCAGGTACTGCTTCAGCGACACGCCCTGAATGTCGAACTCGGGCGCCACCGTCTCTACCCAGTCCCAGCTGGGATCATCAGTCGACAAGACGCGTTCAGCTTTCTTGCCGTTCATATCCAGCTCCACGAAGCGATCCTTGTTAACAGAAAGGCTCCGCTGACCAGTCTGAGCAACTTCTACCACCCCATCGCGAACACCAACCATTAGCACGGATGCTGCCAGCCTCACCTGAAATTGCGTTCCAACATCGCGCGCTACGCCAAACGGCGTCGATACCATGATAGGCAGTGGATTCGATGCTGTATCGGTGTCGATATAAACGCCACCGGCCTGCAGGGACACATGATTGGATGAATGCAAAAGCAGCTGGCTGGACGTGTCAATGCGCAGCGATTGTCCGCCTGCCATTCGCAGTGCAATGCGGCTATCCGGACTCGTTGCAATCAGCGTATCCACGCCAATCACGTCGCCTTTGCCGGCAACCTGATCCGCAAGCATCACCTCGCCCAACACTCGGTCAACGCTGGCTGACACGATTGCTGGTGGCACATCGACCGCCCGCCAAAGCAACAAAGAGGCGCCGACAGCGACAACAATGCTGGCCGCGACTGCGACATAGCGGAAACGAGTCCCGCCCCTGTTGTGCCGCTGCTCTGCCACCACATGCTCCCAATGCGTGCCAACTCGTTGCCGCGCCTTTTCCAGGCGTTCCGGCGAAATGGTCTCTCGGGCGCCGGCATAGTGGATGAGTCGTCCGATATCGTCCATGTCACCTGCCCCTTCACTATTTTTCTCGAATGATTTGCTCATCGCGTTACTCGATTACCGATGACAGACATTGTCCGACCTGCAGGTCTCGCTGTTCGTTGTGGATCAACGAGCGAAAACTGTCACGAAATGCCTCTCTTGCACGAGTCAATATGGATTCTACGGCCTTGCTGCTCCTGCCAATGCGTTGCGCGATCTCGCGAACCGACAGCCCGTGAACGTACTTGCTTTCGAGCGTATCCGCATACAGCGTCGGCAGATGATCGAGTGCGACCTTGACCAGGCGGGATACCTCGGATTGATGCAAAGCAGCATCAGGGTAATAACTCGTCACCGAAAGCAATGATTCAAGGGCGGCCTGAATTTCGGGATCGTCTTCGCGTAACGCTGTGTCACCCCGCGCACGCTTGCTTGCCTTCCACTGTCTTGCTATTTCGTGACGGCAAAAAGTACACATCCATGCATACAGCGATGCCTCTCCCCGATAGGTCGCCATCTTGGAAATCGCCTGGCAAAGCACTTCCTGTGCTGTCTCCTCTGCGAGATCATGATCATGATCCAGGCGTACCAGTGCAAATCGGTATAGGCGGAGAAAGTAGCTGTTGAAGAACGCGTCAAACGATCGGCGGTCTCCCTGCAGCAACCGTGTCACCAATTTCTTGTCCGCGTGCTCGACCATCGGAATCGCGCTCAATCAACCCTGCCACATGTACTGGAGGGACTATGCGCCAGAAATCCTTCGAATTTCAATCGGTCGCCCCAAAGCGAAATCGCAATCCAACTGATAAGTAATCAATGTCGTCACTATCCAGCTTATACCGAGTCCAACCCGCGCTTATACGGAGCTTCTCCGTCGCTGAGAATTCGCCGCCAACACCGAGAAACAGGTCTCTTTTCGACAAATGGTTGCTCACATCGAACACCTGGGTTTCGGCATCCCACCACAGAAGTCCGGAACGGCCCATTAGCGAGAATCGCTCGCCGACGGGAATTCGGCCAATGATCGAGAACTCCAAGCCATCGGCCTGTCCCTCCACCGAGCTAGTGTTGCCACCCACGTCGACCTCGCCGAAATCGATCTTGCCGAATTCGATCTTGCCGCCTTCAACAGACAAGTAGCGGTTTATATCGTATCCGATTGCCACGCGGAATGACGTTGCGGTTCCGTCGATATTGATGACGTCTGTATCAACATCGATGTCGTCACTGTATGCGCTGCGGCCCAGCTCTGCATGGGCGTACAGGCCGTTACCATTTGCCGCCGGTGAAAAAAGTAAGGCGGCAACAAACAGGGTGATTGAGCTCAAGCTCCAAAGTGTCTTGGTGTTCATGGGAACCTCCGTGGTTATGCAACTGTCTTGCCCCACTAGGAGACACACACTTTCGAAAATCCTTCGGCCCGCATCGGCTGCGAAGGATCTCTGCCATTGAGCGCCTCCTCATGACATCGGTCGTGTGTTAACGGAGAATGTCCCATGAGTAGCAATGTACTGTGTTGGCTCATAGTCTCGAGCTTGTTGGTCCAGGCCTGCAGCAGCGGTGATGGTCAGAACGTAACGCCGACGGTCGATTCGATTGAGACACCCGTCCAGACAAACGATGGCTGGGAGACTGCATCGCTTGCCGAAGTTGGCATGGACGCACAACCCATCATCGATGCGGTCAATCAGATCCGAAGGGGTACCTACAACGAAATACACGGATTCATCATCGTCAAAGATGGCATGCTGGTGCTGGAAGAGTACGGAAGTGGCCGTATGTTCAGTTACGGCGGCCCTGACAATCTCGGCCCGACTATCGATTTTGACCGGGATGAGACTCACATTGTTCATTCCGTGTCCAAGAGCTATATGTCCACGCTCGTCGGAATTGCTGTCCAGGAGGGTTACATCACGAGCGAAGATGCAAGTCTGCTCACCTTCTTTCCCGAGCACGCCGATCCGACTCAACCTGGTAAAGCCGATATCTTACTGAGGCATGTAATGTCCATGAGTTCAGGTCTGGAGTGGAATGAATGGGATGTCGGTGTGATGGATTTCACAAACAACGACGCTTATCGGTATCAAACAGCATATGACCCATGTGCGTACTTCATCGGGAAAAGCTTGCTCCACGAGCCGGGGACTTCTTTTTACTACAACACCGGCGGGTTCCAGATGATGGGCGAGGTCATTCGACGAGCGACTGCGATGCCCGTCAATCAGTTCGCTGCCCAACATATTTTTGATCCGCTCGAGATTACGGATTATTACTGGCCACAGATCGAACATGGGCCTGTCTACATCGTGGGCGACCTCTTTTTGCGACCACGGGACATGGCCAAGTTCGGCCAGTTGGTCCTCCAGGGAGGGCAGTGGAACGGACAACAGATTGTGCCTGCCGGGTGGTTTGAGAAAGCAACAACCGAGTCTATTTTTGTTGCCCACGCCGGTTATAAGGGTTACTCAGGCTATGGGCTTCACTGGTGGTTGAAAACATTCAATATCGGTGGAGAGTCGATTGAGGCCATACACGCGGATGGCCTGGCAGGCCAGGCCATCATGGTGTTTCCAACTCTCGATCTGGTCGTTGTCGTGACCAGCGGCAACTACAACCACGCCGAACTGGAGCATGCCCTGGTTGCCAATCACGTGCTGCCTGCAGTCATAAACTAGGAATTCTATGAAATTTAACCACATTGGTATCCCGACGACGGATCGATTCGAGGGGGAGATCGACCTGCCACATCTAAAGATGACGGTGAGTGATCACACAAACAATCCCTTCGGTATTCAGTGGCAGCGGTATTGGGAAGATGCTCCGTATCCGGATTTAGTTCAGACGATTCCCCACGTCGCTTTCGAAGTCGATGACATCGAAATAGCACTCGCTGATCGGAAAATCATCATCGCCCCGAATAGCCCCAGTAATGGTGTGGTAGTTGCTTTCATTGAGGTCAACGGAGCGCCAGTCGAACTCATGCAGATCGATAGGAAGAATCGACCAGAACTGTAGGGGGAATTCTTGCCTGAATCGGCCCAACAACCAAGAATTTCCCGTCGTCCATCAATGTCCGTTACGGGTCAATGGCAGCCCTTCAGAACGCCACCACCTCAATGGTCGCTTTCGGGTGTAGAATAGCCGTGAGTCAGCTGCAGCAAGCGCCTTACCGGGGCGTGCAAGGATAAGAGCAATGACGAAATGTAAGCACGGAGTGGAGCAAGCACAACATACACGTGGACCAGATCTTGCCTTTGCGTGTCAGCATTCAACGTGCGCCTGTTGTGGAACCATTTTTTCGTACATCGACGAGGAGATGTACTCTCAATTTGAGGAACTGGAGCGCGTCTGGGAACCCAAAGATCACTGTGAGAAATGTGGTGGTCGCTATGTCAGGCGACACTTCGGATCTGTTGAGAGTCTCTAAACTTTAATTTGTGCAGTCGCTCAGCGCTTTGGCGGCCTCCAGTTCTTGTGCTCTATTTGGGGTCATTCAGACCACATAGAAATGGACTATCTGACAGGCTTCGATCTAGTGGGACAACGTCATTCAGGAGTGACATAAGACAGATCGGACACGGCGTGCATAACCCCTGCACGCATTACCCATTCGATTCCACGAAAATTCGCAACGTCCAGTGATGGATCCCTGCTGAGCACCAGCAAATCGGCGATCTTGCCCGACTCTAAAGTTCCAAAATCGTCGAGCCGACCCATGGCGCGGGCACCGTTGCGAGTGGACATGACGATCACGTCGGCCGCCGGCACGCCAGCATCCTGCATCGCCTCCATCTCGCTATAGATGGAGGGACCATGCAATGTGAGGGGGTTGCCTGCATCCGTGCCGGTCGCGATTGTGGCCCCGGCGTCATACATCCGCTTGAGATTGCGTTTCGCCTGTTCAAGCCGCGCTTGAATGCCCGCCAGCCTTGCACGCGCCTGGTCCTCATCAGCCTGATTGTCGGATAGATAAGGCGCAACCGCAGCGACGTTAGCGATCTTTTCACGTGTACCTGGATCAACGCAGCCATTGGGGTCGTCTGCTTGATTGGGCGTGCCCAAGGCTGCGCTCGTAACCGCACGCGTCCAATTCGGGCCGACAACAATCGTCGGTGTATAAATGACGTCATTGTCGATCACGAGCTGAATAAATTCATCGTCGACATCCTCGGTAAAGATGCTATGCACCAACAGAGATGCGCCGGCGCGTATGGCAACTTTCGCTTCTCGCAAAGTCGTAGCGTGAACTATTAGAGGTAGGCCCTGTGCGCGCGCTTCATCGCCGACGGCCATGACTACCTCATCAAGCGTCGCCCGACGCTCTTCGCGCGGCGCGAGATACCAAACCTTGACGGCCGTCGATCCCCAGGTTTTGAGCTTGCGCACGCTGTCGCGACCGTCCGCGGCGTGGCTCATCGGTAGAAATGTATCGTAGTCGTCCGTATGCAAGATATCGCGACCCGCGTGGGTGACCAACGGACCTGCGGCGCGGACATGCGCAGCATCTGGATCATCTTCGGCTTGCTTGCCAAGCGCCAACGACCATTGGTGTCCGCCGACGTCATAGACGGCAGTGATGCCGGAACAAAGATAGCTGCGGTGAAATCGAGTTGGATTGGCTTTCAGATCAGCCGTTACAGCTTCGTATGGATAAATCTCCGTCGCATCCACGCCGTCAGGCCGCCCATCGAGCCAACCCGTTTGCGAGAAATGAACATGTGCGTCGACTAATCCCGGCGTGATCCATTTACCGGAAAGCTCATACTTTTCAGAGCCCTCCGGCGCAGGGCACTCTTCCGCTACGCCGATGCAAGTGATGTGCGCGCCTTCGACAACAATTGTTGCGCCGGCCAAAGCAGGCTTTCCTGTTCCTGCAATCACGTTCGCGCCGACCAGCACCGTGACACGCGCGTGGTCATCTGCCTGTTCCTGTGCGCCCATGTCTCGCTCCGCGACCGTGCAGGCGCAAGTCATCGCGAGCACCACGAAAAACAAGCTTCGCCAATCTTGAAACCTATTCATTAACAAACTCCTTCCCAATAGCGACCGACTAGATCAGTTTTTTCACCAGGGTTTCAGCTCTGCGGCGCGCCCGTTCGGGCAAACGAGCCCCCGGGTCACCTGCAGTCAAGCCCGTGAATAAAATTCCAACGGAATCCGCACCAATCGTCTGTGCGGTCATCTTCAGCTGTTTCTCTGTGCTATTCATCCAGCGGCCCAGTAACCCTGGTGCTGCGCATGAGGAAATCAGGATTGCCTTTTTCCGTGGCGATTTGGCTTTGCGAAAGACGGGCTTGTTCGCGCTCCAAGGCCAATAAGCATAGACAATCAGCCGCTCCATAAAACGCTTAAATATCGCTGTAACCGAACCAAAATTCGTGGGCGCAGCGAGAATGTATCCATCGGCCTGCTCGATCTTCTCGAGCAACTCCTGCATACCATCATCGAGAACGCACTGACCCGGGGATTCGCCGGGCGCTTGGGTGCACGCACGGCAATTAAGGCAGAACTCAATCTCGTGCTCGCGGAGTTGGATGTCTTCTACCTCAGCACCCAAATCGATTAGCGCTCGAACCGCAGCGTCTACGGCCTGATCGGTCATGCCATTGTCACTATAGGACCCGTTAATCGATAGAACCTTTGTTACTTGACTCATCTTCAGACTCCTTCGCGGCCTGGCCGCCATTCGAGCCAAAAGTATCAGCTGAGCAACTGAAGTAGCATTGCGGATTTCCGAACGTCCGCTTTCACCAATAGCGGCCGTTCAGATCACTACGAAATCAACAAAATGACCGACAGCTAACGGCCGAGGCTGTGTGATAACTCGCCGATAATCTCTTATTTGTGACCGATGTTTTCATTTCGCACGGCCAATGGTCGATATTCGACATTATTTTTTTGAGGCGAACGATTCTATGCCAGGATCGCCTCCACGATTTTCGGTGTTCCCAGCAGGTTGATTGCCCGTTTCATGTTGTAACTGAGAACGTACAGGCTCATCTCCGTACTGACCCTCGGTAATGTCTTCATCTGGAAGTGCGTTGAGCCCATCCACGATTTGAGCGTGCCGAACGGATGTTCCACAGTTGCTCGCCTCGTTCGCATGATGTCAGGTCGACTGTCCAGGCGCGTTTGCGCGCGCTCCAGTACGTCAACGTGCACCCAGCGACTAACACGCCGATTGTCACCCGAGGTGCACTGCGCCTTGATCGGACATCTCGGGCAAGCCGAGCTCCAGTAGCGTCGGATTTCCTTGTTGGCCTCCGTCCGCGTAAAGCGATACGTCAGGCGCTTGCCAGCCGGGCACTCGTACTGGTCGTCTTGCTCGATGTACTCGAACGCAGAACGATCGAACTGGCCCCTGGCCTTGTTCGGTGAGGTCTTCGGCTTCGGTAGGTAAGCATCGATGCCCGCCTGCTCGCAAGCGCGGATCTCGTTGCCGTTGTAGTAGCCCCGGTCAGCAACAACATCCAGCTCATCGGCTTCCAGTACAGTCTTGGCTTGCCTCGCCATCGTTGCGAGCTGGCTACGGTCGCTGCCGACGTTGGTCACTTCGTGAGCAACGATAAAGTGGTTCTTACTATCGACAGCACTCTGTACGTTGTAGCCCACCAGTCCTGTGCCACGACTCTTCATCGAGCGGGCATCGGGATCGGTTAGCGAGAGCTGTTTGTCCGGTGCCTCAAGCATCCGGACTTCGAGCTTTTTTAAGCGCGCCATCTCCTCCCTGAGCTTACTGATCTTGTTCTGCAGCATCTCTGCATCGTCCGCGGGCGGCTCGTTCTGGTCGGCTTCGGCTACCCGATCCAGGTAACGTTCGATACTCGCTTCCACTTCCTGCAGGCGCCGCTTCATCTTCGCGCGCGTGAAGTTCTTGTCGCGGCTGTTCACCGCCTTGAACTTACTGCCATCAATCGCCACCAGCTTGTCACTCAAGAGGTTGAGCTTCCTGCACAGCATCACGAACTCGCGACACACCAGACGGATCGCCTCACCATTATCCTTTCTGAAGTCCGCGATGGTCTTGAAGTCGGGCGCCAATCGGCCGCTTAACGACATCAGCTCGATGTTGCGTTGTGCTTCGCGTTCTAATCGGCGTGAGGACTGCACGCGGTTCAGATAACCGTAAACGTACAGCTTCAGCATCATCTTCGGGTGATAGCCAGGGCGGCCCGTTGCGGCGGGCTCTGCCTTGAAGCCCAGCCCCGAGACATCAAGATCATCGATGAATACATCGATTACCCGAACCGGGTTGTCTTCGGCAACGTAATCGTCAAGTCGTTCGGGAAACAGCGTGCCCTGATTACGATCTTCGCCTTCGATAAACCCGCTCATATCGTGCTTCCATAACGCAAAGCACGATTATAAATTATGCAGAGTTTTCACACAGCCTCAGCCAGAAGCATATGTAATCGGGCGGGCTCATAAGAGCCCAGCTCCCAGTACGATGTTAACGCACATCAACGAGGGAGATTGCCATGACCTACTATGCTGGAATAGACGTATCACTGCGTTCCGTACACATTTGTGTTGTCGATGATGATGGTGAGCTGGCTGCTGAGACGAAGCTGCCATCGGATGTTCAGGAGATCGTCGCGTATCTGGACGAGCTTGAGCACAGTATCGACATCGTTGGTCTCGAGGCTGGCACACTTGCTCAGTATCTGACCTACGGTTTGCAGTTTGCCGACTACGATGTTGTCTGCATGGAAGCACGGCAAGTCAAAGCAGCGCTGTCGGCGATGCGCAACAAGACCGACAGGCATGATGCCCGCGGCATCGCTCAGTTGCTGCGTAGCGGCTGGTACAGCCATGTGCACGTCAAGAGCATGGAGAGTCACCACATCCGCCTGCTGCTCAGCAGTCGCAAAGCGGTTCTCGACAAGTGTATTGACCTTGAGCAGGAGGTCCGAGGTCTGTTCAAGATCTTTGGTATCAAGTTGCCACCGAAGCTGGGACATGGGTCGTTCGACAGGGTGGTGCGTGCCATCATCGAAGCAGATGAGGCCCTGTCTCATGCACTACTGCCATTGCTCGACGCCAGGCTGGTGCTCTACAAGTCCTTCCGTGTGCTCGATAACCGAACGCGTCATCTCGCGCAAGGCGATCCGATCTGCCAGCGGCTGATGACCGCGCCAGGGGTCGGTTACGTCACCGCTTTGACGTTCAAGGCGGGCGTCGATGATCCGTCGCGCTTCAAGCGTTCACGAACGGTCGCTGCTCACTTCGGCTTGACACCCAGGCGACGACAATCGGGGGAGATCGACATCGACGGGCGCATCTCCAAGTCTGGTGATGCTCAGGTACGAAGTACTTTGTACGTCGCCGCCAACTCCGTGCTCACGCGCAGCAGTCGCTGGTCGTCGCTAAAGGCCTGGGGAATGAAGATTAAGAAGAATCGCGGCCACAAGAAGGCGGTTGTCGCCGTTGCCAGAAAACTCGCTGTCGTTCTCCACCGAATGTGGATCGAAGACGCTCAGTTCCAATGGGGCATGGAGGGAGTCAGGTCATGAAATAACGACTCGCTCCGCCCCAGAAGAAGCGTCCTGACGTGGACGTGGTCTGGATGAGGCCGCAAACGTCCGCTGTGCCCTAGAGCACGCCCAAAAGCCTGGCCCTCCACTCCGTCCGACCTATGCCTGCAGCGGCTGGCTACCACCAGTACCGACTGCGTAGAGAAGCGTGACCCACGCCAGAACGCGACCTTAACGATACTACAAACTCCGGGAGCTTGACTTCAATGCCCGATTAGAGAAGCGGACGCTCGCCGCACGAGAAAAAACCGCCACGTGGGCGGGGCTTCTTGATTACTGCGGCGACTAAACTGAATCAGTCGTCGTCATCGTCGTCGTCATCATCGTCACAATCATCATCATCGCCATCGTCGTCGCACAGTCCACCGAGCTTGATGGTGTTGTTCACTCCCACGTCCCGCACCTGGTTGGGCTGCAGGCTCGGCTCGACGACCCGGCTGTCGTCGCTCCCCAGGACGATGGCGTAGGCTCCGTCGGGAGCTCCGGGGAAGTTGTCGGGGTCATAGTAGTTGTTCTTGAGGACAACGCCGGTGGTGCCCCAGCCCGGCAAGGCGAAGACAGCCGTTGGGACACCCGTCATCTCGACGAACGCGTTGTCAACAAGCATGATGTTCCGGTTGTACCTTCGGATATATACCGGCGCACGCCACCATGCTCCGAACCCGTTGGCGCCCGAAAGGATGGAGTCCCTGATGTCGATGTTCTCCGCGTTGTAGATAAAGACCGCGGGGCTGACACCACCCAGAGAAGTCAAGCTGCGAACCTTGGTCTTGCCGCGGTAGATATGGGAGAGCCACAGGGAGCGCCAGCTGTCACTGGACTCGACGTCCCTGATCTGGACCTTCATGTCGATCGCGCCATAAACGGCGACGGCCGAGCCAGCGTTGCTGACCACATCCTTTATGGTGAGTCTTCCGTTCTTGTACCACATCGGCACGATCACGTAATCGGCAACATTGGTAGCGCGGATGCGCTTGAAGACCGCATTGCCGATTCCATGCAGGGAAGAATCCCCTACGCGATCACACGGATCGGGGCAAAAAGGCCCCCTCATGCTGTGGATGGCAGCGGCGACGTTCGATCCTGAATAGTCTCCCTCGCCGGCAATGAACGTGAGGTTCAGGTAGGTGGGATCAACGTTGTTGCCGAAGTCGCCAATAAAGTGTGTCAAGGCTGATGTGGACGAGCTGGGATTCCCCCACATTGGTCGCGGCTCAACATAGGCCGGTGCGTTTGCTATGAAAATGAGGTCCCTGACGGTGATCTTGCCCTCCGGGAACTCGAAGAAGATCATGGAGGGCATGATCGTATCGTTATAGGATGATGTACTTTCGTTGTCCAGAATATATTCCGTTTCATGCGAGTATTGAAACGGCTCATCCGGCATATTCGGCACGACCGCCTCCAGCGTCGTCAGTACCTCCTCATCGTCATCACTAAGGGTCCCACGGAGGGTCCCGTTGAAACCTACGACAACAATGCCTTTGTTGACGTAAAAGTTGCCCGCTGCGAGTCTCACTGTACCGCCGGCTGCGGTCGAATCCATGGCGCTCTGTATGTTGGCGTGGTCGATGTTGCCTTCCTCGTCACCACTTGGGAAAACGGTGAAGGTCTCAGCCAAGGCAGGAGATGCCGCTGCTAGAACAACAACGAAGATAGTTGCATGAAGGAATCTATACTTTGAAGCTCTCATGGTGCCTCCTCGATCTTTTCAGTTGATCTGAAATCGGCAGCCAGGCGATCTCGGGCGTCTATCGACAGAAATGTCAGGTAGGCGGCGATGACCCGTGGCTTTGCGTCCCTGATTGTGGTCAGGTTTGCCTTTGTCGGACTTAAGCCACCAAACTAGCCGTTACCATCGGACCGAGTAACGAAAGAAGGGCGAAAAAACTGCTATAAAGATGCTCAAAGACGGCGATCCTGCGCCAGGAACTTCAGTATCTACGATTATGTCAACATCGAGTGACACCCATCGCACTTATTCTTTTGGCGAATTTACGCTCGACCTCGATCGCGGCGCATTACTCAGCGCGGGCGAGGACATCAAGCTGCGGCCAAAATCTTTCGAGGTGCTTATTTATCTGGTTGAGCGGCATGGTCGGCTGGTTACGAAAAGTGAACTGCTTGATGCGATCTGGGATCAATCAGTCGTTACCGAGGACTCGGTTACGCACTGTTTGATCGACATCAGGAAAGCGATTCACGACCGGTCACAGGAGAAGATTAGGACGATTCCACGACGAGGCTATATTTTCGACATTCCGGTCACGGCATCAGACGCATCGTCTCCCGCCGGGTTCGCAACAAGCTGGCCGCGTTGGCGTTTCGCTGCGACACTCGTTCTCATTTTCGGCGTGGCTGCCCTCTGGTGGGCGTACGCTGACCGAGTGATCAAGGTACTTGCGACGAACGCACCACCGTCCATTGCCGTGCTCCCGTTCCTGGACATGAGCCCGGAGCAGGATCAGACGTATTTCGCCGATGGCATCTCAGAGGAAATACTCAACCTGCTGGCTCAGATACCTGGGCTAAGGGTGATCGCACGGACCTCCTCATTCTCATTCAGGGGTCAGAACGTGGACATTGCCACGATCACGGAGCGACTAAACGTCACGCACGTGTTGGAAGGCAGCGTGCAAAAGACCAATGACAAAATCCGAATTACGGCTCAACTTGTCGATGCTGCCACCAGCGAACATATCTGGTCGGGATCATTCGACCAGGAACTAGAGAATACCTTCGCGGTGCAGGACGATATTTCCGCGGCCATTGCTGGGGCCCTTAAGGGGCATCTGGGACTCATGGTTGAGGCGGCGCCCCAGGTGATTGCAGCAGCAAATACCGAGGCCTATGAAGCGTACTTGAGGGGGCAGTATCTGGTGGTGCAGCGCACGCGGGCCACCGTTGAGGGTGCGGTTCGTGAGTACGAAAAGGCGATCGCGCTCGACCCCGATTATGCGCTTGCCCATGCAGAGTTGGCCATTGCGACCCTCTTTCTAACAGTATATGCCGACCTGAGTGTCACAGAAGCCGTTGCCAAGGCAGTACCTCATGCAGAGTGGGCGATAGCGCTTGATCCAACCCTCGCCGAAGCCCACGCTGCCACAGGTTATGTCATGCGGTTCCAAGAGAATGCAGAAGACGCCCTGACACATTTCAGGCGGGCCATCCAGATCAATCCCAATTATTCCATCGCTTACAACGCGATGGCAGGCCTCCTCAGCAGCCTCGGGCACTATGAGGAGAGCTTTGCAATGTCTGAGACGGCGGTACAACTCGATCCGCTATCGAGACGGTCCATCACCAATCATGTGTATAGGCTGAGAGACCGGAACCGGTTCGCCGAGGCTGACCGGCAACTGGAAAAGCTAGCTTCGATTGCTCCCAGTTTCTACGCGGCGAGCCGTGGCGAACTGACGTCGGTCGGCGGGAAATGGACCAATGCGGTCTTGGGCGGCCTGGATGCTTTGCAACTCGAGCCGGACGACCCCATCGAACGAAATGAACTCACCTTGCTTCTCACAATCCTCGGCCTTGAGAAAGAGGCGCTTGCCATTTCGGAACACACCCCGCCCGCTGCACTGAGCTGGCTGGGAAATCCCGGAGAAGCAGTCGTAGCGGCGGAGGCACACCTTGCCGATGATCCAAATTCGCTCACAGCCCGCCGCGATCTGGGGCTGGCTCTAGCCAGTGCCGGTGATTACGCTCGCGCTCGGCCCTTTCTGGAGGAGACATGGCAACGGCGCGGTAAACGGGTGGTCCAACACGGTTGGTTTCAAATCGCTGATGCTGCTGCATTGATCGCCATACGCCGAGCCGCCGGCGAGGAGGTTGGGGTCGGCGAACTCGTGACAGCGATACGGGACAATGTGCGCCGTTATCACGACGCCGGGATCACCAATGGCCCGCTATGGTACAGCGTTGATTATGAGGCGGGCTTGGCCACCTATCTGGCCGGTGAGCACGAACGCGGCCTCGAGCTGATTGCCAAGGGGGCGAATGACGGGTATTTCATACCGCCCAGTGAGGCTTATCTGCAGACGCTATATGACGATCCGGGTTTTATCCCAATCCGTGCAGGTCAGGAGGCCCGACAGATCCATGAGCGCGAGAGACTCCTCGCCATCGTTTGCACCGACAATCCGTACGCGGCAGTCTGGCAACTCGCCGAAGGGACCTGTGAAAGGTTTGCTGTGTCGGGCGAAGGGTGACTTCTTGCAACGTCCGTATATGGACTCCTCCTATTTGCAAGCAATCTGTATCTGGCAGACATGGCACGACTGCATACGTATATCCGGCCTCTGAAGTTGGCATACGTTTATTGATGCCGGGCCATAATGGTTTATTCGCGCGCCAGTCCCAATCGCTTTGTCGTACTTTTAAGTACGTGGACATTGCCGGGTTTCCCTGACGTCGGTTCGACCTGTTTGCCATCATGCAGTTTGCTTAAGCAATCGTCTTGGAGGGCTCCTTATTATTCCTGTCTCAGCTTATCGCATACTCAGGATTGTAATCAGTCTTGTTGCGCAGTATGGCCCAGGCCATGCGTGCGTTCTTGTTGGCTAAGGCCACAGCAGCAACGTTTGGATGCCGCCGCTTTGCAATCTCAGTGACCCAGCGACTGAGCGGGTCATCTTTATGTTTCGCTCCTGTTACCACCGATCTGGCACCATGGATCATCAGCGTTCGCAGGTAAACATCGCCGCGCTTACTAATACCAAGCAAGCGATGCTTGTCGCCCGAACTATGCTGTCTTGGTGTGATGCCAATGCCAGCAGCCATCTGCCGGCTCTTGTGATACTGCCGCGCATCGCCCACCGTGGCGATCATGGCCGTGGAAGTCATCGGACCGATACCGCGTAGTTGCTGTAATCGCACGCAGTCTTCATTGTCCTTGGCCAGCTGCTTGATCGTCTTGTCCATCTCGCACATGCGATCATCCAGTGCCAGCAGGTCGCTCCACAAACCCTGTAGCAGCGAACGGAAGTAATGCGTCAGACCATTCTCCGCATCTTCCAGCCAACACGGGATCGCAGCACGAAGTGAACTCAGATGCTTCGGTGCCACCAGGCCATACTCGGCTACAAGACCTCGGATCTGGTTGGCCTTGGCGGTACGCCGAACCTTGAACTCTTCACGAATCCGGTGCGTCGCCTGGATGTCCTGTTGAGCTACCGTCTTCACCGTCACAAAGCGCATATTAGGCCGGCTCATCGCCTCACAGATCGCCTCGGCATCCCTGGCATCATTCTTGTTGCTCTTCACGTACGGCTTCACAAACTGCGCTGGAACCAACCTGACCGTGTAACCGCGGGACTGCAGCTCCCGACCCCAGTGATGCGCACTGGCGCACGCTTCCATGCCAATTACACAACCTGGCTCCGTCTTATCCAGCAATACCTTGAGCCATTGATGACGCTTCAGCCGGCGCTTCCAGATCGTCTTGCCAAAACGATCAACACCGTGCAACTGATATACGTTCTTTGCCAAATCGACGCCAACTCTACTAAGCTTCATGGTGACTCCTCTTCTCCGTTGACTGGTTGATTACGTTTACCAGTGTGGCACCTAGATGCCGTTTAGGGGAGGAGGAGTCCATACCATTGCTTTGGGTCATTGGCGGTCATTCAAGTCTGGCCAATTCTACACATCTAAACGGCCGCTTTCGGGAGTAGAGCAGACATTTAAACGTCGTCGAAAACGTCAAATAAACTGCCACTTTCGGCCGATAACGGACGCCGTGCCTCAACTCAATGTGGCGTTAGATCAGGTCTCGCCATAACGTTTCCGCGCCGAGACGACTCGTGCCCAGCTACGACAATACGGTGCAATATTCGAGCCTCACAAGCGAATCACAATCTTCCCGACGAAACTGCCGCCTTGCATGTAATCGAACGCATCCTGTGCACGATCGAACTCAAACACACGATCGATTTGTGGACGTATCTGATGTTCGCTGATGAATGCGTTCATCGCTTCGAAATCTTCCCTCGACCCAACATAAATACCGCTTGCCGTCGCGTTGATCCACATCAGTGAGTTAGTCGGCAAATCGCTCCCATATCCTGACAGACCACCGATTAGTGCAATATGCCCACCGTAGGCGAGTGCCTCGAGGGCTTTGCCCAGAGTGTCACGGCCACCGACTTCAAGGACATGGTCGACACCGGCGCCGCCTGTCAGTTTGCGCACTTTCTGTTGCCAGTCAGGGTTCTTGCGGTAGTTGACGGTACCGAACGCACCAAGTGCTCTGGCGCGCTTGAGCTTTTTGTCTCGGGAGCTCGTGATGATGGGTTTCGCACCTGCAGCCGCCGTGAAGATGAGGCCGAAAACCGACACACCACCCGTACCTTCGAGCAACACGAATTGACCCGGCTCAAGCCGGCCGCGCTTAAACAAGCCAACCCACGCTGTCAGGGCCGCGCAAGGTAGCGTCGCGGCTTCCTCGTAAGACAGATGTTTCGGGATCGCGACCAGACCGCCCTCGTGTGTCACGATGACTTCGGACAGCATCCCCCCCGGGCTGCCGCCGCGCGCCGACTCGAGCGCCTCGGCACTTGGCGCTCCGCCAATCCAACTTTCGAAAAAGGTGCCGGCCACGCGATCGCCGACGCTAAATCTTGTGACCCCTTGACCGACGGCAATAACTTCACCGGCGCCGTCGGACAACGGAATCTCACCGGCCATACCGTCATCAGGGTCGTAATCACGGTGCAACATATTGATGTCGCGACGATTCAACGACACCGCCCTTACCCGGACAAGTACCTCGCCGGCACCTGCAATGGGCCGCGGTACTTCCTTGAGCACCAGTTGATATCCACTCGACGCTTGCTCCAACTGGTACTGGCGGATGTTATCGGCTTGCCGATCCGACACCGATTCCGCCACGGCAGCGAGCGCAATCGCGCAAGAGAACGTGGCCGCACGAAACGTCCACGATTGCCACCATAAGATACGTCGTTTACTCATGATCGGTGCCTGCTGGTCGCAGAGTCAGCCATAATCAATACCGACCTTCTCTGTCATGGCGGCGTTTCTGTCGCAGCCGCTGCGCCGCGGGCTTCGGCTCGCGGTAAGCGATCGCACGTGCCTGATACGTGTACTCGATCGCACCGACCAGCCAGAGAAGATAGCCGATTAACTCGATGAACTCCTCCACAGCGATTTTGACCACTTGTTGATAGTCGCTGCCAAGAATCGACATCCAAAGAATTTCCTGGCTGACCAGGCGAACAAACGCGAACGATATGACGGCGCCGGCGAAGATGAGGGCAAGAGCAGGCGATGGCCATACGCGGCCCCAGGCAATCCTCAACCGCCGGCGGGCGCGGTACGTGTAGACAATGACCAGCGCACTTACAATTCCGATCAGCACCTGCCCGAGGTTGTTGATCAGGTGGTAGTCGAGAAAGTAGCTCAGTTCGCTGATCAGAAATGCCAGGGCAATTCCACCAAATGGAATCCCGATCGGCCGCTGCGACGGGCAGTATTTCGCGACCCAGGCCATTAGCAGGCCACAGACGCCCAGGATCAGGGGTTGAATGATCTCAATCGGTGAAAACTCGCTCGTGCCGAACTGATCGCCCGGATGAGCGATAACGTGAAGCTCGAGACTGCCGGGAAACAGAATCTCGAGCTGCGTCAGCATCCAGGTCAGCAATGTTATGCCGACGAAATAGCCTATGTAGCGTGGCCAGACCATACCTGACTATACAATATGTCAGTCACGCAAATCGAAAGTCGGCGCGCCGTTTGCAGAAAGCAGCTCATGGTCAATCAACCACTTACGAGCGTCCTCCGCATCGCGCTCAAACCATGACGCTGTATCACCCAGGCGAAAGCTATAACCCCAGGCGTCCATATCGTGCATCAGGCGCATCTGGCCGACGCCAGCGAGTTCGTCGGCAAGTATGACTTGCAGATAGCAGACCGCGGATTCCTCGAGATCATCACCGCCGGCGTCAGTTTCCAACTGCTCGCGCCTTTCACTCGTCATACAAATGACGTGACAGGACTCATGCAACAAGGAATGGACTGGTGTGTCATGGCGAACAAAAACAACACGCCCGACGATGCCAGCTTCGCGCTCGCCCCAGTAACTTCCGGTAATGGTTTCATCTTCGGCCTGCACTCGCAGCTCGAGACCGTATCTGCCGAGCAACGCTTCAAGCGACGTCAGCGGGACGTCAGCAACTGCCACTACGTTTTTGCCCGGGTCAGACAGATTCTTACAATGATGAAAGTTGTTTGAGCACGACACGTACGAGATCCTGCACAATCGCTTCGCGCATGAACTCTTCCTCTCGCGCCTTGCCCAGCACCAGAGTTTCGTCGTACGTGTAGTCGCGCGTAAGTGTAATGAACTGCGGTGTCAACAGATCATTCTCGCCGCTCAGTAGTGCGTATTCAACTGTGTAGTACACCTCGTACTCGGTCGGTACATTGCGTGCAGAGACTGACAGGACACGCTGATCGGTCTCGTCAATACTGATTAAGAATATTGCGGTCGCATCAGCGGGCGAATCCACGAGTTCAACGCCGGCCGCCTGCAGGGCCAGGCGCAATTCCCGATGGAAAAGGCTGTTGCGTTCGACCGCCTCGATAAAGGTGCGTTCCATTTCCACCGGTGTCATTACCGCGCCCTGTAAATGGAAGCCGCAGCCGGCAAGCAGCGCCGCACAGAACAATGTCAGCCATCTAGACAACGATGTTCACCAGGCGTCCGGGAACGACGATCATCTTGCGCACTTCCTTGTCCGCGACGAAGCGCTGTACATTGGGATCAGCAAGCGCCTGCTCCCCAACAGCATCGTTATCCGCATCAGCTGTAACCGAAATTCGGCCACGCAATTTGCCGTTTACCTGTACGACAATCTCGACGAGGTCTGCTTCGAGCGCCGTTTCGTCCGCTGTTGGCCAGAGCACATCGATCAGCGCCGTTTTGTGGCCGAGTGCCGCCCACAGATCGTGGCAGATGTGCGGCACAATCGGCGATAGCATCAATACCACAGCTTCCAACGCCTCGTGCACAACGGCACGACCGGCGTCCGAAGTATCGTCGAAACGATTGACAGAATTAAGCAGTTCCATTGAAGCGGCAACAGCCGTGTTGAATGTATACCGACGACCAATGTCATCGCCGATTTTTGCGATTGTCTGGTGCGTCTTCCTGCGCAGATCCTTTTGCGCCGTGTCGAGCGAGTCGGGGTTCAAATCGGCGACAGCCCCACCATCAACATGGCTTTGTACGGCGTTCCAGAAGCGCTTGAGAAAGCGGAAGCTGCCCTGTACGCCGTCATCCGACCATTCGAGCGCCTGCTCCGGCGGCGCCGCGAACATCATGAACAAGCGAACGGTATCGGCGCCGTACTTCGCGATCAGTTCCTGTGGGTCGACCGTATTGCCCTTGTTCTTCGACATCTTCGCGCCGTCTTTGAGCACCATGCCCTGGGTCAACAGATTGGTGAATGGTTCCGAATTATCGGTCAGGCCCTGGTCGCGCATCACGCGTTGAAAGAACCGCGCATACAACAGATGCAGGATCGCGTGTTCAATGCCGCCCGTGTATTGATCGACAGGCGTCCAGTACGCCGCACGCTCGTCGAGCATCACTTCGTCATTGTCCGGACAGGCATAGCGAGCAAAATACCAGGACGATTCGACAAAGGTATCGAATGTGTCTGTCTCACGACGTGCGTCCTTGCCGCATTTCGGACACGCCGCGTTAATGAACTCGGGAATGTCGTGAAGTGGTGAGCCATGCCCGGTGAATTCAACATCTTCGGGCAAAACGACAGGCAACTGGTCCTCAGGAACCGGCACTGCAGCGCAATCGTCGCAATAAATGATGGGAATGGGCGTGCCCCAGTAACGCTGCCGCGAGACGCCCCAATCGCGCAGACGATAATTGACCTTTCGCTGTCCACGGCCCGATGCTTCGAAATGTTCGCCAATCGCGTTGCACGCATCCTCGTAAGAGAGTCCGTCGAAATCACCTGAGTTGACCAGCACACCCTTGTCGATGAAAACGGCTTCGTCGATGTCGATTGCAGAACCGTCTTCTGGCGCAATAACCTGGACAATCGACAAATCGTGTTTTTTCGCGAATTCCCAGTCGCGCTCATCGTGGCCAGGCACGGCCATGACAGCGCCCGTCCCATAACTCATGAGCACGAAGTTGGCGACCCAAAGCGGCACTTCCTCACCGGTAAGCGGATGGATCGCCGAAATGCCGAGCGCCATGCCCTTCTTCTCCATCGTCTCGAGTGTCGCCTCGGCAGCATCCATCTTCTTGCACTCTGCGATGAACGCCGCAACATCAGGATTGTTCGCAGCGGCCTTCTCCGCCAGCGGATGCTCGGCGGCGACCGCCATGTAAGTGACGCCAAACAAGGTATCCGGACGAGTCGTGAATACGGTCAGCGGCTCATCTTCACCCGCCACATCGAATGAGAGCTCGATTCCTTCGGACCGACCGATCCAGTTGCGCTGCATCGTTTTGACCGAGTCTGGCCAGCCCGGCATGCGATCGAGTTCTTCGAGTAACTCGTCCGCATACGCCGTGATTTTCATGAACCACTGCGGAATTTCGCGGCGCTCCACAAGCGCATCCGAACGCCAGCCACGACCGTCGATAACCTGTTCATTCGCGAGCACTGTCTGGTCGACCGGGTCCCAGTTGACGATTGAGTTCTTGCGATAGACGAGGCCCTTCTCGAACATCTTCGTGAACAGCCACTGTTCCCAGCGGTAGTATTTGGGATCACAAGTCGTGACTTCCCGCGTCCAGTCGTAGGCGTAGCCCAGACGCTTCATCTGGCCGCGCATGTCCTTGATATTCTCGTAGGTCCATTTCGCAGGTGGCACCCCACGTTTGATCGCGGCATTCTCGGCCGGCATGCCAAACGCATCCCAACCCATCGGCTGCAGCACGTACCTGCCCTGCATGCGCTGATAACGTGCTATGACGTCACTGATCGTAAAGACTCGAACATGTCCCATGTGCAGTTTCCCGCTCGGATACGGGAACATCGTCAGGCAATAGAATTTTTCCTTGTCGGCGTCTTCACCGACCACGAAACAGCGCGACTCATCCCAGTAGCTCTGGGCATTTTTCTCAACGGTTTCGGGGTGATAAGCGGTACTCATGGCGCGTTCAGTATTTGCTGGTGGCGAAAACCCGCAAGCCTACATCAAGAAGCGCGGACGCGCAGCCAGAACACTGCAATGATCAGCAAGGACAGGATTATGACGGGACTGTTACCAACGCTCACATAGGGTGTTTTCCCCCGAAGTGGTTGCACGATCATCGTCATGGTTACGGGCACAAACTGATCGCCCGACTGCAGAATCTTGCCCTTTGGCCCAATAAACGCACTGACGCCCGTGTTCGTCGCCCGAATCGCGTAGCGCCCCACCTCGAGAGACCGCATTCTCGCAATCTGCAAGTGCTGATGCGGAGCAATTGAGTCGCCGAACCAGGCGTCGTTGCTGACGTTGATCAGCAGACCGGCATCCGGTAACGCGTACAACTGCTCGGCCCCGTACGCATCTTCGTAGCAGATGGCGACCGCAAGCGCGACGCCGTCACGTGTCCTGATTAGCGGCTGCGTATCCGCGCCAGCCGACTGGTCGTTGGCCGGCAAACTCATCATGCGCATCCACTCTCGGACCTGCGCCGGCACCGGAAAGTACTCGCCAAACGGCACAAGGTGCCGCTTGCGATAGACCTGTCGTTCCTCACCGTTGAGAGCGATGATGCTGTTGTAGACCCTCGGCTCGATCGTGCGCTCGGTAACACGCTCGAGAATGCCGAACAGAATTGTCTGGCCTGTTATACGACTGTCCGACTCGAGCGCATCGATGTAGCCCCCGACGAGGTCGGTATACGACGGTACTGCAACTTCGGGCCAGACAACGATGTCGCTATCCGGAACGCCCCTTGTTGCCTCGCGATAAAAGTCGAGTGTTGGCTGGAATTGCTCGGGCAGCCACTTGCGATCTTGCGAAATGCCACCCTGTATCAATGTGGCAGTGACGGGCTCTCCCGCGGCTTCGGTCCAGTCAACGGTCTTGAGCACGGCGCCGCACAGCCCGGGCAGCAAAACGATGGCAACCGCGATCCACTGTTGTCGACCTCGCGTCAGCAACGCGACCAAAATCGCGGCAATACTGAGCACCATGAATGCCGACACACCGTAGACCCCAAGAACCGGAGCCCATCCAGCCAGCGCTGAATCGACCTGACTGTATCCGAGCGCCATCCACGGAAACCCGGTCAGCAGCCATCCGCGCGCCCACTCGACGAGCACCCACACCGCCGGCGCAACCGCCAACAGATGCCAGGGCTCGCCACGTGTAAGTCGGCTGACGAGCCAGCCCATGAGCCAGAAGTACAGGGACATGAGGAGCACGAGACCGACCATGAGCAGCACCGCTATCCACGTTGGCGCCTGGCCGAAAATGGCGACCGAGATGTAGATCCAGTAGGTCCCTGTGAGAAAGAGTCCAAACCCGAACCAGAACGTGTGCTTGGCGACGTCACGAGGCGAGTTTGTCAAGCAGACATAGAAGAATGGCAACAGCAGGAACGGCACGAGAAGCGACAGGCCGAAGGGTGCGAATGCCAGCGTGGTCAGGCAACCAAGAACAAAGAAAATGAGCTGACTAACCCGGGGCCGATCTGCCGGCAGCAGCAATATCGATGGTTCGCGCGCCACGCGTCAGGAGTTCCGCTGAACCTGCAGGGAATCGATTCGGCGCTTGTCTGCTTTCACAACAGCAAATTTGAAGCCACCGAACTGCACCGACTCACCTCGGCGCGGTAACTTGCCAAGCTCATGCATGACGAGCCCGCCTACCGTGTCGTACTCGTCATCGGCGAGCTCACACTCGAAGTACTCGTTGAAGTCTTCGATGCGCGTCAACGCACGCACTTCGAAACTGGGTTTGCCGTGACGATCGCCGTCAGGGCGGATAAATGCCGCTTCTTCGTGATCGTGCTCATCGTCTATTTCACCAACGATTTCCTCGAGCACATCCTCAATCGTCAGTAACCCAGCGACTCCACCGTACTCATCGACGACGATTGCCATATGGTTGTGGCTATCGCGGAACTCCTTGAGCAATGCATTGAGTCGTTTGGATTCGGGAATCACGACCACAGGCCGTAATAACTTCCCGAGTGGTACGTCATCCGCATCTTCACTGCCGAAATAGCGCAACAGATCCTTGGCCAGCAGTACGCCAAGAACTTCGTCACGATCTTCGCCTATGACTGGAAAGCGCGAATGCCCCGACTGGATAATCGTTGACATGATCTCATCGAAGTTCTCGTCGATGTCGATAACGACCATATGCGAGCGCGGCACCATGACGTCGCGCACCTGAGTCTCGGACACCTCGAGCACACCGGAGAGCATACTTTTTTCATCGGCATCGAGATCAATCTCGGATTGTTGAATGAAGTCGTGGATTTCTTCGCGGCTCCAGGAACCACCTTTGAACGCTCGCTTCACGCGAGCGAACAATCCGGTGCTACCTGTGCCGCTGGTACTTGGCGGTTTGTCGTTCATCGAACCTGGCTTGGTGTCCCTCAGTTCTATCAGCTTATTGTAGCAGCTTGGAATTATGACCCTGAATACGGGTCTGTCACATTTCGTGCCGCCAGTATTTCGGTCTCCCTGGCTTCCATTTCGACCGCTTCGGCGTCCGTCCGGTGGTCGAAACCGAGCAAATGCAGCGTCCCGTGCACAAGCATGTGGCCCCAATGGTCTGCGAGCTGCTTTTCCTGTTCGTCCGCCTCTGCGGCAACAACCGACGCACAAACGACCACATCCCCGAGCGAACGGCTTGCGCCGTGAGGCAGACCCTCCATCTCACCAACCGGAAACGACAACACATTTGTCGCCTTGTCCTGCTGGCGATAGAGGCAATTCAGCGTTCGGATTTCACCGGCGTCGACGATGCGTACGGCGACTTCGACATCGCCGGCATCCGGCGGCCTGGACCCACAGACAGCGTCTTCGATCCAGCTCTGGATTTCGGATTTTGGCGGTATTCCCGGGTCGTCGCAGGCAACCTGAATATCAACTATCAGCGCCATTATCGTCCGCTTCGTAGGCCTCAACAATCCGCTGCACGAGCGGATGTCGAACGACATCCCTTGGCGTGAAAAAGGTGAACGCGATGTCATTGACATCATCCAGAATTCGCATCGCATTCTTGAGCCCGGACTGCTGCTTGCTCGGCAGGTCGATCTGCGTAATGTCACCTGTGACAACCGCCCGCGAGCCGAAGCCTATACGCGTAAGGAACATCTTCATCTGCTCAACGCTCGAGTTCTGCGCTTCATCCAGAATGACGAACGACTCGTTCAGCGATCGGCCGCGCATGAAAGCAAGAGGCGCAATCTCGATCACGTTGCGCTCGATCAGCCGCGTTACCGTGTCGGCACCCATCATGTCGTAGAGCGCGTCGTACATCGGGCGCAGATAAGGATTGACCTTTTGCGACAGGTCACCGGGCAGGAAACCGAGACGTTCGCCGGCTTCGACCGCCGGTCGGACCAGCACAATGCGACGCACCTGCTCGCTCTCAAGTGCCTCGATCGCAGCCGCAACTGCCAGGTAAGTTTTGCCGGTGCCGGCGGGCCCGATGCCGAACGCGAGATCATGCTCACGGATATTCTTCAGATAGGCCGTTTGATTAGCGCCATGCGGGCGAATCAATTTGTGCCGCGTTTGAATCGCGATGTCTTCAGCATCGACCGTGTCCGCATCGGTTTTCTTCGCTGCGGCTTCACCATCATTCATTACAGACTCCTGCAAAAGGATATGCACTCGCTCTGGATCGAGACTCTCGCTGCCAGTCATCCGAAACAGAGACAACAGCACATCACCGCCAATCTTGGCCGCACCGGGTTGTCCCGTTACACGAAAGCGGTTGCCGCGACTGGCGATTTCAACATCCAGGCGGCGTTCAATTTGCCGCAGGTGTTCATCAAACTGACCGCAGAGATTGGCCAGGCGATTGTTATCGGCGGGCTCGAGAACCAGGTCCCGAGAAATCTGATTAGCGTTCAAAGTACTTAAGAGACTACCGCGATGTACGTGAATTGGGAAGTGAGAACTCTATGTACGTCAGGCGGCTGCCTGATCGCTAACAAGCCTGCCACGCAGTGAGTTTGGTAATGCCTCGGTGATCACTACGTCGACGAACTGACCTATGCACGACGGGCCCGCATCGAAGTTCACCCAGCGCATGTTCTCGGTCTTACCTGCAACCTGTTTGCTGTCTTTCTTTGACGTCTTCTCAACCAGCACTCGCTGCATCGTACCAACCATTGCCTTGCTGAACTCCAGCGCCTGCTGGTTAATGCGCGATTGCAGAATCTGCAGGCGCTTCTTTTTAACATCCATCGGTGTGTCGTCAGCAAAGCTCGCCGCCGGTGTGCCCGGACGTGCGCTATAGATAAAGCTGAAAGACTGATCGAAACCAATATCAGCGATCAGATTCATGAGCGCTTCAAAATCATCATCCGTCTCGCCTGGGAATCCGACGATGAAGTCGGACGATAACGATATATCAGGACGAGCTTCCCGCAGCTTGCGAATCTTCTGTTTGTACTCGAGCACCGTGTGGCCACGCTTCATACGTGCGAGGACACTGTCCGAGCCGTGCTGCACCGGCAGGTGCAGATAATTCGCGAGTTTGGGGACTTCGGCATAGGCTTGTATAAGGCTGTCGGTGAATTCCAATGGATGTGATGTCGTAAAACGAATGCGCTCCACACCGTCGACAGCGGCCACGTAATAAATAAGTGTAGCCAGGTCCGCTATCTGGCCATCGTGCATCGGCCCACGGTAGGCGTTGACGTTTTGGCCGAGCAGATTAATCTCGCGCACACCCTGCCCGACAAGGCTGACGCATTCTGCGACGACATCATCGAACGGCCGGCTGATCTCTTCGCCGCGCGTATAAGGCACAACGCAAAAGCTGCAGTACTTGCTGCAGCCTTCCATGACCGAAACGAATGCGGTCGGGCCTTCCGCACGAGGTTCTGGCAAACGATCAAACTTCTCAATTTCGGGAAACGAGATGTCAATGACCGAGTCGTTTTTCGCACGAGCATTTTCGATCAGTTCGGGCAGCCGGTGCAAAGTCTGTGGACCAAACACGACGTCCACGAAGGGCGCACGCTTCGTGATGCCCTCACCTTCCTGACTCGCGACACAACCTCCGACGCCGATCATGACGCCGGGGCGATTCTCCTTGAGCGACCGCCAGCGCCCAAGCTCCGAGAACACCTTCTCCTGCGCTTTCTCGCGAATGGAACAGGTGTTGACGAGCAACAGATCCGCCGCATCCGCGTCATTTGTTAGCTCATAGCCGTGCGACTCACGCAAGACGTCCGCCATTTTGTCCGAGTCGTACTCGTTCATCTGGCAACCCATTGTCTTGATGAATAGCTTCTTGGCCATTGCTCCTACCGAACGAAGCCCATGCTTTCGAGCTTGACAAGTATGCGGTGCGCCGCGAGGTCGGGCGAGATATCGACTGTATCGATCACCATCTCGGCATTCTCCGGGTCTTCATAAGGGTCTGAAATACCAGTGAATTCCTTGATTTTCCCGGCACGAGCCAGTGCATACAGGCCCTTGCGATCACGTTGCTCGCAGACCTCAACGGACGTCGATACGTGTACCTCGACAAAACCGCCAACAGGAGCAATCGACTCACGAACGGCGCGACGCGTGGCCGTGTACGGTGCGATCGGCGCACAAATCGCAATTCCTCCATTCTTGGTGATCTCGCTGGCCACGTAGCCGATGCGTCGAATATTCAGGTCGCGATGCTCTTTCGAAAAACCGAGTTCGCTGGACAGGTTCTTGCGAACAATATCGCCGTCGAGCAGGCTGACCGGCCGACCGCCCATTTCCATGAGCTTGACCATGAGGGCATTCGCGATCGTCGACTTGCCCGAACCGCTGAGGCCGGTGAAGAACACGGTATAACCCTGCTTGTGACGGGGCGGATGCGTACGACGAAGTTCAGCCACGACGTCAGGGAAAGAGAACCACTCCGGAATCTCGAGTCCTTCCTGCAGGCGGCGGCGCAACTCCGTGCCCGATATGTTTAGGATATTGTCGTCTTCGGTCTTCTGGTCGATCGGGATGTATTCCGCGCGATTTTCTGCGTAGACCATGAGTTGAAACGGCACCATCGTAATATCGAGTTCATCCGCGTGCTCTTTGAGCAGGTCCTGCGCATCGTAAGGCCCGTAGAAATCATTGCCCTTGCTGTCCTGACCCGGACCCGCGTGGTCGCGGCCAACAATGAGATGTGTGCAACCGTAGTTCTTACGAATGATCGCGTGCCACATTGCCTCGCGCGGACCGCCCATGCGCATGGCAAGCGGTAGCAGACTCAGCATCGTCGTTTGATCGGGATAACGACCAAGTATTTGCTCGTAGCAACGCACGCGCGTGAAGTGATCAACATCGCCAGGCTTGGTCATGCCAACGACCGGGTGAATCAACAGATTCGCTTCAACATCGCGCGCGGCGCGAAGTGTGAGTTCCTGGTGCGCGCGGTGTATCGGGTTGCGAGTCTGGAACGCAACAACCTTGCGCCAGCCCAGTTTCCTGAAACGTTCGCGAACCTCACCCGGACCGTCACGAAGATGTTTGAAATCGTAATGAGTCGGTAACTCGATGCCTTTGAGGGAGCCGCCGATGTAAACCGGGTTGCTGATGTTTTTCAGGTAATTAACTGCAGGGTGCTTGTCGTCGCTCGTGCCATAAACTCCCTTTGCCTCAGCATCCAGGTCTGGTGTCCAGACGTCACCGACTTCGAGGGTGGCGAGTATGACGCCTTCGAGGTCACGCAGCGCAATCTTGTCACCTGACTTGATGTCTTTCGCGAATGCTTCGCTGACATCGAGCGTGATCGGGATCGGCCAGAGCATGCCACTCTTGAGCCGCATCGTCGCTACGACCGAGTCGTAGTCTTCCTTGTTCAGGAATCCATCGAGCGGCGAAAACGCGCCGTTCAGCAACAGCTCGATATCGCAGAGCTGGCGCTCGGTCAGATCCCACGACGGGTAACCGCCCGCGACCTCTTTCTCAGCCTCAGCCTCACTTGCCGATAAATACAAATTCTTCAGTTCGCCGCCATGCGGCTCTTTAAACGCACCCATTGTTCTTGTGTCCTAAAATGAGAAAGCGGCGCAGGCTGGGGATCAGCCTGCGCCATGTAAACTATTGAGCCGCGCGATCCTACACCACAAGGGCAGGGCAGTCACTGTCTGCCGCCGATATACTCCGCAAGTATTTGCCCTTACGGCAATTGCCGCCCCAGGAGCCGATGATCACCACCACAGGCGCCAGCGCCACCGTGTTGCTGATGGGCGTGATGTTGCTGGTTGCCCTGCTCCGCTGCTCTGATCTTCTGAGTCGTCAGAAAGGAATATCGTCGTCAAAATCGTCCGGTCCCGCCTGCGGCGGTGTGCTGGGCGGCCCTGAATCCTGGCCCGAACTCATCGGTGCCGAACCGCCGCCACTACCGCCACGTCCACCAAGCATTTGCATTTCGTCGGCGATGATCTCGGTCGTCCAGCGATCCTGACCGTTCTTGTCCTGCCATTTGCGCGTACGCAATCTACCCTCGATGTAAACCTGTGAGCCCTTGCGAAGGTACTCCGCCGCAATCTCGGCAAGGCGATTGAACATGGCGACCTTATGCCATTCGGTGCGGTCTTTCTGTTCGCCCGTCTGTTTGTCTTTCCAGCTCTCGTTCGTGGCCACTGTTAGATTTGTCACCGCCGAGCCGCTGGGCATATAACGCGTCTCGGGATCTCCCCCGAGGTTGCCGACGATGATGACTTTGTTGATTCCGCGGGCCATAGCAGGTCCCCTGTCAGATGATTTCTATTTTGTATTGCCCACCCGCCTCTGGCCGGTGAGGGTCGACTATTGTAGAGCCTGAGGGGCCAATTACCAGCCTGATTTCTATCCAAACACCAGCGATTCGCGGTAGCTACCCGCGATGCGGGCGAAGCCTCTGGCGGTCTAACGACCGCTGCTATCGCTCGCGGGCACGGCCCGCTCCAACAGCCAGCCAGATGGCGGCCATCAACGCACAGACGAAAAACACGTCCGCTGGCCGCCCCGCCGCCAGGAATCGGCCGCCAATCAGTCCGCCGACAAAGGTGCCGAGGAACTGCGCGCTTGAAAACACGCCGAGCGATGCGCCGCGCACTTCATCATCGGCAAGCAGCGATAAGCGCGCTGGCAATCCTGCCTCGAGAAAGTTGAATCCGGCGAAGAACACAACAAGCGCGAAAAACACAGGAGCAACAGCAACGCCAGCGAATGACAGCATTAACTGCCCTGCAAACAGGAGCGCGACTGCGATGCCGATCGTTACCGCCTTGCCTGTGCGTTCGTCACTGATAATCAATGGTACAGCGCCCAACAGCGACACCAGCAATGCGCCGACGTACATCTTCCAGTGATCCGTCACGGCCAGCTCGAGCTTGTTAGCAAGCAGGAACGGCAGCGCGACGAAACTCGCTGTCAGAATCGCATGCAGCAAGAAAACGTAGAGGTCCAGCCGCAGCAGGTCCGGTCTAAATGCCGGCGTCAGATTCCAGCTGGCCGGAGTCGCGGGACGGTGGATGCCATCTGGAAGCCCTTTAAGCAGCATACCAGCAACGATGGCGAGTGCGGCCGCAAACCAGAACAGCGCGGGCACCCCAAAGTGCCCCGCGATAATTGGACCCACGGTAAACGCTAACAGAAACGATGCACCGAAGCCGATACCAAGAAACGCCATTGAGCGCGTGCGAACCTCGATGCGAGTGGCGTCTGCAATCAAGGCCGTCAAAGTCGCCGAGATTGCACCAGCACCTTGCACCAAGCGTCCCGCGATAACGCTCCAGATCGTGTCGCCAACGGCCGCGACGATGCTTCCGACTGCGAAGATCATTAGACCGCCAACGATTACAGGCATCCTGCCTACCCGGTCCGACAGTGCGGCCAGCGGAATCTGCAACCCGGCCTGGGTCAATCCGTACGCACCGACGGCGAGGCCAATCAGTATCGGCGTCGCGCCCTCCAGCTCTGCCGCGTACAGCGATAGCACCGGTAACAGCGCAAACAGTCCAAACATTCGGAACATCACGATCGACGCGACGACGCCGACAGCCCGCTTTTCGGCAGGCAGCATCGCGACTATTGCGTTGTCAGGGCTTGTTTTCACTGAATGGGTTTTTGCGCCGAAGTGAGCGGGCGGCGTATATTAGCAGGTTGCTCGGCATTTTCTGACACCTATATGAAATCTATCGACATCCGCGGCGCAAGAACACACAACCTGTGCAATCTCGATCTGAGCTTGCCGCGGGATAGGTTGATCGTGTTTACGGGTCTGTCCGGCTCGGGTAAATCCTCACTTGCATTCGACACAATCTACGCCGAGGGACAGCGGCGTTACGTCGAGTCATTGTCGGCCTATGCACGGCAATTCCTGTCGATGATGGAGAAGCCCGACGTCGATCATATCGACGGCCTCTCACCTGCTATTTCAATTGAACAGAAGTCGACCTCGCACAATCCGCGTTCAACAGTCGGCACCGTTACCGAAATACACGACTATCTGCGACTTCTGTTCGCCCGTGCCGGCATACCGGTTTGCCCGGATCATGGCACGAAGCTCGAGGCGCAGACGGTTAGTCAAATGGTCGATCATGTGCTCACGATGCCCGAGGGCACGCGGCTGATGCTGCTCGCGCCCGTGGTTGCCGACCGTAAAGGCGAGCACGTGCATCTGATCCAGGATCTGATGGCACAGGGCTTCATTCGTGCCCGCATCGACGGCGAAGTTTATGAACTCGATCAGCCGCCTTCGCTGGACCTGAGAAAGAAACACCGCATCGATGCCATCGTTGATCGCTTCAAAGTCAAAGACGATATCCGCCTTCGGCTCGCCGAGTCGTTCGAGACGGCGCTACGGCTGGCCGATGGTGTCGCGAGAATCGCGTTCATGGACGACTCGAACGAGGAAGAGACCGTCTTTTCCGACCGCTTCGCCTGCAACATCTGTGGATACAGTCTGACTGAACTCGAGCCACGCCTGTTTTCATTCAATAATCCGACCGGCGCCTGTCCTGGTTGTGATGGCCTCGGCGTCAAGCAATACTTCGACCCCGAGCGCGTCGTCGTGAATAAGGACCTGTCGTTGGCGGGTGGTGCAATTCGCGGCTGGGATCGCAAGACAACTTACTACTACCAGATGATCAAGAGCCTGGCCTCACATTACGACTTCGATCTCGAGACGCCGTTCGACGAACTCAGCAAGAGATTTCGAGACATCGTGCTGTACGGCGGCGGCGGTGAAAAGATCGAGTTCTACTACGAGAACTCACGTGGCATGCAGGTGAAAAAGCTGCACCGCTTCGAAGGCGTCATTCCCAATCTCGAACGTCGTTACCGCGAGACCGAATCAGGGGCCGTACGTGAAGAGCTCGCGAAGTTTCTCAATAGCCAGGCCTGCCCCGACTGTGGCGGTACACGATTGAACCGTGCGGCACGACATGTGTTCGTTCTCGATCTGTCACTGCCGGAGATTTCCAGCATGTCAGTGGGACATGCCCGCAAATTTTTCGAGACGCTCAAGCTCGAAGGCTGGCGTGCGACGATAGCCGAGAAGATCGTCGAAGAGATTGGTGCCCGACTCGGTTTTCTTAGCGACGTCGGCCTCGACTATCTGTCACTTGATCGCAGCGCGGAAACATTATCGGGTGGCGAGGCGCAGCGAATTCGACTGGCGAGCCAGATTGGTTCGGGACTCGTCGGCGTCATGTACATTCTCGATGAACCTTCGATTGGTTTGCACCAGCGGGACAATCAACGATTACTCGGCACGCTGACGCACCTTCGCGACATCGGCAACACGGTCATCGTCGTCGAACACGATGAGGAAGCAATTCTCGCTGCGGATCATGTTGTCGACCTCGGACCCGGCGCCGGCGTGCACGGCGGCAAAGTTGTTGTTGCTGGTACGCCTGACGAAGTAAAGAACAGTTCCGAATCACTAACGGGCCAATACCTGTCGCGCAAACGTCAGATTCCGGTGCCAATGAAGCGAGCGAGGTATGACGAAGAGCGCGAGATTACAATTGTCGGTGCGAGCGGCAACAACCTCAAGAATGTCGAGGTGTCTATCCCGGCCGGCCTGATGACCTGCGTGACCGGCGTATCAGGGTCAGGAAAATCGACACTCGTCAATGACACTTTGTACAAAGCGGTTGCGGACCTCCTGCACAAGAGCAGCCGTAACCCCTCGCCACATAAGGATATTTTGGGTCTTGAGCTCATCGATCGTGTCATTGATATCAGCCAGAGCCCCATCGGCCGCACGCCACGTTCCAATCCCGCCACCTACAGCGGACTTTTTACTCCAATTCGCGAGTTGTTCGCCGGAACACAAGAATCACGTTCGCGTGGTTACATGCCCGGACGGTTCAGCTTTAACGTTAAAGGCGGTCGTTGCGAAGCTTGTCAGGGCGACGGCGTACTGAAAGTCGAGATGCACTTTCTGCCGGACGTGTATGTTCCCTGCGATGTATGTCGCGGCAAACGTTACAACCGCGAAACGCTGGAGATTCGTTACAAAGGCAAAAACATCCACGAAGTGCTCGACATGACGGTCGAAGTCGCAGCTGTTTTTTTTCAGAACGTGCCCGTTGTTTTCAAGAAATTGCGAACCCTGATGGACGTCGGCCTGACCTACATCCGGCTCGGGCAGAACGCAACGACGCTGTCGGGTGGCGAGGCGCAACGCGTGAAGCTCGCGAAGGAATTGTCAAAACGCGATACGGGCAACACCTTATATATTCTTGACGAACCAACAACCGGACTGCACTTTCACGACATAGAGCAACTGCTCGGTGTTCTGCATCGTTTGCGTGATCGTGGCAATACCGTCGTTGTCATCGAACACAACCTCGATGTGATCAAGACTGCCGACTGGATCATTGACCTTGGTCCGGAAGGTGGTGACGGGGGTGGAGAGGTTATCGCCACAGGCACACCCGAAGACGTTGCAGTGAACAAGAGATCATTCACTGGCCAATACTTGAAACCGTTGTTCGAAAGCCTGAGCGAAGTGGTTGGCAGCGCCCGCGTTGGTACGTAAATAGGATGAATGTAATGACACGTCTGCTGGTGGCCATTGTGGCACTGGGTTTGATAGCTATGAATGCAGCGATTGCGCAGGACGCACGCACGGTGGACATGTACTCCGAACAACACGATGGACTGGTGCTTACGTCTGACGGCGCATCGCACTTTGCGCGCCTCGCACTCGACTGCATTCACAAGGAATATCCGAACAAGCTCAACCAGGTGTTGCAAAGCGATGAGTTTCTATTGTCGCCAACCACATTACACCCCGCGTTCTACGGTTGCTTCGACTGGCACTCATCGGTGCATGGCCACTGGATGCTCGTGAAGCTACTCAAAGAGTTCCCGGACATTGCGGAGCGCGGCGAAATCGTCGCAGGCCTGCGAAAATCGCTGAGCAAGCAGAATGTCACGGGGGAGGTCGCTTATTTTGACCATGAATCTGGCAGTTGGGAGCGTACCTACGGCTGGGCATGGCTGCTGCAGCTCGCGATGGAGGTGGACACCTGGTCCGATCCGATCGGAACTGAGCTCGGTGCCAACGTGTTACCGCTGACTCAGCTGATTCGTGACAAATTCATCGAGTTTCTGCCGCGGCAGGAGTATCCGATCCGCACGGGCGTGCACCCGAATACGGCCTTCGGTCTGTCCTTCGCATTCGACTATGCGCGTGCAGCCGAGGACCAGGAACTTGTCGAGTCCGTAACAGAAGCAGCGCTTCGCTACTACGCAAGCGACAAGGACTGCCCACTTTCCTGGGAACCGAGTGGCGAGGACTTCCTGTCGCCCTGCTTCGAGGAAGCCGCATTGATGGCGCGAGTGCTGCCGGGTGCCGAGTACGCCGACTGGCTCGCTGATTTCCTTCCGAGCTTATCGCAACTCGATTCCCTGGTGCCGGCCAATGTCAGTGACCGGTCGGACCCGAAGATCGTACATCTTGATGGACTCAATCTGAGCCGGGCCTGGAATCTGTACGTCATCTCTTCGGTCATCGAGGAGGCCGAAACCAGGTCTCAATTTCGGGCTTGGGCAAGAGATCATCTCGATGCATCATTGCCGCACGTCGCCAGCGCGCACTATGAAGGCTCGCATTGGCTCGGATCGTTCGCTGTGTACGCGCTGACCCGCAACGACTAGGCCAGAGAACGCAATTGACGATCATGCAGGCGGCTTAGCAGCACAAGCGCGAATACCGCGCCGAGCAAGGCGAGCCACATATCCGACTGCGTATCCCAAATGTAGCCTTGAGTGCCCAGAAAAGATTCCGCCGCCTCGCCCGACAGCAGCGCTACCCACCACTCGATCAACTCGTAGAGCGCACTAATCGCGAGGCAGACACAGACGATCAGGAAGTCCCGCCAACCAGGGTAGTTGACCACCTTTTTTCGGATCAGGATTTCCCGCGCGATAATGGCCGGAATAAATCCCTGCGCAAAATGACCCAGCTTGTCGTAGTCATTGCGTGATTGATTAAATGCATCCCGTATCCAGTCACCGAGCGGCACCTCCGCATAGGTGTAGTGGCCGCCAACCATAAGAATCACGCAGTGGATGAGGATCAGGATGTACGCCAGTCGCGTAAGCGGAAATCGCTCACGCGTGAACCACAGTATCGCCGCAGCGGTCAGTGCGGGAGCCACTTCAAGTAACCATGTCGGATAGTCATGCGGCCCTATTCCGGACCAGATCAGGACCGCAAGAAAAATGACTATCCAGCTTGTTTGTAAGGCTTGCATGGGTAAACCCCGACCAAGGCTGTCGCGGGCATGGCCCGCTCCTACGATGCTACGTCACGTTCGCTCGCGCGCATAGTGCGCTCCTACGATGCTATGGCGCGATTCCCGTTCTACTCCGCCAATAACCACGGCTCGAGAAACACTGCCAGACCCATGGCAGCCAGCGCAACAGTGCAAAGCTCAGCCATAATGCCCAGCCGAGTATCAGAACCTTGTAGATCCACATCGGTACTGACCAGGCCACGGCAGTGGGAAGCACGGAGTCACTGCGATCCGCGAACCAACTCAGTGTGTTGCCGTAGGAATCATTACCTGTGACCTGCATGTCCGGTGAACCCAGTAGCCCGCTTGGCAAACTTGTCAGAATCGACATAAGTGCGATGACGGTGGCCGCAGCGATGATGATCTGCACCAGGTCGAACCGCCACCATGTTTCTTCCGTGTCCCACTTTGCGCGAGCACCGCACAACAACAACCACGCAATGACAACGCCCAGGACCGGCCAGCTGAAAGTGCTAAAGCCCAGTCCGAGCAGCAGCCAGTGACGTGTCGTCAAAGGCGTCAATTTGATGCGCCCGAGAATCGCGGCAAATAGCAACAGGACGGCAAGCTCCGACCAGTACAGTACTGCGGGACCCAGCCGTGGGCCATTTGTCCCAAGCAGCCAACGATTGCCAGGCAGAGCCAGATGCAGCGCGATGTTGCTCGCCGGTGCACCAATGTCGACGCTTGGAATCACTGTGCGAGACCCGACATCGGCGTCGCTACGCCAGCTGATCTCGATGTCATGCTCACCTGGCAATATCGGTACCGTAAGTTCGCCTGCGTCGGCACGTAGAGGCTCCGTCTCGCCGTCGATCATCACCTGTGTGACCTCGGCATCATCAGGTAATCTCAATACGTGCTGTGCGCCACTTGTGCTGCGATAGCCAAGCGCCATCGTAGCGTTGCTCGAACGACTGCCATGATCGACGCTGAGATCAACGGAGTCGAAAGCGAGTGTCGAGCCCTGACTTGCTTCCGGCCTGGTGGCATCGATCGTCAGGCTTTCGCCACCGCGTGGATAGAATTCAGCGACACGTACGTCACTTGAGCCACCGGCGCGCTCACTTTCCGGCACGCCGCTGAATTCTGCGTGCCAGATGCTACCGACGCCAACCCACCAGACTTCTTTCCATGGCTGGCCGGATTCGGTCTCAAGCGTGAGGGGTGACAGGCGTGGCAAACTCGAGCGCCACGACACTACGCGTTGATTCGGGTTCATTGATACCAGCACCGTACCATCTGTGACTGTGAAGCCATCACTCATCACAGACTCGCCCTCGATCAACGGCACCTCGAGCGTCAATGCGCCTTGCATGGGCGCGATTCGGTGAACCGTAGTCGTCACGCGCCAGTCGAGATCAAGCTCAACGGAGCGTTCGATGCGCACGAATGCTGGAAAACGGCTGCTCTCCCAGCGCACCGTAGCATCACCGGCGCCGTCAGACTGCAAGCGAGTAAGCTGTAAAGAGCCGGACAGCAAGCGACGATCCTTGATGCCGGCAATGAACCAACCATCACTGTTAACCGCAATGACTCGTGGTGGTGCCGGGAACGGAATCTCGAGACTGTCTGCCGCAGGTACTGGTCCACTCAGGCGGATCGTGTGGCGTCCCGCTGCGAGGCGCACCCACAGTGCCTGATCATTGCCGCGAACAACCTGACCTGCCGCCGAGCCATCGAGCTGAATGACACTGGGGCGCCAACCGCGGCCTGAGCCCGGCAATGGCACAGCGACGTCTGCCAGTGCATGCACGCTAAGACTCATGCTGACGTTATCCGCATTGACGTCGACATCAGCAGCCACGAGTTCCGCGCAACGTGGCGCACATTCTGGCGGTTGCAACAGACGCTGTTGCAATTCCTGCAATAGTTGCGGGTCCGGTGTTTGCGCCTCGACGACCGGGCTCACACTCATGAACAGCGTGAGGAGTCCGACAGCGATGAAGCCGCTTGCCTTTGCAGCACCGAGCGTCAGTCCACCAGGCAAGCTGAGGCGCCTCTTGAGAATTTCTGCAGCAAGTACCGCGCTGAACAGTAACAGTACGAGCACCTCGGCGAATCGCAATGCCGAGACGGCCCAGCGCGGCAAAATGACGAGCCGCAGCGATTGGTCCGCATCGACAGGCCCACTCCAACTCAGGGCGTACGAGTTCCAGCGCCATGACGGAATGCCCGGGCCTGCCTGAACGATTGCGTTCGGCGCATAGCGGGCATAGCTCAAGCCGAGCTTTTGTGTGGGCGCATAGTCCTCTTCCAGTGACTTGATTTCACCAGGCCGGGACTTTCGTGCAACGAGTTCATCGCGCGCCAGCGTCTGCGACGTACTCACGATTCCCTGCACGTTTGGTCGCATTTCGGCCATCTCGAGCTCCGGGGCAGCTCTGCCGTCGTCTGCTATTTGCCGCGCGCCGTACTGCGACTCGAGCTGCGGATAAATCGCCACGCGCAACTGACTGGCAATAAATGGCACAAGCGCTATGACGAGCGCCGCTGCACTCAGCGCCTGATAGGCGCGGACCGACTGCCGCAAGCGGCCATCAGGGGCAACACGCATCAAGGCGATGGCCACCAGCAAATTGAGCCACAGCCATACCGGCGCATTGAGTTCGTGAAAACTCATGGCGAGTGCAAGCAATGCTATTACGCCAGCCGTGCGGCCGAATAAACGCCAAGCAGCAATGGTAATGATCAGCAGCAAAAAGAAGTCGAGCAACTGCCATTGGCTGACCCAGCTTCCCGGGGCGCGATCTGCTCCGGGGGCAGCCAGCAGTTTGTGGCCGGGCGGCAAGTGCAACATTGTTGCCGCGCCAGCGAAACGCGCATCCCAACCCGTGACTGGCATTGGCTTGCGTGTCTCGGCACGGCCAATAGCGCCAACGTCGACGTTGTTTCGGCGCAGTTCCACGCCCGACTGACCTTCTTGCTGACCGTTCGTGATCAGAAGATTCTCGCTACCTTCGGTCGCGCTCAGCAGCGCGAACGGCGGCGCCATGTCGAGACGCCAGTCGGTTCGCATCGTGCCGCCGATGTCATCGCTAACAATGAATCCATCGCCATCGAAGTCGAGCCACATCTGCCGGCGCAGAGACAATTCGTTGTCCGCCGCAACAATGCCGCGGCTGCGCTCGGTAATTTCGAACGTCTGCCCTGCTGTGATGCGAAATGCCGGTAGCTGCTGCCAATTCCCGGGTACTTGCGCTTGCACAGGGTCAATGGGTGCCAGGCCTTCCGCGGCGGTCACCCGCAAACGATCGTTTGATCGGTAACTCCAGATTTCGTTGTCAGGGAGATTGTCCTCGGATGCGCGCAGCGTTATGGCGTCTTGCACATCGGGTCCGCGGGCGATTAGCGTGACAACCCATCGTCCGGGTCGAACCTGGACGCGAAGCTTGCCGTCAGCTTCGAGGCGGGCTGGTAACTGGCTGGTGATTGCAAGCGGTACGAAGCCATCTGGAAGCACGGGGCCGAACAGCTCTTCGCGAACTCCGCCCGATATGTCCATGCGAATCCTTGTCGTGAGGCGCGTTGGAACATCGTCAGCAACCAGGCGATACACATTCGCACTGACGGCGTCGCTCGATTGTGTCTCGCGTCGCCTCTCGCCGAGAAACACTCCGGCGCCAGTCAATTCCGGTCGCGCAACGCGCTGACCGTTCACCGATAACACCACGAGCCCACTCTGTGGCGGAATACTCAGAACCCCCGGACGCTCATCCCATTCGAATGAGCCTGCCAGACGGTAACTGCCGGGTCCGACAAGAAGGCTCGGCACGCCATCATGCAGCACGACCTCAATCGGGCGGCCATTGGCAGTCACCTGATCAGGCCAATACGACGTGTCGCCCGGCAACGGCAGCCACTGCTCATCGACATAGACCGTCCACTGCTGCGTGAATCGTCCACCGTCTGCGTTTACGTTCAAATCGAGCGCGCCGGGCCACTTGCAAACAAAGTCGCCTTCACTCGCAGCACCGCGATTGAAGAAGAACGGGCAATCACGGTACTCCGTGCCATCCAGCACCCATTCCTGCCAGCCCTGCAATTGCTCAGGGACAAAGACATCTGCCGTTTGGCCTGCAACGGGCAACAAGAGCGAGATAAGAACCAGTTGTAGTAGTTTGGACATGTCTGCCTCCGCGGGAGCTTTCACCCAGCACCTTAGTGTAAACGTCACCCTGCTCTGTTTAGGGTTGTCCTGCCGCTCAATAGTGCGGCGGTCGCTCGTCCCGAGACGAATCAGCGGGCATCGCGTCTCCCATTGAACGAACGCGATCGACAAGTGATCGGCACAGCTCTTCAAGATTCATGATTTTCTCCTGTTGCTGTGTGACAACGTCATTCAGTTCAATCAACAACTGGTCCTGGTGCGCCAGTCTGGATTCGATATCGACCAGTCTTTCCTCGCTCATGGTAGCCTCTCGTTTACGCGAACTATCCCGACTATCATAAACCTCCGACCCCCCTGAATGTCACTACTGCGCTTCGATGAAGTCTCCCTCGAATTCGGCGATCACAAGATCCTGACCGACGCCGATTTTTCGATTGCGCAGGCCGAACGCATTTGCCTGATCGGCCGCAATGGTGCCGGCAAGTCAACGACTATCAGGCTGATAACTGGGGAACTTGAGCACGATCGTGGCGAGATCATCCGCAGTTCCAACCTCGTCATCAGCGAACTCGCTCAATCTCTCCCTGAAGCACGTGAGCAGCCGGTACACGACGCCGTGCGCGCCGGTCTGACGGAGATCGAGAAGCTCCTCGAAAAATATAAGGAACAATCGCAACTCCAGCTCGACAGGCACGGGCTGCAAGAGCTGGAGGCGTTACACGCGAAGATCGATACGCATGATGGCTGGCACATCGAGCAACGCGTGCAGGAGACCATTACTGACCTTGGCCTCCCTGGCGAAAAGAAGATGAACGAGCTTTCCGGAGGCTGGCGACGGCGTGTTGCGCTCGCCAGAGCGCTCGTGCAAAAACCTGATTTGCTGTTACTCGATGAGCCAACGAATCACCTCGATATTGCTACCATCCGATGGCTCGAGGATCGGGTCTACTCCTACCCGGGCGCTGTACTGTTCATCACTCACGATCGCGCGTTCCTGCAACGACTGGCGACGCGGATCGTCGAGATCGACCGTGGCAAGCTGACCAGCTGGCCGGGTGATTACAACAACTTCCTGACGCGAAAGGAAAAGGCGCTCGAGGACGAACAATCGGCAAACTCCCGTTTCGACAAGAAACTCGAACAGGAGGAGATGTGGATTCGTCAGGGCATCAAGGCACGACGCACACGCAATGAGGGTCGCGCTCGCGCACTGATCAAGATGCGCGAGGAACGGGAGCAGCGCGTAAAGACTGACGGGCAGGCGCGTATCCATATCGAAGAGGCAGAACAGTCGGGGCGCAAGGTCATTCGCGCACGTAACGTCAGTTACAGCTACGACGACGAGCCGTTGATCGAGAATTTTTCACTGAAACTGATGCGCGGCGACCGGATCGGCTTGATCGGCAACAACGGCGTCGGCAAGACCACGCTGCTGCGATTGCTCCTGGGCGAACTGGAGCCACAGACAGGGACGCTGAAGCATGGTACCAATCTCGAAATCGGTTACTTCGACCAGTTGCGGCAGACGCTCGACCTGGAGAAGTCGGTCGCTTATAACGTTGGCGACGGCCGCACCTACATCAAATTGAACGGCAAGGACCGTCACGTCGTCGGCTACCTGAAAGGTTTCCTGTTCGGTCCGAAGCGATCAATGATGCCCGTAAAATCCTTATCCGGAGGCGAGCGCAACCGTGTCATTCTGGCCAAGCTGTTTACTCGGGCGGCAAACCTGCTTGTACTTGACGAACCAACGAATGATCTGGACATCGAGACACTTGAAGTTCTCGAGAACAAACTCTGTGAGTTCAGCGGCACACTGATTGTCGTCAGTCACGACCGTGAATTTCTGGATAATGTCGTAACCAGCACGATTGTGTTCGAACAGGACGGTCGCCTCCAGGACTACGTCGGTGGCTACAGTGACTGGTTGCGGCACGGCCATGAGCTTGCCGAGTCAGACCGACCGTACGAGGCCGCCGAACGAAAAGCTGCGGCTGCCGAACGCCGCAAGCAAAACAGACCAACAAAACTCAGCTACAAGGACCAGCGCGAGCTCGACCAGCTACCTGCTGAGATCGAAACTCTTGAAGTATCGATCGCGACTCTGCAAGCGCATGTCGTCGAGCCAGACTTCTACTCGCAGGATCACGCGACGGTGCAGGCAAAGCTAAAACAACTTGCTGACACGGAAGTGCTGCTCGAGCAACGAGTTGAGCGCTGGTGCGAGCTCGAGGTCCTGCAAACCAGCCTCAAGTCATAGCAGCTGCAGAAGCAGCGCAATGATACACAGCCAGCTGGCCGCATATGACAGTGTGCGAACCCAGGGAATTCCGGCCGAGTACACAACGTAGTGCACGACGCGAGCCCAGAAATATGCCTGGCACGCCAAAACGGTTGTCTCATTACTGACGCCGGCAAAATTCAATGTCAGCACAAGCGTTGCGAATACGACGAGATTTTCTACGGCATTGTAATGCGCCGCTTTCATCCGAGTAGCCCACGGGGCGAGCGGCTTCGGATCTTCGGGATAGCCCATGGCGTCGATCAGGCCGCGTACCATGATTGTGTTGAGGATGTACGGCACCCACATCACAGCAGTCAGCGCAACTACCCACGTTAAACTGGTCAGTTCACTGGTCATTCGAATCTCCTTCTCCTTTCCAATGTCCTGCTATCATTACCTGGCGTGTCGGCGTGCATTGCAACACTAGTAGCCGGGCATCGTTTCTGCAAAGTATCGATCGAAAGCACGATGCACAATTTCCGGCGAAATCCCGATCGCCTCGACAGCCTGGTTAAACTTCTCCATCTCGGCTACGCGCCGCCTTCCGTCGGCGGCGATGACCTTCAGTGCCATCACCGCGATGTCCTCTTTATCCGAATCCGAAAGAGACCGTCCGAGCTCTGCAAGTATCTGACGTAACTCAGGTTTTTCAGCCAACTCCGTCATGGCTCGAGTCAGGAGCTCGAGTGATTCGGCACCCTGCAGCTGAAAATGCTCCTCAATCAGATCGATCATTTTCGCCGACTCTTCCGGCTCGATCGCACCGCTACCCTGCGCAATGAAAATTAGCAGTGCGGCTACGAGGAACTGCGAATCATATGTCTCAGTACCATCTTTCGTTTCGATGATTAGCGTAGTCCCTTCGAGGCGTTTAGATTTGATTGTGTCGCTCATCAGCAGATCACTTCACATTGGTTTCCTTGGTTTTGTTCTCAGCCATGCCAGACCCCTTTGGTCTGCTACTGCCTCATAATACCCCTGACATCGGTGCATTACCTCAATGTGAGGTACCAAACAGGCGGTCTCCGGCATCGCCGAGGCCTGGCACGATGTATTTGTTCTCATCCAGTTTCTCGTCTATCGACGCGGTATAGACGTGCACATCGGGATGCGCCTCCTCTACGAGTCCGAGGCCTTCCTGACACGTAACAATGCAAATGACGACGATTTCTCCGGCGCCCGATTCCTTGAGCAGGTCGATTGCTGCGATTGTCGAACCACCGGTCGCGAGCATCGGATCGATGATGATGCATGTGCCACCCTTGGTCTGCGGCGGGAAGCGCTCGTAATAGCTGACCGGTTGTTTGGTTTCCTCGTCGCGGTACAAACCAACGAATCCAACTCTCGCTGTCGGTACAAGCTCCAGAATACCCTCGAGCATGCCGATACCGGCTCGCAGAATCGGCACAACGACGATATCGGTATCGATCTTATGGCATGCCGCTCTCGCGAGCGGCGTTTGCACTTCGACTTCCTTCATTTTTATTTTCTTGAGTGCCTCATAGCAAAGAAATTCGGTTATTTCCGTGGCGAGCTCGCGAAATTTCTTATGCCCCGTATCGACATCACGAATGATGGCGAGCTTGTGTTGCACGCATGGGTGATCAATCTGCTCGTGCATTCTCTATGCTCCGTTGTTGTTATTGGTGATTAGGTGGATGACCACATCGCAAACTCAGTACCGGCTGGGTCGACGAAATGAAAGCGTCGCCCGCCGGGAAAGTCGAATATGTCCTGACTGATCGTCGCGCCGAGTTCCTTTACCCGCCCGACATCTCGTTCCAGGTCTTCACTAAAGAACACGAGCAGAACGCCAGATGCTGGCGCCGGCTCCCCGGAACGACGCAGTCCACCTTCAAGCCGCCCGTCATTGAAGCTGAAGTAGTCCGGGCCCCATTCCTGAAACGTCCATCCGCATAACTCCTGGAAAAAACCCCGCGTCTTCTCGAGATCGGTGACCGGGATTTCTATGTAATCGATTCGTCCTTCCACGTTCATGGTTGCAACTCCTTACGGACCCTTAAGCCGCATTATCGGTCGCTCGGCATCAATGAGTACAACGCCAAAAGCGCCTTTGATTTCAAATCGGCCATCGGCAAGCCTGCGGAGGCCCTCGATGGCGCCGTGACCCAACTGGCTCGCAGCTGCTGTCCGCCCGGTATTTGCCGGCACGTCATCCGACTCTATTCGGTCACAGAACGGAAACTCGATTACCGCAGGCCTGATACAAACCCTTTCGGCCGGCCGCGGCTTTTCAAAAAACGGATGTTCAGGTGTCAGATACAAATCGACGTCGATCATCAACGTCTCTGAATCAAAGTGCCATGACAAAACAAATGACAGAGTAAGATCAACGGCTGCAAATTCTCGCAGCATGCGCCAATCTGTGGGCCCGTCCGTTTCCGTCATGAATTAATCATTACAAAAACTCAACCACCTTCAAGAACTGAGTTCATGACCTATAGCCTCAAGAAAACCGGCTTTGTCCGCCGGCGATATCATGATGCGCCGTCTCTCGCCATAACGAATACGTAAGCGGTCCAATGACAATGCTGGCGACGATAGCAGGCTATTTGTCGCCTCTACCGACGTAATCTGATCAACCGGCACCTTCCAGCGAAATGGCCCGGAGACGATCCGGAGCGTGCCGCGATCCACCGTATAGTGCGTACCGACCAGCAGCCACACCAGCAGCGCAACGACAGCGATACCGACGAGTATGATAACCGTGGTCGCAAGCGGATCACCAGCTCGCATCGCCGCGGTGCCGATGGCCCAGGCCTCTGTGATTATCACGACAACCAGGAGTACGAATATCCAGCGGTCAATCTTCGATTCGAATCGTTTCGCTGCCATAAGCCTCTCAAACGTCGCCTAGCCGAATGTATTACTTACCCAGACGCCGATCAAATGTGAAAACACGACTACCAGAATCGCAATGCCCAGGTGTTCTCCAACAATCAGAACTATCGATTCTTTTTGTGCGCGCGCGAGGAAATAGCTCAGCACGACAATCACAAGCATGCCCCACACCAACGACGCTATTACGGCCTGATCGAGAGGCAGTAGCAACAACGGCACCGCAAAACTGAGCGCAAATATGAATTTATTCAGGAACGTCGATATCGTTGCCGACCAAACGTGCGAAGTCGTGGCGTTCGGATCTGCTTCCTCAGCCAGGTGAATCCCCAGGGCATCGGACATGGCATCGGCTACCGCAATCACGAAAATACCACCGAGCACAGCCGTGATCGAATGCGTGCCTGCGTTCAGACCTGTGATCAGGCCTAGCGTCGTTATGACGCCTGACGTTGCGCCGAAGAACAGGCCGGTTCGGGCGCCATCGTTCTTGAAAAACTCCATGTGTCTCTCGCTCTAGCCGGTCAACTGCACGCCGTAGATGCAAACCTCGTCTTCATCCTCCTGCATTCGGTACATTCTCTCAAACCTCAGGCCCAATTTCCTGATCAGGCCGATCGACGCCTCATTGTCAGGAGAAATGATTGCGATGACGCGTTCGAGGGCGAGGTCCGACCGCGCATATTGCATGACTGCACGAGACCCTTCATACCCGTAGCCTTTGCCACAATAATCAGGCAGTACGCCGTAGCCAATATCTGGATCATCAAGGTTGTCGCGGCGGAACAGGCCGCAGATGCCGATCGCCGTGTCAGCGTCTCCGAGGGCCATGCGATACGGGCCGTATCCGTATTTCTCATACAGTTGCAGCGCGCCTTTCGCCATCGCAGCGCGGGCTTCGTCGATCGTACGAATACCACGATCACCGACGTGGCGGATGAACGCCGGATCGTTCCAGATTGCCAGCATCAGCTCGGCGTCGTCGAGCGTTAGCCAGCGTAGCCGCAGGCGTTCGGTTTCAAGCGTGTGTTCCTCGCTCATCGCGGCACGCCATCAAAAAAATCGACCAGCCCGGTTTCCAGCGAATACTCCGCACCGACGATCATCAGCTCTTTTTCTCGCTCGAGTTCCTCGAGAATCTCCGATCCATGACGCATATGTTCAGCGGATGCCCTGACATTCGACCGCACGGCCTGCTCAATAACTCTGTCGGGATCATCACCAAAGCCCTGCGCCAGCAGGGGCTCAACTGACGGACGGACAAAATCGACTATCGAGCGCAAGTTGTGTGAGCGATTCTCGCTGGGCTCCTGGAGTTGCTTCATCGTCTCCTCGATGGCCCCGCATCGCGAGTGACCGAGCACGACAACAAGGCGTGTGCCGAACTTGGTTGCTGCAAATTCCACGCTACCGATCTGGGACGGTGTAACGATGTTTCCCGCTACACGAATAACAAATAGATCGCCGAGGCCCTGATCGAAAATAATTTCGGCCGGCACTCGCGAGTCGGAGCAACCCAGAATGATCGCGAACGGTTCCTGGCCACCAGCTACTTCAGCCGGACGAGCCTCAAGCCGACCGTCATCTGATTGTGTATTTGAAGCGAAGCGACGATTGCCCTCGCGAAGTCGATCAAGTGCTTCCAGGGCCGAGACCATCAGTATGCCGCTGGTCCCTCAGCCCAGACTGCGAATGCCGATCGCATCCCGAATCTGATCCAGGTAAGGCGCAGCGAGTTGCCGTGCGCGCTCCGCACCTTTCCCTAACTCGGCTTCAACAACAGCCGGATCGGCGATCAGGCGCTCATATTCGTCACGTGCAGGTTTGATGTGATCGTTGATGTACTCGAACAACATCTGTTTCATCTCGCCCCAGGCGATGCCGTCCGCATAGCGTGCAGCGATTTCTGTCGTCTCTTCTGGTGTTGCGAACGCCTTGTAGATGTCAAACAGCGTGCTGTCGGCAGTATCTTTCAGTTCACCTGGCTCAAGACTGTTCGTCTTGATTTTCATGATGAGTTTTCTGAAGCTTTTCTCGTCGGCGAATAGCGGAATTGCATTGTTATAACTCTTCGACATCTTGCGGCCGTCGAGCCCCTTAAGCATAGCAGTGTTCTCGCCGATGACCGCCTCCGGTAAAACGAAAGTCTCCCCATAGTGGTGATTGAAGCGCTGCGCAACATCACGCGCCATTTCGACATGCTGCTTCTGGTCCCGCCCGACCGGGACTTTTGTCGACTTGAACATCAGAATGTCGGCCGCCATCAGGATCGGGTAGCTATAGAGCGCCATCGTGATGCCCTTATCCGGATCCTTGCCGCCACCTTCGACATTTACATCGACAGCCGCCTTGTAGGAGTGCGCACGGTTCATCAGACCCTTGGCTGTCATGCCAGTCAGGATCCAGGTCAATTCCAGTATCTCCGGGATGTCCGACTGCCGATAGAAATACGCATGTTCGGTGTCGAGGCCGAGCGCGAGCCAGGCAGCCGCGATCTCGAGTGTGGAGCGGACGATTTTATCCGGATTCTCGTTTTTCGCCAGCGAGTGATAGTCCGCGAGAAAATAGAAGTGCTGCGTGCTGAGATCCTTACTCGCGGTAATCCCGGGCCTTATCGCACCAACATAGTTGCCGATGTGCGGCGTGCCTGTCGTCGTGATTCCGGTAAGGTAGATATCCTGGCTCATACTTCTTAATAGCCTGCCGCTTGCCCGTCCTTGCGCACCTCGGAAGCGCCATAGTACACACCTTCCACCTCATCCCACATGATGGCCTGGTAGCCACCGAACGAGCCATTGCTGTCACCGAGCGTATGACCCAATGCTTCGAGCGCATCGCGCGTTGCCTGGCTGAATTCGTCTTCGAGGTGCAGTACACCGCCGTCGGCCATCACTTGACCGGTCGGCTGTGACGATCCGGTGTGATTAATGCGCGCAGCATCGCCTGCCTCCTGCAGGTTCATACCGAAGTCCAGCAAATTGACAACGATTTGCGCATGGCCCTGTGGCTGCATTGCGCCACCCATCAGACCGAAGCTGATCAAGGGCTTGCCGTCTTGCATCACGAATGCCGGGATGATGGTATGAAACGGCCGCTTGCCGGGCTCAACAACATTCGCGTGACCCTCCTCAAGAGCAAACAGCTCCGCACGATCCTGCAAAATGAAGCCGAGGTCGCCTGGTGTCATTCCCGACCCCATGCCGCGGTAGTTACTTTGAATCAAGCTAACCATATTGCCTGCGTCATCGGCTACGGTTAGATAAATCGTGTCACCGCTCTCCAATTTCGCGTCGCCGGCCGGCAGGGAAAGAGATGCTTGATCTGCGGAAATCAGTTTGCGGCGCTCACTCGCGTATTCCTTGGAGATCAGCGTTGCGACGGGAACATCAACGAAGTCCATGTCGGCATAGTATTTGGCACGATCTTCAAATGCGAGTTTCTTTGCTTCGACCAGCGTATGCAGATACTCGGCGCTACCAAAGCCCATCGATTTGATGTCGTAACCCTCGAGAATGTTCAATATTTGCAGCGCCGCGATCCCCTGCCCGTTGGGTGGTAACTCATACACATCCCAACCGCGATAATTTGTCGATACCGGCGTAATCCATTCAGACTCGTGTGCGGCGAGATCTTCATAGCGAAGCAGACCCCCCTGCTCCGTCATGTAGGCATCAATGCGGCGTGCGATGTCGCCTTTGTAGAAGACATCGCGACCTCCCTCTGCGATCGCCTCAAGCGTATTCGCAAGTCGCGGGTTCTTGAACACCTCGCCTTTCTTGGGCACATGGCCACCAGGCATGAAGGTGTCGGCAAAGCCCGGAAAATGACCAAGGCGGTCCTCGTATATCGCGAAGAGGTATGCAATGTACTCCGAGACCGGAAACCCTTCCCGGGCATAGGCGATTGCAGGCGCCAGGACTTGTTGCATCGGAAGCTGTCCATAACGCCCATGCAATTCGAACCAGCCATCGACCGCACCGGGTACGCTCACAGGCAGCGGCCCATATGGCGGGATCTTGTCGATGCCGCGCTCTGTGAAATACTCGAGCGTCATCATTGCCGGCGCTCGCCCGGACGCGTTCAGGCCGACGAGTTCTTCCTTGCCGGCGTCCCAGACGATCGCAAACAGATCTCCGCCCATGCCATTGCCCGTAGGCTCCATGAGGCCAAGCGCGGCGTTTGCCGCAATCGCAGCGTCAACCGCATTCCCGCCCGCCTTGAGGATATCGAGGGCGATCTGTGTAGCCAGTGGCTGACTTGTCGCAGCCATCGCGTGTGGCGCGATCACTTCTGATCGGGATGCAAACGCCCGACCTGTGACGCGGTCATAACCCGGTTCGGATTCTGCCACTGCAGCGCCTCCGATTATTATCAGGACAAGGGCTGTCCAATATGCTCGTTGTATTCTCATCTTCGCCAAGTTCCTGAGCAAGGGCGACCATAATGCCTAGATTGCCGGTCGAATGAAACACGGTATCATGGCCACCATGAGTGGTGATTACTCCGAAAAAAACTCCGATCTGGGCAGGCTGTATCCGGCACATGTGCAGGAACTATGTGCGCGCCACGATCATGCGCTGGAAAACTCCGGCGCCGCTCATGCTGTCATTTTCGCAGGCTGCCCGAAAATTGCCTTTCAGGACGACTTTCAGTACCCATTCAAGCCAAATGCTCACTTCCTGAGTTGGGCACCATTGCCCGCCCTGCCGCTCTCGTACATCGTGTATACGCCAGGCGAAACACCGCGACTAGTCTATTACCTGCCGCATGACTACTGGCACCCGGTGCCGGGTCAGCCTGATGGCTACTGGACAGACCAGTTCGAAATATGCGTTGTGCATACAATAGACGAGATCTCTGACTCCATGCCGGGTGACCGCGAGAAATGTATCCTGATCGGTGAGATCGACGATGCGGCACACGCTTTTGGCATCGAGCGCATCAATCCGACTTCAGCGATCAACATCCTGCACTATGCACGCGGTATCAAGACCGGCTACGAAGTGGCCTGCATGCGACTGGCGTCGGGTAGAGGCGCGAGTGGGCATGTCGCCGCCGAAGTCGCGTTTCGCGCCGGCTTGCCCGAGTTCGAGATTCACCGTGCCTACTGCAAGGCAGTCAGCCACTCAGATAATGAGCTGCCATACGGCAACATAGTTGCTCTGAATACTCACGGCGCGGTACTTCATTACACGGACCTGGACAGAGCTCCGCCGGATGAAATTCGTTCGTTCCTTATCGATGCCGGAGCCCAGGTCCATGGCTATGCGTCCGACATCACACGGACATATTCTTACAACGATGCACGTTTTGCCGAACTTGTTGCGCGCATGGATGCAGTGCAACTCGATATTGTCAGCCAAATTCGTGCAGGACTAAATTACAGTGACCTGCATGTCGACACACACCGCATGTTGGGAGCGGTTCTCGTTGACGCCGGGATCGCAATCGGTGATCCGGACGCACTGCTTGCCACCGGTGTTACTTCCGCATTTTTTCCGCATGGCCTCGGCCATCTGCTTGGCGTGCAAGTGCACGACGTCGGCGGCTTCATGGAGAACGAGTCGGGCACGATCATTGATCCACCCAGCGGTCATCCTTTCCTGAGGCTGACACGCGTGCTCGAGGAAGACATGGTGCTGACGATCGAGCCTGGTATCTATGCGATTGATATGTTGCTCGATAATCTGCGGGAGACGCCGGCCGAAAGCCACGTCAACTGGGATGGCGTGGATTGGTTTCGCCCTTTCGGTGGAGTTCGGATTGAAGACAATGTGCGCGTAATTGCAGATGGCTGCGAAAACCTGACTCGCGACGCTTTTGCCGCTATTGCGTAGGAGCGGCCCGTACTGATAGGACCCGTTGCCAATCGACTGGTTGGGAGGTATTCGCAGGACGCCGCGATCACGCCTGTGAGGCGCTCCTACGAATCATCCTTTCTCACTTGCGCCTTTAGTCTGCGTTTTACGCGGGCACCCTTGCGTTCAAGAATTGGCTGCACTACACGGGCCAGCCACGGCATCAGGTAGGTCAACGTAGTCAAAAAGCCGCTGATTGCCGGCAGTGATTTCTCTCGTCGATTGTTGCCACAAAGATCGAGAATGGCTTGCGCCACATCATCGACTGTACTGATTGCTTGCGAAAACGTCAGGTCCGAAACCTGGTCAATGTCTGACATGATAAATCCGGTGTCGATCGGCCCGGGGGACACGACAGCGATCTTTATGCCACTGTCGCGCAGCTCTTCAAACATCGAATAGGTGAATGCGCGCAGGCCGGATTTGCTCGCCGAATACGTGGCGCTACTAGGAACTGGAGTCCGACCGGCTAACGACCCGACATTGATGATCGCTCCACCACCGCTATCGCGGAGATACGGTAGTGCGATTCGGCTCAGCATGATCGGTGCTTTCAGGTTCACATCGATTATTTTGCCAAGGTCCCTGGCATCGATGGACTCGGCAGGTCCACGTTGATGAAAACCGGCATTGTTTATGAGTATGTCGACACGGCCGTATTCGAATTCTGTCTTTTTGAACAGATCGACGCAGGCCTCGGGGTCCGACACATCCATAGCGAAGACTTCCACGCGCGTCTTGTCGCGAAGTTCCTCCGCAATCGATTCGAGTTTTCGCTTGCCACGTGCGACGAGCATCAGGTTCGCGCCAGCATCAGCGAACTTTCGCGCCGTTGCCGCACCCACGCCTTCGGACCCGCCAGTGATAATCACCGTCTTATCTTTGAAAATCATTGTCGGAGTTTATCAGGCCTTGCGAGCAGCGAGTTTGCTTCTAGAAACCGAGGTAACCCTTGATCTTCTTCCACAACGACGATTCCCAGCCATAAACTTCGAGTACGTCAGGGTCCAGTGTTGCTACTGGCATCGTCGTGTCGGCTTTGATGACTTCGTTCGCTGCTACGTCCTCAGGACGTATATCAAGTTTGCCGGTCCGGCCCTCTTTGGGCTCAGTAAGACCGTCAACAGCGAGACTCAGGTATGGCAATACCTCGTCATCAACGATGTCGTCGAGAAATACGGCGTCGGGGTCGAAAGTATCCTTCGACAGGATGACGCAATTATCAGGGTCAAATTTGGCTTTGTCGTTGCTAATCGTTCTGTTCCCGGTAACGAATACCCTTAGACTAATCCGGATCGTTGCATCACGCTGTGAGCCGACTCACAAGACCCGACATTTGTCGTTTTTCCTTTATAAACAGTTGCTTAGACCTATAATTTTGCCAGAATATCGCCATTTGGGTGACGTTCGGGCTAAACTGCTTGGCTCGCCATCAATAACAGAACTGCAATTCAGGAACACGATGCCGCTGAACCAAAACCTGACGATGATGATCGCCCTGCTGGCACTGGTCGCTGGCTGCGAGGAAGCGCCCACAGCGACGGCGAGACAGGGATGTCGAGCGAGATTAAGTGAGAACCGATACCGGGCAGCGCGCCTAGCCTTCTGCGACGGCCCCTGCTTCTGGCGCCTGATCGGTCAGCATTACGATCGCCATCGGCGCCGCATCACCCGGACGTGATCCGGTCTTCAGGATGCGCAGGTAACCCCCTGGCCGATCCTTGAATCGTGGTCCAATTTCTGAGAAAAGCTTACCGACGGCCGCCTTATCGCGCAGGCGATCAAACGCCAGGCGACGGTTCGCCACGCTGTCCTCTTTCGCAAGCGTGATCAGCGGCTCGACGACGCGGCGCAGCTCTTTGGCTTTGGGTAACGTCGTCTTGATCGTTTCATGCAACAGCATCGATGTTGCCATGTTGCGGAACATGGCTTTGCGATGAGAGCTGCTACGACCCAGTCGACGACCGGATTTTCTATGGCGCATTTGTCTGTCCTAATGTGTTCTTACGCTGGCAAACCGAGCTCATGCTCGGGACGCAGACTTGCCGGCGGCCAGTTCTCGAGGCGCATGCCCAAACCAAGGCCGTGCCCTTCGAGGACTTCCTTGATCTCGGTCAGCGACTTCTTGCCAAGATTCGGCGTTCTAAGCAGCTCAACCTCGGTGCGCTGTACGAGATCACCGATGTACATGATGTTCTCTGCTTTGAGGCAATTTGCAGAACGAACCGTGAGCTCGAGCTCGTCGACCGGGCGCAGCAGAATCGGGTCGACCTGATGCTCCGCTTGGTCCGGAAAGCCATCTTCCTGGCCCTGCAGGTCGACGAAGACCGATAGCTGATCCTTGAGGATGCTGCCCGCGCGACGGATGGCTTCTTCGGGATCGATCGTGCCATTCGTCTCGATATCGATGATCAGTTTGTCGAGGTCGGTGCGTTGCTCAACACGGGCCGCTTCGACGTTGTACGTCACGCGGTGTACCGGGCTGAATGATGCATCGAGCTGCAAGCGGCCAATCGGTCCTGACTGCTCCTCGAACACAGGACGCTGCGTAGCCGGACGATAACCACGACCCCGCTCAACCTTCAGCAACACGTTCAGCTCACCCACCTTTGTCAGATTGGCGATAACGAGTTCGGGATTCATGATCTCGACGTCGTGATCCAACTGGATATCCGCACCGGTAACGGGACCCGGGCCTTTCTTCGAAATTCGAAGCTCAGCCGTATCGCGCGTATGCATGCGAACCGCAATCTGTTTGAGATTCAGAAGAATTTCGACGACGTCTTCCTGAACGCCCTCGATGCTCGTGTATTCATGCAGCACGCCTTCGATTTCTGCCTCGGTGATTGCAGCACCCGGCATTGACGAAAGCAAAATACGCCGCAGCGCATTGCCCAATGTGTGACCGAAGCCACGTTCAAAAGGTTCTATGACCACTTTGGCCAACAGATCGTTAACCGGCGTTACTTTAACTACGCGCGGTTTCAGAAATTCATGTACAGATTCCTGCATGGGAATATTCCTTCCTGACTACTTGGAGTACAACTCGACGACGAGGTTTTCGTTGATATCGGGGAGAATATCCTCCCGATCCGGCAACGACTTGATAACACCCGACATCTTCTTTGCGTCAACCTCAACCCAATCGGGCAGGCCAACTTGACCAGCAATTTCCATCGCACTTTGAATACGAAGCTGCTTGCGGGCTTTTTCACGAATTCCAATTGCATCGCCCGCACTTACCTGGGCAGACGGTATATTCACGAGCTTACCGTTCAATTCGATGCTCTTGTGGCTTACGAGCTGACGTGCTTCTGCGCGCGTCGAAGCGAAACCCATGCGATAGACGACATTGTCCAGACGCCCTTCGAGGAGACGCAACAGGTTCTCACCAGTCGAGCCTTTTAGTTGTGCGGCTCGCTTGTAGTAGTTGCGGAACTGTCGTTCCAATACTCCGTACATGCGGCGCAACTTTTGCTTCTCACGAAGCTGCGTGCCGTAGTCCGACAGACGCGGACGACGTTGCGGAGCACCACCAGGTGGCACCTCGAGCTTGCACTTCGACTCGAGCGGCCTGACGCCACTCTTGAGAAACAAATCTGTGCCTTCGCGGCGGGACAGTTTGCACTTTGGTCCTAAATATCTTGCCATTACTTAAAGCCTCTATACCCGCCGCTTTTTAGGCGGGCGACAGCCGTTGTGAGGAATCGGTGTTACGTCCTCAATGTTTTGAATACGAAAACCCAGGGCATTCAGCGCACGCACTGCCGACTCGCGTCCCGGACCTGGCCCACGAACACGTACGTCAAGATTCTTGACGCCGAAGTCCAGGGCTGTACGGCCAGCCTTCTCGGATGCAACCTGGGCCGCGAAAGGTGTCGACTTGCGTGAACCGCGAAAGCCACAGCCACCTGCAGTCGCCCACGACAGGGCATTACCCTGGCGGTCGGTTATCGTGATAATCGTGTTGTTAAAGGACGCATGGATGTGGGCGATCGCATCGACCACATGCTTTTTGACCTTCTTTTTCTTTGGCTCTGCCATATCTATTAATGCTCGTTCTGTTTGAGCCCGCCGTGCGGGCGATCCGTTTTTTCGGTCATCGTTAGCGCTCGCATGGCGAGCTCCTACGATGCTTTACCGTCCTTACCTCTTAATCGGTCTACGCGGCCCCTTTCTCGTCCGCGCATTCGTTCGCGTACGTTGACCACGCAGCGGCAATCCGCGCCTGTGACGAATACCGCGGTAACAACCGAGGTCCATCAAGCGCTTGATATTCATCGAGATGTCGCGGCGAAGATCACCCTCAACCTCAAAGTTCGCGACTGCGGTGCGCAGCTTCGCAACTTCAGGCTCAGCGAGATCTTTGACTTCGGTTGCCGGATCAACGCTTGCCGCAGCGCAACACTGTCTCGCGCGCGTAGTGCCGATACCGTAAATCGACGTCAGTGCGATCACGATGTGCTTGTTCAACGGTATGTTTATGCCTGCTATACGTGCCACTCTATTTCCTCTATTAGGGCTTTGCCGCTTTTCCGACGCCCTCTTCGATTAACCTTGGCGTTGCTTGTGCCGCGCGTCGGTGCAGATCACCCGCACAACTCCGTTGCGACGAATGATTTTGCAGTTTCTGCAGATTTTCTTTACTGATGCTCTTACTTTCATGAGATCACTCCTGCCCGCTGACTAAATCAGCGTACTTGTCCGCCTCTGCCGTAGTTGCGCAGATTGGCTTTCTGCATCATGCCTTCGTACTGATGACTCATCGCATGCGCTTGCATCTGCGACATGAAGTCCATCGTTACGACGACGAGAATGAGTAATGACGTACCGCCGAAACTGAACGGCATGCTCGGATAAAACATTCTGACCAGCTCCGGAAGCAAACAAACTCCCGCGATATATATAGCTCCCCAGAACGTCAGTCGCGTCAGTACCTTGTCAATGTATTCGGCCGTATGCGCGCCTGGTCGTATTCCAGGTACGAAGGCGCCCGAGCGCTTCAGGTTGTCCGCCGTATCCTTCGAATTGAACATCAAGGCGGTATAGAAGAAGCAAAAGAAGATGATCATTGCCGCGTAGAGCAGCACGTAAATGGGCTGACCCGGACCGAGGTTTGCACCAATGGTCTGCAGTG
>Ga0255052_10000057_pt1 | contig 75432 bp, 72 predicted proteins | sample JV7_2_21_MG_FD_188632 | JGI IMG/M metagenome (GOLD analysis project Ga0255052, IMG submission 188632) | Seawater microbial communities from Jervis Inlet, British Columbia, Canada - JV7_2_21 | ecosystem: Environmental > Aquatic > Marine > Inlet | place: Canada: British Columbia | collected...
CGCAGGGGCTCGGCGCCGCGACAGCCGATCTTCTCGTGCGAGAAGGTGCAAGTGTTGTCATGACCGACGTCAATGCCGATGGTGTGCTGCAAAAGGCGAATGAAATCAATTCAATTGGCTCGGAAAGGGCCATCGCACTGGAGCAGGACGTTAGCAGTGAGGCTGCCTGGCGACAGACCATCGACGCCACGCGGGAACGTTTCGGACGCCTCGACATCCTCATCAACAATGCTGGCATAGGGTCGATTGCCAATGTCGAAGAAGAGACGTATGAAAACTGGCGCCATGTACACGCGGTCGATCTCGATAGTGTTTTTCTTGGCTGTAAGTATGGAATCCCGCTGATGGCTGAGAGCGGCGGCGGGTCTATCGTCAATGTGTCATCAATCTCCGGCATCATCGCGGGACACAATCTGGCAGCGTACAATTCCGCAAAAGCGGCGGTCCGGCATTTGAGCAAGTCGGTCGCACTACATTGCGCACACGAGGCGAACAATATTCGTTGTAATTCAGTACATCCTGTATTTATTGATACACCGATACTGGACGGACTTATCGCAGGACGGGACAGAGCGTCCGCACTCGAAAAGCTGGGCCGGCAGGTCCCGCTGGGACGTGTTGGAAAACCGGATGAGGTCGCCTACGCGGTGCTTTATCTTGCGTCGGACGAGTCACGGTTCGTAACGGGATCGGAAATAAAAATCGATGGTGGCATCAGTGCCATGTGAGAAAAAATGTGAGCAATAGAGTCGTTATCGCCGGCGCGGGACATGCCGCCGGGCAGGTCGTCGCGACACTCCGGCAAAAAAAGTATGAGGGGCAAATTTGCCTGATCGGCGAAGAGGCTTATTTGCCATATCAGCGCCCGCCGTTGTCCAAGAAATACCTGGCAGGCGAGCTACCTGCCGATCGCCTGCACTTCAAGGCCGACAGTTTTTACGATGAGCCGAATATAGAAGTTCACTTAAATACGACGATTGAAAGAATCGATCGCGAGGCCAGGACCATTCATTCGAGCGATGGCGGAGAATTTTCTTACCACAAACTTGTGTTGTCCCTCGGTGCCCACCCACGCCATATCGATATGCCGGGCGTTGAGCTTGCGGGCGTGTACTACTTGCGAACTATTCAGGATGTCGATTCGATTCGGGAAAAGTTTGCGCCGGGTTGTCGGCTCGTCATCGTCGGCGCCGGCTATATCGGCCTGGAAGTGGCCGCCGTTGCCGCGCAGCTCGGCCTCGATGTGACAGTTGTCGAGATGCTCGATCGTGTCATGAGTCGTGTCGTATCGGAGCCGGTATCGGAGTTCTATCAGAAAGAACATGCCGAGCACGGCGTAAAACTGCTCTTGTCCACAGGCATAAAGGATTTTTCGGGCGATAGTAAAGTGCACGCGGTTGACCTGGCCGATGGCACCAGCATTCCGGCGGATCTGGTTATCATCGGTATCGGTGTCGTGCCAAACACGCAATTGGCCGCCGACGCAGGCCTCAAGGTAGGTAATGGCATCGTCGTCAACGATCGCTGCCAGACCTCGGATCCCGATGTGTATGCGGTAGGGGACTGTACCTTTCACCCGAACGACGTCCTCGGCCGTCGGGTGAGACTCGAATCCGTTCACAATGCACTGGAGCAGGCAAAGACGGCGGCCGTAAATATTTGTGGCGAAGATCAGCATTACGCTCAGGTGCCGTGGTTCTGGTCAGACCAGTACGACCTGAAACTACAAATTGCAGGGCTGTCGCAGGGATTTGATCAAACGATTATTCGAGGAAACCCGGATCATCGCTCATTCTCTTGTCTCTACCTGAGTAATGGCAGCTTGATCGCCGTGGACGCGATCAACCGGCCCAGGGACTTCATGCAGTCGAAGAAACTGATCGCAGACCATGTCGTCATCGATCCGGACAGACTGGCCGATTCGAATGTCGATCTGAAGGATATGGTCTAGCCGAAATCTACAGCGGCTCTTGGTCCTGATGCGGCATGGCGATTGTCAGGTTGCCAGTCATTCCAACCGGGCCGATCGTCGCGGAGTAGGCGCGGGCCGTAATCGACTCGACTGCCTCGGCTTCTCCTTCCATCAGGTCGCCCGCACCACCTGTAACTCTGGCAGTACCAAGCGCCCCCGGCCCCATGCTCATGATGCCATGCCAGGATCCGCGCCAGTTGTCTCCCGAACTCAACCTGGCAGGTACGATGATGTCGTGCAGGTAGGACCAGAAATTCTCGGTTTGGTCGACAAAGAGAGTGCCGCGCTCCGGCAGATAAATATGCCACACGCTATCGACAAGCACTTCGGCGTCCAGCAATGCGGAGGCTTCCGAATCGGATGAGAATTTCACGCCGAGGCCCACAAGCTCGCCGCGACTATCGGTGAGCGTGGTGACGAACCCACGCGTCCTTTTAATGGTTGGTTCCCATAACTGAAGTACTTTTGTCGGATGCGGCTTGACATTGGATTCGCCATCATTCGCGAACACGATGGACTCGGCTGGAACCAGTGAATAGGAAAGATCGACCAAGTCGAGATCTGACATCGCGAGCGGCGATACACTGGGATTGCCGACAAAGGGATTGTAATAGAGGCCAAGCACAAACAGAGCGATGCCCACAATCATCCCGATGACGACGGAAATCAGATATTTCATTCGATCTCCTCCAGTGGGCCAACGAGGGCTGCCGCCAGTTCGATCCGTCCGACAGTACCAAGCTCCGGATCGTCCTCGTCTTTTACGAACCGCTCGAGAACAACACCATTCAACGTCAGAAATTCACGCGTCCCTGCCCTGAGGTTCCCTTGCCGGTAACCGTCGGGTGAAGGAGTAACTGCCATGTTTACGTACATCGTACCTCGCGCCGGCAGATGTACGACCCATTCAACGAACGGCCCGTGTTTTTCCGATTTGCCGGACATGCGGCTCGCCGCACCGACGACAATGCCGTTTTCATTACGAACTTTGAAAAGCTCGATTTGAATATCGGCAAGGAATTCATGCTCGGGCCACTCGAGCCCCGGTGGTACGGACCTTGACGCAGCGGAGACGCCGGCCATAATCCTGTCTTCCGGCAGGCTGACATGAAATAACTCCGAGTTGCCGCCGTTCGCGTGAACCGAAATCAGCGAGTTTTCCCGGTATTGGTCAACCACAGGAAAGAAATAGACCAGCGCCGCTGCTAAGGCGATGCCCAGGACGATTCCGAGATTAAAGGTCTTAAACAAGTTTTGGCCCTGCCCATCAAGGAAGGCGTCGGCATACCCGCCGCCTGACATCACTGAGTTTAGTTAAATTGGCTGGCCTGCACATCTTCAGGAGGGTGATTTGTGACCCAGCGCACAATCTGTTACTCGTCAGCGAACCACCGTTTGAGGTAGTCATCGAGGCTGATCGTATCGGATGCCTCAATCTCGCGCTGGCGGCGCAGTGATACGACTGCCTCTCTGGCGAATTCCTCTTGTCGTTCCGGGGCCAGTGCCACCAGGTCAGCGAAGTATTGTTTGTGCCCGACAGCGCACTCCATCGCGAATTCAAAGAAGCTGCTGTCAGCGTCTTTCAGATCTGCGAGCAAACGGGCCGACGGCGTCAACTCCGAATTCAGCACTACTTGCACTTGCGCATCGGCCGCCGGCACATAGACGTTGTCGCCTTCTCCCCCGTCAATCAGCTCTGCTACCGAGCGCACGCCACGAAGTATTTCCGTCGCCCAGGCAGGCAGCGATTCAGGTTTCCCGTTACGCAGCAATTTCAGTGAAGGATCACGCCCGTTTTTCGCCGTCATCGTATGGTTTTGTGCCGCCTCTTCATAATCTTCTTTCGAAAATGGCGGGCTGTCCTCAAGCAGGCAATAGATAAGAAACGCCTCCATGAAACGCATGACGTTTTGATTGATACCGACTGGATCGAAAATGTTCATGTCAAGCGACCTTATCTCGACGTATTCGATCCCACCCCGCCTCAAGGCCGCTGTCGGACGTTCGCCGGAAAATGCGACTCGTTTGGGTCGAACCGGACTGTAATACTCGTTTTCGATCTGTAGCTGATTGACGCTCAGCTGGCAGTACTCGTCGCCACGTTTGAGACCAATTTTCTCGTAGAGGGGCTCCGGCGTTTTCATGGCCCTGACAAGATCTCTTATGTACTCATCGAGATTATTCAGCGAAATGTTGAGTCGGGCCTGAGTGCTATTGCTGTAGCCCAGATCACTCATGCGAAGTGAGGTACCGAAGGGTTCGTAAAGAGTATCGGCGTTAAGGCTCTGCATTCCCGATTTGGCAACTCCGCCAAATGACTTGCACACTGCCGGAGATGCGCCGAAAAGATAGAGCACGAGCCAACCAAAACGCCGGAAGTTTCTTATGAGTCCGAAATAGGAACTCGATCGAAATTCATCTTCACTCTCCTGGTTTTTCTCAAGTTCCTGATACCCTGACCAGAAAGCGAGTGGCAGTGAAAAGTTGAAATGGACACCGGCAATAGTTTGCATTGTCCTGCCGTAGCGGTAGCCAAGTCCGTTCCGATAAATTGTTTTCATACGGCCGACATTTGACTCGCCGAAATACGCGAGTGGAATTTCCCGATCCTCGGGAACTCTGCATGGCATGCTCGTCGCCCACAGCAGTTCATCACCCATCGACTCATAACTGAATTGATGTAAATCGCAAAGAAAGCGAAGCGCCTCCCAAGTATGTGAAAATGATGGCGTAACGAATTCGAGCAATGCTTCCGAAAAATCCGTCGTAATGAAGCGGTTGCTCAATGCGGAGCCAAGTGTTTCCGGATGTGGCTGATCCGACAGATACCCGTCCGGTTGAACGCGTAATGATTCCTTTTCGATGCCTTTCAGGCCGCCACACAGGGCATTCGGCGGGCCTGCCGTTGCTAAAATGTTGATCCGTTGTTCAAATAAATTGCTCAAAGGCAGCGATCTCCGGTCAAAATGCCTTGATTTACCGGGCCTGCAAACATTATGTGAGCTGGCGGCAAGCCTTGCTCGGACTATATCAGCCAAATGCCCGGCTTGTGAGCCGGCGGTAAGCCTTTTGGTTTAGTATTGGCGAACGGCTTGCACGCTTGCGGCGATAGCGGGCTGAAGGACTTCAAATGCACAAAGCGGCAAGGCTAATAATTTCCGTCGCGCTGGCCGGCGCCGCATTTCTTGCGAGCGATCAGGCCCAAGCATTGCGCTGCGGCGGCCGCCTGGTGAAAGAGGGCATGCATGAAATCGAAGTCAAGGCAATCTGTGGCACGCCTGTATCCGAACGCAAGCTCGGCTACGTAGTACGGTCCCACTTCGATCGTACTCATGGAACGACAACGACTCGATACTACGGCGGCTACCGCCGCGAAGTATTGGTCACCGAGCTGGTATTCAACTTCGGCCCCAGAAAATTCATGCGCAAAATACGCTTCGAGGGAGGCCGGCTCGTCTTAATCGAGACCATCGGATACGGCTATCGTGATGATCGCAAATGACTGAATGCCAAGCAGGTCACACACTTTTGCAATGAACGTACTATGATTGCCCAAGACCCTCGAAGAAACCCGGAGTTGAAGATTCTATGAGCCATTCAAGCAAGCGCCGTTTAAACGACAAGATTGGCGGGCCGGCAACCCTGATAAGCGAGGGCTGCAAAGTTGCCGGTATTATTTCAGGCAATGGAGATTTTCTTATTAGCGGTGAGGTCGAAGGTGACTGTGATCTGACTGGCTCACTGACCGTCTCGGCGAACGGTTTCTGGAAAGGCACCATCAGTGCGACGTCTATCATAGTGGCGGGTACGGTCGAGGGGGATATCATTTCCGGCGGACGCGTCGAAATCAGCGATACGGCGAGGATCACCGGCACGGTTACCGGAGAGGCAATTGCAGTAGCTGAAGGGGCCGTCGTTCAGGGAAATATGAAAACGACCGGAAATACAGCACCCGTCGGGTTCGTCGAGAAACGGAAGGCCGAAAAATAGGACCAGGCAACTCTAGTCTAGCGGCTAAAGGAATCGATACCTATTTCCACCCTGTTGTTTTGAGCCGCAATTTCGTTCCAGAAGCCTGCGGTGATTCCGGGTGTCGCGATTGGATAAAGTACTAAAGGCTCGCTATTACCGCGCGAGACTATGCTGATCTGAATCGCTCCACCAGTCTCTTCGTCGATCGTATTTACAAAATTCGCAAACGCAACCGATTGTTGCAAACCCATCTCGTAAGCCTCTGTGGATTCGAAGCCGATTTGTTCGCATTGACTCGTTAGGAGTATCGGCGGAGCAACATCGAATCCTGCGGAGCTACCGCCAACCATGCAGAAATTGCCCACATGGGTTTCCAAGACGATTCGACCGGAGAAGCCCAGATCGAGCAGATTTTGCACAAGCCCCTCCATCAACGATAACCTCGTATCGCCAAGTGGGTATTCGTTGAATGAATAGCGGCCCGACTGATTGACGCTCCACTCCATGGCACCAACTGCAGTTGCAAAAGTCGAGTTCAGCGATTGCTGATATTGAGACAGCCGTTGCTCCGCTTCTTCTGCGCCTTCCGCCTCAATGGACTGTTGTTGGGCAAGGGCATTAAGCAAATTGACATTTTGTTCCTGAATTTCCTTCCAGCTTTGCTCACGCTGCCAATACAGCCATCCAAAAATAATAATTATGACGACCAGCAGCGATACGACGGCGACAAAATGTGCAGGTAATCTTTGAGATGAGTCGGCTGATACGCCGCCATCGTCTTTGCTTGTGGGCGCTCGAATCTCATCAGCTACGCGAGCCGCAATCGTCTCGTAGCTATCGAGCAAATCTCTTCTTAGAACCGCACGCTGCTGATCGAACAAATCCTGAATCAGCTCGCGCAAATCCTGATCGAATTTCTCCAGTGCCGGATAGTGCCCACCTGCCGCAATTTCACCTTCCTGATCGCGCCTGTCTCGACGCTCGGCTTCGTCCCCAATGACACGCAGCGACTCCAGTACTTTGGAAACTTCGACGGGCTCGACCTGCTTCGGCAGGACGCCAACGGCACCAAGTGCCCGCGCCTGCCCGACGTACACTTCTCCCTTTTGCGACGTGTACATCATGATCGGAATCGTCGCTGTTTCCGGATTGTTTTTTATTGCAGTAACTGCCTCGAAGCCGTCCATGCCGGGCATCAGATGATCCATGAAAATCACATCGGGCCTATGTGCATTCAGATAATCGAGCGCCGACTCGGCAGACTCGGCGGTATCGACGTCGAGCGCATGCGCCTCGAGCATGCGCTTCAGCACGATCCTGGCGGACTTCGAATCATCGACAATTAGCGCAGTTTTATTCAATGGATCTCCTGACGAGATGCCCATTAAAGCCCAATCAAACTGCCAATCCTTTGAATTATGTCAGTTAAGCACAAAGGATCCCGGAAGTTATCTGGACAGTTTACCTGCATTAACAGCTGGCTAATACAGCCTGTTTAACTATATAAAGTCAGGGTTTCGCATCAAAAATGATAGAAATGCTAAACTTGACCCGCGATCCGGAAATTCAGATTCCGGGGCCAGGGGACCAGACCGACAGTGAAACGGATTGGTCCCAATAATAAGAATAATGATCGGCGAGTCCGACAAAACGGTATTGGACTGAATCTGTCTCAGCCGACAGAGTCAATATATTATAATGATCGGCAGAGTCTTACCCAGGTACCTCATATTAGCGTCCTCGTTGGCGTTGGTTGTCGTTGGCCTGATGCTGACTCTTTTTTATGGCCAGTACCGGTGGTTGGCGGCCGACATCGTTTCGAGCAGCGTGGAAGAGCACAACGCTATTCTCGAGCGAAGTTTTGAAGGCCGGGCAAGAGCAGGTTTACATCGGATCGCTGACTCCCTTGCGGGCGTGGCAGATCCAGACGATCCGGCATCGGTGTCTCGCTTGTTCGAACAAGTGATGCGGGATAACGATGGCCTGATCGGTATGCGCTTCGTACGACCAGAGTTGCCGGATGTGCAATCGGGTGACGTGCCGGAACGGGCAGCACGTCAAGCCAAGCTGTGGGAGCCCGACAATTTCTTTCTGACTTATCCTGTTTCGCGGGATGAAAAACCGATTGGTGTACTAATCAGCAATTTTTCACTCGCTCAATTACGGAATGAGTCGGCTCAGTTTCAAAATGAAATCCTGGGCACAGGCAACGAGCGTCGACGTGCGAGTCTCTTCTGGGTTGGCATTACGACGATTCTGGTCCTGATACTTTGCGGTGCAGTAATTTGGTTAATCGTGCGGAGCCAAGCGGTACGCATTCGCGCGCTGAAAGAGCAGGCCGAGAAGCTTAGTGACGCAGACTTTGGTGAACCGCTTCAGGTCCTGCACGGCGACGATCTGGGTGATCTTGCCGAAGTATTCAACAATATGCGTACGAAGTTGAAGAAAACGACGATTTCCCGTGATTACGTCGATAGCATACTCGCCAGCATGAACGAAGCAATCATCGTTACATCCGCAGAAGGGACGATCAAGCGCGTCAACGATGCCACGGCCAGAATGCTGGGCTACACGGAAGAGGAGCTTCTCAGACAACCGCTGGAAATGATCGTAGACAAGCGCAAGAGCCGGGTATTCGATTCAGATTCGCCGTCCGGTGTTCCCAGGGAAGGATTCCTGCTTACCAAATTCGATGAGTCCGTACCGGTCTCATATACGGCCTCAGTGATCAGCGGCGATGATATCCATTCTGAAAGCCGAATTTTTGCTGCCCAGAACATCACTGAGCGCCGGCGTGCCGAGCAACGAATTCGATACCTTGCGCGCATCGACGCTTTGACCAAGGTGCCGAACAGGATGCAGTTTCAGCACCTGTTGCAAAGGGCCATTGCACGGGCGCGCCGCAGTAAAAAATCGCTTTGCCTTTTCTATGTCGACATCGATCATTTCAAGGAAATCAATGACACCTTCGGCCACCTGGCCGGGGACACGACCCTTGAAACGGTCGCAGAACGCCTGACCGCTGTATTGCCTGCGGGGTCCGTCATCGGCCGTCTCGCAGGAGACGAATTCGCAGTGATCGTCAATCACGTCGATGGCGGCGATCTGGCCACGCCGAAGCTGGACAAACTGGCCCGAAGCCTGCTGGACCGCCTTGCAGACCCGTTCTACGTTCAGGGACACGAAGTATTTATGACCGCCAGCATGGGGATCGCTTTCTATCCGGACGACGCGCCGAACGTCATTGACCTGATACGCAATGCTGACGCTGCACTTTATAGCGCCAAGAAAAATGGCGGTAACATATTTTCTTACTACGTCCCCGAGATGAACGAGGCTGCGGTCGAACGGTTGATGACCAAGAGCAAACTCAAGCGGGCATTCGAGCGCGACGAATTGCTTGTGCATTACCAGCCAAAGTACAACCTGGAGACTGGTGAAGTCTGTGGCGCCGAAGCGCTCGTACGCTGGGAATTGCCAGAGAGAGGCATCATCCTGCCGTCGGACTTCATCCCGCTCGCGGAAGAAACCAACCTTATCGTAGAGATTGGCGAATGGGTTCTCGATCGCGTCTGTGAGGATTTTAGATACTGGCAACGCTCCGTATCCGCGCCCGGCCGCGTTTCCGTGAATCTGTCGCTCAAGCAACTCCGTCAAGCCAACTTCATCAATCGAATCAGCTCGATTCTGAGGAGTTATCAGGTATCGCCAACGTCTCTGGAACTCGAAATTACCGAGACAACATTGATGGAAAACCCGACACGGACGATCAAACTCCTTGATGAGTTGTATTCTCTTGGGCTTCATCTTGCCATTGACGATTTCGGTACCGGCTACTCCTCCCTGAGCGCGTTGCAACAGTTTCCGATCAGCACCTTGAAAATCGATCAGTCTTTCGTTCGGGACGTCGCAACCAGCGCGGACGACGCAACTATTGTCGCGACCATTATTCACATGGGTCGAAGTTTACAAATGGATGTTGTCGCGGAGGGAGTGGAGTCCGAGGAACAACTCAATTTCCTGCAAACTCTCGACTGTACTTACGTACAAGGTCTTCTATTCGGTGACCCTATGAGTTCCGACAATTACCTTGAATTGCTGCTGGCTCAGGCAGAGGGAACTGATTCACATCGCGCGCTCTTCGCTTAGACGGAATCGAACGTAACACGCTGATAGTTTAGAAGGTTATTCTGGCGCTTCCCTACACCGTAACAACGTGATTAAATATCGCCACACAAATAAGCCATTTTTTTCTCGCTATTTCAGCGCCAGACCTCAAGAGATACTTCCTTACTATGATTAGATTCGTCAGAGCAATATTCGCAACCGCCGTATTCTTTTTCGCGTCCTTCGCCTTGGCCTGTGATTATCCAGAGCGGGTTTCGATTCCGAATGGCGGTACCGCCACGAAAGAAGAAATGGTAGCTGGCCAAAAAGGTGTTAAGAAATTCATGGCCGACATGGAGACTTACCTGGCGTGTATTGAAGAAGAAGACAGCCAGAATCGAGCTGGAATCGAAGACCCCGATCCGATCGTCGAAGCGCAGCGCGATGAGATGTTGATTAAGAAACACAATGCTGCCGTCGAGGACATGGAAAAGGTCGCCGCACAATTCAATGAAGAAGTGAGGGCCTACAAGGGTCGAGGCGACTGAACGTCACATTCAATCCTTCCTGAAAAAGCCCGTCTCCGAACGGGCTTTTTTGTTCCTAAAGATTGTCGATTTCATTCTTCAGATCGAAGCGGTTTTCAGTGACAATTCGTTCGAGCACCTGAATGCGTTCCTCCAGAACGTCGATCTTCGCCAGCGTCTCCTCCAACTCCGGATCAGTCTCAGGCTTCTTGTTTTTGTGCTTGAAATAAGACTGAATGACGTTGGCACACATCACGATCGCGACGATGCAGACGACAAAGAAAAAGCTGTTGTTCATTTAGGCCCCTTAAGTATTCCTAAAGTTTACGAAACTCCTGGTCCAGATCAAATCGTGGCGATGTCACGTAACGTTCCAACCTCGCTAATCTGCTGTCCAGTGACTGAAACCGGCGTCGCACATCGCTCACTGTCTCCGCTGGTGCCGATCTTACCGCTTGCCTGAACTCGGCGTCATACTCTGCATTGCGGCCATTACCGGGCGCCGTCGGGATCAGCAGCACAGCGCCGAAGTAGACCAGCAGCGTCATCGGCATCGCCATCAGAAAGGCAATAAAAGCGAGTATTCGTGTAACCCTCAGATTGAAGCCAAAGTAGTCGGCAAGTCCGGCACATACGCCACCCAAAAGTGCTTTTTCCCGAATCCGATAGAAGCGTCGGCGGGGGATTGAATCATAGGCGCTCATCAGTGACTCCAGCGATCACGTCGGCCGCGCCGGCGCCAGAACTCGAATTCGTTGTAGCTTCCAGAGTAGATCAGCGGCCGTTCACGAAACAACAAGGTCGCCGCGACATATACCAGCGCCGTAGCCCAGGTGAACAGAAACAGACAGATCACGGCGATGACGCGTACGGTGCCCACATTGAAGTTTCCAAAATCCGCCACGCCCGCGCAGACTCCAAAAATCCAGCCGTTTTCGCGATCACGGTAGAGGCCCCTCAGCGGGCCGTTATCCAGATTCCAGGCGTCTCTGCTCATAGTTTCCTCCTCCAATCAGGTAGTTCGCCATCCAATATCGTTTCCAGTGTTTCCAGCCGCTCTTCGAGTCTTTGCGACAGACGCCAAAGATCCTCCAGCATTTTTTCGTCGCCACCCGATATCTCGCGAGACTGCTTCCACTTCGTTATGAAGTGCAGAACGATAAAAAGGGGCGCCGGAATTGCGACAAAAATAATGACTGCAATCGTTATCAGTTCGGCCAAAGTCGCACCCAACTATTCGGCCTCGGCAACGGCGCTGGTCTTGCCGGAGACGCGTTGTTTCAACTCGTTCAACTCCTTCTCCACAGACTCCTCTGCTTCAAGACCCGCGAATTCATGCTTGAGGTCTTTTGGCAATCCAAGATCGTACGCCTCGATTCTTCCCTCGACATCGTCGATACGTCGCGTGTACTGTTCGAACCGCACCAGCGCATCGTCGATCTGGTAATCATGAATCTTTTTTCTGGCAGCAAGCCTGCTGTTTGCGGTCTTGTGCCGGGCGAGCAATGATTTTTGCCTTGCTTTGGCGTCTGCCAGCTTGTTCTCCAGCCGGGCTATATCGTCATTGAGCTTGCCAAGCCCTTCATCAATCGCCACGTAGTCAGACTTGATGATGTCGGCTGCGGCAGTTGCACGAGACTTCTCGACGAGGGCCGCTTTCGCGAGGTCCTCGCGTCCCTTGCGCAGCGCAAGCTCGGCTTTTGCATCCCAATCTCTCTGCTCGGATTCAAGTCGCTCCAGCTTTCGATTCAGGGTCTTTTTGTCCGCTATCGATCGGGCAGCCGCTGAGCGAACCTCGACGAGCGTGTCTTCCATCTCCTGGATCATGAGCCGGACGATTTTTTCCGGGTCCTCTGCTTTGTCGAGTATCGCGTTGATATTCGAGTTCACGATGTCGCTGAATCTCGTGAAAATTCCCATGAATCTATCCTCTGAATAAAATAAGTACAGGACTAGTACTGCAGGATGCGTGCCAGATTAGTCATTCCATGATAAGTGATTAATTTATAAGAGAAACATTGCTTATCATCACGCCAATCCGATAGACCTCTTGTGCGTTAGTTCGCCAATTATTAGCTATTTATACTCTTATTTGGTTAAATCTACTAATGAGTGGAAATCGCCCCGCACAACCGATCATCGGCGAGGCCCCCGCATTCCTTGCGATGCTGGAGCACGTGTCCCGTGCAGCGCCACTGGGCAAGCCGGTTCTCGTCGTTGGAGAGCGGGGTACGGGCAAGGAACTCATCTCCTCCCGCCTGCATTTTCTCTCCAATCGCTGGGAACAACCCTTGGTCAAGGTGAATTGTGCGGCTTTGACAGAGTCGATACTGGAGTCCGAGCTGTTCGGGCATGAAGCCGGTGCATTCACGGGCGCGGTGAAGACGCATGTCGGCCACTTTGAACGGGCCGACGGCGGCACCCTCGTCCTCGATGAGATCGCGACGATATCACTGAGAATGCAGGAAAAAATCCTGCGCGTTATTGAATATGGCGAATTTCAACGCGTCGGTGGAAGTGAAACATTGAACGTCGAGGTACGTATCGTTGGATCTACCAATTCGGACTTGCAGGCCCTGGCCGCGGAAGGTCAGTTTCGTGAAGACCTCCTCGACAGGCTTGCCTTCGACGTCGTAACCGTTCCGCCGCTAAGGGAACGGCTCGAAGACATACTGCCCCTGGCCTATGCATTCGCACTCAATATGGTCAGCGAGCTAAGGCGGCCCCTTTTCCCGGGATTTGGCGCTCACGCGGCATCCGCCCTGCTCCGTCACGACTGGCCGGGCAATGTGCGTGAATTAAAGAACGCCGTCGAGCGCTCCGTTTACCGTTCTGAAGACGCTGAAAAGCAGATCAGAACGATCGCATTTGATCCTTTTGATTCGCCATTCCGTCTTCGCGAGGGCTTGCGGGACGTTGACGACGCGAAAAAGCCGCGCAAAATGCGTCCGCCTCTGTTCCCGATCGATCTCAGCGAACGGGTCAACGACACTGAAAAAGAACTACTGCAAGCCGGGCTGCAGAAGGCGAGATTCAATCAGAAAGTCGCCGCCGAATTGCTGGGGCTCAGTTACCACCAGTTACGGGGGAAAATTAAAAAGCATAGCCTGGACCGCCGAACAGTTCCGGGCTAGCTATCGTCCCTGTATCGCCGCACGTAAATCGCTGCAGTCGTAAACAGGCCACAAACTACGATGCCTGACCACAGGCCAAGGCTGCCGAAGAAGTGCCCGAGATCCATCAGGGACAACAGACTCAGGGAGGAATCACCAACCATCTTGAAGTCTTCGCCCTCCTGGAACAGCAATTCGAGGTTGTCCAGCCCGGAGAAGAGCGGCATTTTGACGGACCGAACAAAAAACGCTTCAGCAAATACCGATGTTTTGAAAACGATTCCTTCCAAAAGCGGCAATATTGCGATCGGCAGTGACGCGATCAGAAGTGGTGAACGCTTGGTAAATGCGGACACGAACAAGAACCACCCGACAAATGGTGACAGCCATAGCGACAAGGTGATCAGAAATACGAGTGTCGCGGTCCAGTTGTCGAAGAACGGCGCAGCAGTCCAGATCAGATGCCAGGCGTTCGCACCCCTGGCGGCTAACCACATGCTGGTAATCAAGAGCACGATCAGATGTGTGGCTACGATTACGGCAAATGTCGTAAGCGGAATCACGAGAAGTGCTGTCGCAAGCTTCGACAGAACGGTTTCAGCGTCTGTAACGGGAATCGACCGCCAGAACAAAATGCTTCTGTCCTTGCGCTCGGCGTATAGCGCATCGAGGGCGTAGAACGTAATTAGTATCCACATCGCAAACACGAACGTGCTGGATAAACTGATCATCAGCACAGTAATGGCGGCGGACCTTTCGTTCTCCCCCAGATTCGAAGCGCCCAGTATGCCGATGTCCACAGCGTGATCGAAACCGGAAACGGCAACCTGGCCGGTGATCGACATCAACGAAACCAGGAGCGCGATAACGAGTGGCATCACGTAAATTGCTCGATGTTCCCAGAGCTCGCGCCTGATCAGTGCAATCTGACTTTGAATCATGCTGCGGCCCCCTTGACCTTGGCCACGAAGAGATCGGCAACTCCGGGCGTGCGAACCTCTCCCATGCCCTGCAGGCGATCACGGCTGACCCCTTCAAACATCAGGACCTTCTTGCCAAATACATCTCGTTCGTAGATCGGATTCAGCTGTCGTGCCGCCTCAGCATCTTCTCCGGAAGCCAGAAGCTCGACAAACTGTTGCGGAAGCTCTTCCATTTCAGAATCCAGTACAATTTTCCCGTCATTGATAAACATGACGTCGGTCAACAGGTTTTCGATCTCCTCGACCTGGTGTGTCGTGATGATGATTGTGCGTTCGCCGTCGAAGTAATCATTCAGCAGGTTGCCGTAAAACTCTTTTCTGAAAATGATATCCAGGCCGAGTGTCGGCTCATCCAGAACGAGAAGTTTCGCGTCGATAGCAGTGATGATCGAAAGATGCAGCTGGGTGACCATTCCCTTTGATAACTCACGTACCTTCGAGTTTGCCATTATTTTTGTTTTGGTCAGAAGCTCTTCGGCATGGCTGCGCGAAAAACGTGGGTGGACCGACTCAAGGAAATCCAGTAGCTGCTTAACACGAATCCACCTGGGTAAAACTGCGACGTCCGCAATGAAACAGATGTTTTGCATGAGTTCCTTGCGTTGTTGAAACGGATCAAGGCCCATGACAGATAGTGTTCCCTGGCAATCGGTCAGGCCAAGCACGGCCTTGAGCAGCGTCGTCTTGCCGGCACCGTTAGGACCGATCAAGCCCGTAATTTTGCCTTTTTCTATCTCGAAGCTGACGTCATCCACGGCCCTGACATCTTTATAGAATTTCGATACGTTGCGGGCGCTAACAAGGCTAGTCATTTTTTTCTCCTTTGCCCTGAGGGTCCGATGCGGCTTTCAGCAAATCCCCGATATCGAGGCCAAGACGGTGGATAGTCGCAACCACTTCGGGCCATTCCTTGCTCAGGAATCTTTGCCGTTCGTCCTTCAACAGCTGTTTCTTGGCACCATCGGTAACAAACATGCCGCGGCCGCGTTTTTTCTCCACCAGGCCCTCATCGACAAGCTCCTGATACCCTTTGAGGACTGTCAATGGGTTCAGGCGGTATTCTGCAGCGACATTTCGAACCGAAGGAAGCGCATCTCCATCGCCGAGCACGCCCTCCAGAATCATGTCGACAACCCGATCCCGAAGCTGCCGGTATATCGGGAGATCTTCGTTCCATTTAGGATCCATTAAAGTCCAGCCGTTATCTGAGTTTTGTGGGGACGAGGAAAGTACGACGGCATCGGTCACGGCGCCGTCGCACGGTCGGGCGCAGGTGGTCCGGATTCGTCCAGAGTCAAACTGACTTCGATCGGCAGGTCCAGAACAGCATCAATGACAGATGACAATGACTTGAGTTGTTCGAGCCGCTCCTGATCGATGGCAATTCGAAAGTCTGCATTCAGCTCAAAGGCATTGACGGCAGGCTCCGGATTCTGGAATCCTGGCTCTGCCTCGCTGGCAACCACGGCGACTGTCAGCATAACCAGCACCAACAAGCCGCTACCGAAACGATCCTTAATCTGGGTTTTCATGTTGCTTCTCTCCGGCGTCGTCTGCGCCGATATCTGATTGAGTGACATGGTGTTATAGTTGACTATAACACTAAAGTGTTGCATTGCAAGCCATCTGGTCAAAAAAATAACCCGAACACGTCGTTTCCTGCGTTTGTATGCTGTGAGAACCGCTATTTTTTTACACCAAAACAATGACTTGTATTAATAGCCCCCAAATCGACGATTTAAGCACAACAATGGCCCGGGAAACATGACTTCGGTAGTTGTGCGGGCTCTTCACAGTGCCACGACGCTTTCCCCCCGTGTGAGCGTCACTTATCCTCAATATATGACTGCCACACCAACGGACTCGGCCCTGATGCTGCGATACAAAGACGGCGATATCGCTGCGTTCGAGATACTGTATCGGCGGCACAATGACTCGCTGTATCGCTATCTCCTGCGGCGCTGCCTCAACCGCGAAGCGGCTGAAGACGTGTTTCAGGAAGTGTGGGGCAAAATCATCAAGGCGCGTGGCAATTACAGGCGCACCGCAAAATTCACGACATTCCTGTACCGCGTCGCACACAACTGCTTCATCGATCATATTCGCCGAAACAAGCGACACCTCTCGAAATCGGACACCGATCCGGATCTGTGTGCAAGCGCCACCGATGAACCGGAGCTCGCCGCAGAGAAAGGTATCGCCCGAACTCGCCTGAACATGGCGTTGCGGGAATTGCCCGACGAACAGCGAGAAGTCTTCCTGTTACACGAAGAAGCCGGGTTGACTCTTGATACCATTGCCCAGGTCACCGGCATCAATCGAGAAACGGCAAAAAGTCGGCTACGTTATGCGATGAACAAGCTCAAAGCCGCACTGGCCGAACCGGCAGGGGAGCAGGAAACAGCATCATGATCCAGGATCGGGACAACAGGATGCAGTCCACTGAGAGCGATCCAGTGGTATCCCGGGAGTATCGTACTATTGCGACAGAGCGCACACCGGCCGAGCTCGACACGAAGGTACTCAAGATGGCCGAAGCAGCGGCCACGAAGGCAACCGGACTAAGGGGATTCACGGCAGTCTGGTTCCGCCCCCTTGCTTTTGTCGCGACACTTGCCCTTTCACTTGCGCTGGTTCTCGAGCTGACTAACATGCCGCAGCTCGAACCCGCAGTCAGCCCCGACTTTGAATTCGGCCGCCAGGAGGCGGAATCATTCCAGAGTGATCCGAATGATCCGCTGCCTGCCGTCATTAGGAAGGTCCGACCCGATGCCGATTCACCAGGCGGGAAAAATCAGTCGACTGCCATGCCTGCTCCTGCAAAAGCATCAATGCCGGAATCCGACTCAGGCGGCCGCCGACTGCTCAACCTGGTGGCTGAGCCAACAGATGCTCCAACAGTAGATGACATCGCATCCACCGATTTCGCCGGGATGATAGAAGCCAGTTCCAAACAGGCCAAGGAAGCAGACCGCGTGACGGAAAACGCGATTCAGGTACTGCAACAAACGAGAACACTCCCGGAATCGCTGGTCGAGGAAACAGCGGCTCTGCGAGCGTCAGCTTTTGCGTCCGATGTTGCGCCAAGACCATGCGACGGGGAGCAGACAGCCGATCCCCTGAAATGGTGGCAATGCATTACGGGCCTCAAAGATGCAGGCCGGCTCGATGAAGCCAATGCAGAACTTACTCTGTTCAACGCGGCCCATCCCGACTTCGAAGCGCCAGTTTCCCTGCCCTCAAAATAGGCCTCATGCGCCGGCGATGCTAAAATCGCCGCCCGATGCGAGCGACACCTTTAAATAGCGCTGCATGTATTGCTTCTCAAACAGGACAGGAAAATGAAAGAACCCGTACGCGTCACGATTACCGGTGCTGCCGGTCAGATCGGTTATCAACTCGCCTTTCGCATCGCCTCCGGCCAGATGCTGGGGGCGGACCAGCCAGTCATCCTGCAACTTCTGGAAATCACACCAGCTCTGCAGGCACTCGAAGGCGTGGTAATGGAGTTGGACGACTGTGCCTTCGATACGCTCGCCGGCGTTGTCGCTACGGACGATGCCAATATCGCGTTCAAGGATGCCGAATTCGCGCTACTGGTGGGGGCCAGGCCGCGGGGCCCTGGCATGGAGCGCAAGGATCTGCTCGAAGCGAACGCGCAAATTTTTTCGGTTCAGGGCAAAGCAATCAACGATCACGCCAGCCGTAGCATAAGGGTGCTCGTCGTGGGCAATCCGGCAAACACCAACGCACTGATTACAAGCTCAAACGCGCCGGACATCGATGCGAAAAACATTACGGCGATGACCCGGCTGGATCATAACCGCGCTTCGGCGCAGCTCGCCGGGAAAACCGGCAAGCACGTTTCAGCTGTAAAGAAGATTACGATTTGGGGAAATCACTCGGCGACACAGTACCCCGATATTCATCATGCCACGGTCGCCGGGCAAGCTGCCCTGGGCCTCGTCGATGAAGCGTGGTTGTCCGACGAATTCATTCCGACAGTGCAGCAGCGCGGCGCCGCCATCATCAAGGCGAGGGGTGCATCCTCGGCAGCATCCGCTGCATCGGCGGCGATCGATCACATGCACGATTGGGTTGCCGGCACGCCGGCAGACGACTGGGTCAGCATGGGAATCCCTTCAGACGGCAGCTATGGCATCGAACAGGGTGTGATTTACTCCTACCCTGTTCGTTGCAGCGGTGGCAATTATGAAATCGTTCAGGGGCTCGGCATCAGTGATTTCAGCAGGGAGCGAATGGAGGCCACCGAGGCTGAGCTCCGCGAGGAGCGCGCGGCAATTGAAGAATTGCTATAGCCGGTGTTACCGTATAGCGCCGGCGGACCCCCGGTGATAGGGTTCTTCATCTAATGTCCGGTTTCCTAGTCAGTCTTTTCTGGTTCCTATTGTTTGTAGGTGGCGGCGTTGCCCTTGCCTACAACCGAGTGGATCTGCGTACGTCGACGATCGCCTCGGGCATCGCGCTGCTGACTTACAGCATTTTCGGTTCGGGCGGCTTTTTCTGGCTCCTGCTGCTGTGGCTGCTGTACGGCATCCTGGTATTGCCGAATCTGACGGACTTTCGCCGCGAGAAAATTACGAGGCCGCTCCTCGATATATATCGCACGATGCTGCCATCCATGTCGGACACGGAGCGAGAAGCGCTCGAAGCGGGCAACGTATGGTGGGACGGCGAGCTGTTTTCGGGTAAGCCGAATTGGGATCGCCTGATGTCCTATCCCGCTCCGCAATTATCGGACGAAGAGCAGGCGTTTTTTGACGGGCCCTGCGAAGAACTGTGCTCGATGCTCGACGACTGGGAAATCAGCCACGAGCTGGGAGACATGCCGGAGCACGTCTGGGAATACATCAAGAAACACAAATTCTTCGCGATGATTATTCCGAAGCAATACGGCGGTCTCGAATTCTCCTCCTACGCCAACGCAGTGGTCATCATGAAGCTGGCGAGTCGCAATACCACCGCCTCATCAACCGTCGGCGTACCGAATTCTCTGGGGCCCGCAGAATTGCTATTGCATTACGGCACCGAAGAGCAAAAACAGCGCTATCTGCCGGGCCTCGCGACTGCCGAGGAGATTCCCTGTTTTGCGTTGACTTCTCCGCAGGCCGGATCAGATGCCGCGGCGCTGATAGACAGTGGCGTCGTCTGCAAGGACAAATGGAATGGCAAGCAGGTCACGGGTATCAGGCTCAACTGGGACAAGCGCTACATCACGCTCGCTCCCGTTGCCACGGTTCTGGGTCTTGCCTTCAAACTATACGACCCGGATCGCCTGATCGGTGACATCGAGGATTACGGCATCACGGCGGCGCTCATTCCAACTGACACGCCGGGCGTGACCGTCGGGCGTCGGCATCTGCCGCTGAACATAGCCTTCCAGAACGGGCCGACATCCGGAAAAGACGTGTTCGTGCCGCTGGATTTCATCATTGGCGGACAGGAGATGGCCGGCAAAGGGTGGAAAATGCTGGTCGAGCTCCTGTCGGTCGGCCGGGCGATTACATTGCCGTCCACCGCAGCCGGTGGCAGTCAGTCCGCCGTTTATGCCGCAGGTGCATACACAAGGATACGCAGGCAGTTTAATGCTCCGATTGCGAAATTCGATGGCATCGGCGAGGCGCTGACCCGCATCGCCGGACACACTTATATTATGAATGCCGCAGTATCGATTACCTCCGGCGCAATCGATCAGGGTGAAAGACCCGCCGTACCGTCGGCCATCCTCAAGTATCACTGCACGGAAATGGGGCGCAAGGTCGCGAATGACACGATGGACGTTCATGGCGGCAAGGCGATCATGATGGGGCCGAAAAACTACGTTGGTCGCGGCTACATGGCAACTCCGATCGCAATAACCGTAGAGGGTGCTAACATTTTGACGCGCAGCCTGATTATTTTCGGACAGGGTGCGATGCGTTGCCATCCTTATGTCCTTCGGGAGCTACACGCCGCCCAGGACGAAGACAGAGACCGCGGGCTCCGTGAATTCGATGCAGCACTGTTCGGACACATAGGATATGCGATCAGCAATCTGGCACGTTCATTTTTCCTCGCGCTCACTCACGCCAAGTTCAGCGCCGTGCCACTGAATACGCCGACGCGCCGTTTCTATCAGAACATTAACCGTTACAGCGCGGCTTTTGCTCTCGCGACGGACTTCGCGATGCTAACTCTCGGCGGCAAGCTCAAACAGAAGGAGCTGCTTTCTGCGCGACTCGGTGACGTTCTAAGCTCAATGTACCTTGCATCAAGCGTTTTAAAACACTTCGAGAACCAGGGACGTCGCGCAACAGATCTGCCGTTGGTTGAATGGTCCGTCCGCGCGCTCATGTATAACGCCCAGGAACAGTTGCACAGTTTCCTGCGCAATCTTCCGAATCGTCCGACAGCGTTCCTGCTTCGTTGCTTCATATTTCCTCGCGGCCGGACCTATTCGGCTCCATCCGACGACCTCGTCGCAAAAATCGTCGAGCTTGTGACCCGTCCAGGGGAAGCGCGCGACAGACTCAGCCAGCAAGCCTACACAACACTCGAACCCGGCAGTCCTCTGGGCCTGCTGCAGGAGGCGCTCGAACTGGCGGAAGAAATGGAGCCGTTGGAGAGGAAGCTCAGACAGTCGCAAAAAGAGGGCCTGATTCAATCGGATTATCTGGGACATCAAATTGATGAAGCCGAGAATGCTGAGGTAATCAGCAAGTCGGAAGCGAAAAACTTGCGCAGCTATCACGACAAGGTCCTGAATTTGCTGGCCGTCGATGATTTCGCACCGGAGGAAATCGGACGGGCGGGGACCCAGCCAAAACCAGTAAGAAAAAAGGCTGCAGCGACAAAAAAAGTCGCAAAAAAGAGAGCCCAGAAAAAGAAAACTTGACGAGAAGTCATGTCACACTCATCGGGGCCCATTTACGAAGTTACGCTTAGCGTCGATCGTGAAATCGTTGAGGCGTTCGATACCTGGCTTGCCTCGCACGTTCAGGAAATGCTCGATCAGCCGGGTTTTCTAAAGGCTGATACCTTCGAACTCGATGACGACGGTGAGGCGCGCGCCCGCCGTGTCGCCCATTATTACCTCGCGAGTGAGGAAGAACTTGAGCAGTACCTTGCCGGGCCGGCGAACGCGATGCGGCAGTCCGGCGTCGATCAGTTTGCAGACCGCTTCGAGGCGAGCCGCCGTGTTCTTCGTCGCAGCGGAGACTCCGACGAAGAACTGCGCCCACTTCCATCCTGTCTGAACTGCGGTACGACACTCAGCGGACAATATTGTGGTAACTGCGGGCAGCGGGCGCGCAGCCGCCTGATCAGTATCTGGGAACTCGTTCGCGAGGCTTTCGGCGATCTGTTCGAGCTGGACTCGAGGCTTTGGCAGACGCTGGTTCCGCTGATCGCCCACCCGGGCCGCCTGACGAAAGACTACCTGCTCGGACGCCGCGCCAGGTTCATGCCCCCATTTCGAACTTACCTCGTGTTGAGTGTCGTCTTTTTCCTGGTCGCATTTTTCGACCCAAGGGAAGAGTTCAACCTCTTGTACGATCCTGCCGCGGAGTCGTCAGGAGACGCCGATCAGCCCAGCGGAGAACTCCGTGAGGAGGTCCGAAAGGAACTGGAGAAGGAAGGCATCATTATTAATGGTGACCCCGTGCCCAGGAACCCGAAGGAAGGAGACGAGGCTGGCGTCAACTTAAATCTCTCGACCGGTGAGGGAAACGTTAACTGCGATGTCGACGACTTACGATCAGCGGATATTCCGGAGTGGCTTTCCCGGCGCGTTACACCCGAGAGGATGCTGGTCATGTGCGAACGCGTTTCTGCCGATGACGGTAGTGCTTTGTTCGACAAACTGCTTGATAACGTACCGGCCGCCCTGTTCGTACTGCTGCCGTTGATGGCGCTCGTGTTGAAAATTCTGTATCCGCTTTCCAAGCGATATTACGTCGAGCACCTGCTTTTCGTGGTGCACTTTCACGCATTCTTTTTCCTGATCCTTATTCTTCAAATCTTGTTCGCGCGGTTCGCCGGGCTCGTCGGCATCCCGGAGGATGTGTCCGATATCGTGTTGATAGGCGCGTCGATTTATATCCCGGTATATCTCTACAATTCCATGCATCGTGTTTACGGTCAGGGAAACTTCAGCACAGCGCTCAAGTTCTTGTTTCTCCTCATTTCATACTTCGTCGGTTTCGGCTTAATGATTGGCATTGCGGCAGTGTTTGCGGCATTCTCGATCTGATCCGGCAAACTCATTGGAGGCACGCAATGACGAGGTCTTATGTTTCATGGTGGGCGATATTGCCCTCGCTACTGCTGCTTGCGGCGTGCGCTCAGGAGGGCACTGAAACGACGCCCGCCACGGACGCGCCTCAGGCAAAACCGATGGGTCCTGCCTGTGGCGGGCCGGCAATCATGTCCCGTACTCCATCGCCGATGGGTGCGCAGGTATTTTTCATAACGCCGGCAGATGGCGATGTCTTATCGGGTCCAGTCAATCTGGAATTCGGCCTGAGCGGTATGGAGGTGGCGCCCGCAGGCGACGACCGCCCGGACAGCGGTCACCACCACATCATCATCGATAGCGTGCTGCCATTACTAAGCCTGCCGGTGCCGAAAGACGATAATCACGTCCATTTCGGCGATGGCAGAACGAAGACCGAGCTCACACTGGCGCCAGGCGAGCATACGCTTCAATTGTTGCTTGGCGACTACTTGCATATTCCCCACGATCCGCCATTATTTTCAGAGCAAATCCGGATTACGGTAGAATAGCTGGCTTGAGAACATGCCTGATGGCAACTAGAATTTGCCAGATGGCAACTATAATTTGCCAGATGGCAAGTATAATTCCGGGGCTACTCACAGCCCGGTTCCCATTCGAAATTTGAGTCCATGGACAATAAGAACATAGGCATAAGCGGACTCGCCGCATACGTACCGCCATTCCGGGTCTGGCTCGAAGACTGGTGTGACTGGACAGACAATCAGTGGCCGAAGATCCGCGAAGTCGTGGGGCGCAGCTTCCGCGTCCGTGGGCCCAATCAGAGTGTCTATACGCTGGCGGCCACCGCCGTCATGCGCCTGATAGAGCAATACGATGTTGATCCGTCTCGGATCAAGTTCCTGGGCCTTGGCACCGAATCCAGCACCGACAATTCCGCGGGTGCAATCATTGTCAAAGGGATGGTTGATCGGGCACTGATCAAAGCGGGTAAATCACCCATATCCCGTAGCTGCGAAGTGCCCGAATTCAAACATGCCTGCCTCGGAGGCGTTTATGGCATGAAGGGAGCGCTCCGGCATATTGCGCTGGACGGAGCCGGCAGCCAGGCAATCGTCGTCTGCGCTGATATCGCCGAATATGCACGAGGTAGCAGTGGTGAACCGACCCAGGGTGCTGGCGCCGTTGCGATGCTGCTCGAAGAGGATCCGAAACTCGCGCGTGTCGATCTGATTAACTCCGGTGCCGCATCCGACTATCGCATCATGGATTTCCGAAAGCCCATGATGCGTTTCTGCGGACAGGACCGAAGCGAAAGTCACCAGGTACAGGACTTTCCCGTCTTCAATGGCAAGTACTCGACGACCTGTTACATCGATGCGACCTTGCACGCACTGAACGACATGTACAGAAAGCGTGGCATTAACCCCAGCGAGTATCTTCGTTCACTGGAGACTGTTTTCATGCACCGGCCTTATCGCCGTATGCCGGAATCGGGCTGGGCCGTCGCACATTTGTTCGCGCTGGGCAGCGGCAATGTGGAGGACCGGGCGGAGCTTACGTCCTATTGCTACGAAGCCGGTATAGAGCCCGAGGCCCTGCTGGCTGAAATGGTCAGTACGCCGGAGGTTGCTGAACTGGCCGACGCCGATCGCGTCAACTATGAGGCCTATCCGTTGTCGATGGCCGTATTCAGAATATTCCGCGCCTCACGAAAATATCGTCGCGAGATTCTCGACAAGCTCGCACTCGGCAGTGACACGATGCTGGACCTGGGCAATTTGTATACGGCCGCATTACCTGCATGGATGGCCGCCGGATTCGAGCAGGCTTTGGACGAAGATCGTGATCTTGCCGGTGAAGAGGTGCTGACTCTCGGTTATGGCAGTGGAGATGCAGCGGAAGTCATTCCGCTAATCGTTGCCGGGGAATGGAAAAAGGCGGCCAGCTTGATTCGTTTCAGCGAAGCGATGGAACTGTCCATTGACCTCGACTTCGAACAGTACAAAGCGCTTCACGACGGGCGACGAGTCATTGGCCTGGATTATCTACCGAAGAACGAATTCGTCATCGACAGAGTTGGCAGTGTCGATCAGCGCCAGTTCCAGGACCTCGGCATCGAGTATTACCGCTACGTAGGGTGATCGGGGCAGATCGCGGCCGAAAGCAGCACAGCAGTGGACAACTTTCGGATGAACGCGGCAAACGTCAATTACCCGTTTGAACGGCCTGTGATCATTGTGGCGGCGCCACGCTCCGGGAGCACCCTCCTTTTTGAAACCCTGATGAAGAGCACCGATTTCTGGACGATCGGCGGTGAGAGCCATGCGGTTTTCGAAAACATAGACCGCTTCAATCCGATGATGGGAATGTGTGATTCCAACGCGTTGTCCGCCGCCGACGCAACCCCGGAGATCGTTGCACGAATTCGGCTCCTGTTTTTGAAACAGCTTCGAAATTCCAGCGGTCAAGCATATCAAGCTCAGGCAAGCGAGATAATTCCCCCTCCGAGGCTGCTGGAGAAAACGCCAAAGAATGCGCTTCGCGTGTCACTTCTGAACGAAATATTTCCGGACGCGCTATTTATCTATCTGTTTAGAAACCCGCGCGAAAATATCAGCAGCATGATGGACGCCTGGCAATCAGGCCGTTTTGTCACTTACCGAAAGCTGGCTGGCCGGGAAAACCCCTGGTCTCTGTTATTGCCGCCGGGCTGGCAGGCATACAACGACGCCTCGCTGGAAGAAGTTACTGCATTTCAATGGCGATCGGCGAACACTACGATACTCAGCGAGTTGAGCAAGCTGGATAGAAAACGATGGATGACGGTCAGCTACGGGCAGCAAGCCCATGACACTGTGAACGTTATCCGGCGGATCTGCGAATTCTGCGATGTATCGCCTGATGGAATCCTCGCCTCCCTGTCCGACGGTCGACTGCCACTGTCTCGCTACACGCTTACGCCGCCGAAAGCAGACAAGTGGCACAAGAATGCAAAAGCCTTGAGCAAGGTAATACCGGGCCTTCACGACACGGTCGAATTCGTCAGAATGACAGCCGACGAATTGCCGGACTCAGAATTCGATCTCGCTATAGAATCGTCCCTGTCGGAGCATGCGGCTCCAACTGGTGTAGACTCGGCATCGAATGTCGGCCGCAACCATCCCTGTCCTTGCGGTTCCGGAAAAAGGTTCAAGCACTGCCACGGTGACCTGGGCCGACAGAGAGAGGAAAATTGAGACTCGCGACCGAATTTGTTCGGCTCCCATACAGGTTCGACGTTGAACAGCTCACCCGGGAAGTGCTCGCATTCGACCAGTCCGAATGGCTTCCGCATGTGCAGGGCTTCAAGGGAAACACCGCAATTCCGCTGATATCCCTTCACGGGGAAATGAACGATGATTTCAACGGGCCAATGATCGCCACCGAGAAACTGGAACGATCGCCGTATATACAGCAGGTACTTGCCTCGATCGACCAGGTATTTGGCCGCTCACGTTTGATGGGGCTTGCTGCCAATTGCTCTGTACCAGAGCATCGAGACGTCAACTATCACTGGTATAACCGCGTCAGAATCCACATTCCTGTTATTACCAATCCGAAAGTCATCTTTCACTGCGGCGACAGATTCGTTCATATGGCAGCCGGCGAAACCTGGATTTTCGATTCCTGGAAACCGCACTGGGTGGAAAACGCATGGAATGAAGATCGCGTGCATCTGGTCGTCGACACGGCAGGATCATCGAAGTTTTGGGAATTGGTGGGTGCATCCGAATGGCGATGCGCGCAGCAGTGTCAGAAACCTGCAAACATAGAGGACAAGATAATTCCCTATGAAGAAGGCAAGGCCGTGACCATTCTGACCGAGCAATACAATGCACCACTGGTCATGCATCCGGGAGAAGTCGATGCACTGATCACGGATATCATTTATGACGCGAGGGCCTTTCCCCACAACCATCAACCAGCGCTCAACGATTTCCATAAAACGTTACAAGATTTTCGCTGCGAATGGCGGCGCTTGTGGTCCCTTTATGGGCAGAGTCAACAAGGGTGGAGCCATTTTGACAAGCTCATTCAGAGCGTACGGCTGCCGCGTGTCGAATTGCACCTCGCCAGCAACCAGGCCTCTGCTACGCACACCTTCAGAGCGCGCGTTCTGGGGGCGGCACTGAACGTCACACTGGCAAATCAGTACCTGTCTGATTAGCGTCAATTCGCGTAGTCATCGAGTTTGTCGGCAAACTCCACGCAGAGCCGCTCCCATTCCAGCTTGAACCAGGGTGTAAATTCTTCGGGATTCGTTTCCAGGTCATTTTGAAGTGTTTGCCTCGACACATACCGGGCTTCCGCGATTTCGCTCGAATTCGCAGAGATCGCCTGCTGGGTCCTACCGAGATAAACGGAGCACAGTTCGTTCTCTGATCCAAGCTCACCAAACTGCGCCTGATACGTAAACTTGTAGATGAATTCCAGATCTGCCCCGATAGCCAGCTCTTCCTGCAGGCGGCGATGCGTAGCCACCTCCATCGACTCTCCTTTCCTGGGATGACTGCAGCAACTATTTGACCAATACATTGGCCACAGTCGTTTCGCCGCACTTCGCTTCTGCAGCAGGAGCTCGCCCTTTGCGTTGAATACGAAAAGCGAAAACGCGCGATGCAATACGCCGTCACCATCATGGCATTGCTGTTTGCTTAAGTGCCCCAGCTCATTGTCGTTCTCATCGACGAGAATCAGCTCTTCGCTTTCAGACGATACGATTCTGTTTGTGCTATCCAACGGACGCCCGCTACCGGTCTCTCATCCGGATAATTTGGTAGCCCGCCTCATGCAGTGCGCGCGCCACTTCGGACTCCTTGTCCGGACATAAGGCCACGATCGAGCCGCCGCCTCCGGCCCCGGTCAATTTTGCGCCGCAAGCGCCATTTACGCGGGCAATCTGGATCATGCGCTCCAGTTCCGGCGTCGATACCTCCAGTGCATTCAGGTATCCGTGGCAAACGTTCATCAGCAAGCCCAACGTGACGTAGTCACCACTCTTCAGGGCATGAGCGCCCGCTATGGCGATCTCATCGATCTCGTCGAAGATCGTTGTATAAAGCTGAGTATTCTTTTCGTATCGGGACCGAACACCTGCGACCTGTTCCTTCGTCACGCCCCGAATACCGCTCGATGCGACAACGATTGGCGGAGATTCGGAAAGCTGAATCGGTTTGGTTCGGGTAGCGCTGCTCTTGCTGTACAGAACCGGCTCACCGTAGGTCGCCAGATTGTTGTCGATGCCGGAAGGCGTGCCGTGCGCCAGCTTCTCGCACTCGAACGCCAGCCGATCAACGGCCGTATTATCCATTTTCAGGTTGAGCAAATTGTCGAAGGCCCGGATGATCGCTACGGCAAGTGCGGCCGACGCGCCGAGCCCCATCGCTGGCGGAATACGCGACCGCAGCCGGATATAGAAGCCTCGATTCTGGACGTCGAGCTGACGCATGATCAGGGCTACTGTGGCAGCCGCACCCTGCAGCGGCTGATCTATCGTGAAACTCTGCTCGAAGTCCCAATCGGGTGCCGATAATTTGACGCCCGCTTTCACCTGTACGATGGTTGCGGAAATCGCGGACTCGAGCGGCAATGCCAATGCGTGCCGGTCATATACGACCGCATGTTCACCCAGAAGAATGACCTTGCCGGCAGACGTGCCGCGAGCCGCCTCATCAGTACTGTCTTCTGTTTCCCTGGCATCAGACTTGTCCTGGAACTGCTCAATGAGCTCATGCGCCTTCCAGCGCTTGATATCACCACTCTTGATCATGCCGTCGACAACCTGGTCGAAAATATCATCTGGCGTAGCTGCGCTCACCGCGACACTGCGAGCATGCAGGCTCATATGGCCTTTCTGAATGCCTTCCGTCACCAGCGCTCTGAGAGCTGCAAAATTCTGTGCAAGCCCTACGGCTCCCATGAGTTCCGCCAATTCTGTTGCCGATTTCGTACCTGCTATCTTTAGTCCCAGCGACGCTGCGGGATTCGATTTCAGTGAGCCGCCGACCACACCGACCTTGATCGGCATCATTATCTCGCCGAGCAGATCACCTTTGTTGCCGACGGACCAGTTGGTCAGCGAACGATAGGAACCGCTGCGCGCCGCATATGCATGTGCTGCAGCTTCCACGGCACGCCAGTCATTGCCGGTCGCAATTGCCACGGCATCGATACCGTTCATGATGCCCTTGTTATGCGTTGCTGCCCGATACGGGTCGGCATTCGCGAAATCATTCGCAAGCACGATACCGTCACGAACAGCTTCGGCCGAAAAGCCCTCTTCTGCCAGCTCGCTAAGCGGCATGATGACGTTCGCTGTCACAAGAGATCTGTCGGCCAGGTTGGAGAGAATTTTCAGGCTTGCCCTGGCGTTCGCAATTTCCTCGACACGCGGCGCAATTCCCTCGCATATCGTGTTGACGAGGTTTGCGCCCATCGCGTCGCGTGTGTCTACGAGTACATGCAAGACGATGGTCCATTTACCATTCGGCATTTTGAATTTGAAGAACTCGAGCTCCTTCGCGCCGCCACCACGAGCATGAAGCTTCGGTTGCAGACTGTTTGCCAGTTCAATCAACTCGTCGCTTGCCGCGAACAAGGCCTGAACCGTGGGATCCGGCATTTCGACGTCCACGAGCTGAATTTGTCCTACAAGAATCGGGTCAGTCGAGGTAGCCGTAAATCCACCGCATACCCTTGCAGTTTTCGCCGCGCTGCTAACGCCGGCGACGACAGACGCCTCTTCGACGACCATCGGCACGATGTAATCACGTTCATTGACACGAAAATTGGGCGCTGCCGCGAATGGCAGCCCGAAAACACCGATTACATTTTCGACCATCTTGTTGGCGAGTTCAGGCGTGAGTAAAGATGTTTTGTCCAGGAGCGCGCGGGCCTCAGGCGGATTGATAAGTTCGCGATCCGCCAGGGCTTCGATTCTCTCCGCAATGCTCTTGCGATAGAAATGGGCTATTCGTGAATCAGTCAACATTTGGTTCAGCTCTCGAGAATTACGCCACGCTTGTCCAGCGAAACGTCAAGTAGTTGAAATCCGCGCTCACCAGCGAGGCTTGCGAATTCTGCGACCGCCTCCTTGTCGGTCGCAAACACAATACCGGCGTCACCGCCGCCGGCACCGCATGGTTTATAAATGAGTTTACGTTTTGCTGCAGCATCAGCCAGCTCCTGATGTCCAGCATCGAATATGCCGAGATCATGGTCAACATCGAATTGCATCAGGGCATCGATATATCTCGGCAATACTGCCATTAGCTCGGCAGTCTCCCCGGCAGACCAGCATCGCGCCGTTGCTTCAGAGGCATTACGGAGTTCTGAGCCCGCGGTCCCTGATTGTTCACCCCGGCGCGCCTCCTCCAGTCGCATCAGCTTGTCGCCCGTGCTGGCTGGCCGGCCGCTCCACAGCACCGCGTATTCGAGACCTGCAGGCCATGCAGTCGGGCGTCCGTGTCCCGAATCCTGCATGCGGTATTCGACAACGCCGCCAGCCATGCTTGTTGCGATGTCGACCCCGCTGCCCCGGCCATGCTGAAGCCGGCGATGCGCCACTGCAGCGTCATTTGCCACATTTGTTGACTTGCCCGTCACCTTCGCCAATGCCGTCACCAGCGCAACCGTCAACGCGGCACTGGATCCGAGTCCGAGTTTCTGTTTGCTTAGCGGATCGATGAATTCCACCGTATCGAGTCCGATATCGAAATTGCTGTCGATCGCCATGGTCGTCCAGACTTCCCGCAACAAATCGAGACTACCCTCCGCAGGCTCGTCTCCGATCCATTCGAAATTCCCGTTTCCCCCGGCAAGAAACTTCCATTCTCCATCGAGGTATCCACTCGCCCGAACCGTTTGAAATTCTGCGTCCGAGATATGCACTTCCCCTCGTGCGCGCCTGTTGACCGCCATGCTAATGGCCGTCGCTCCGTCGAGAACCGCGTATTCGCCGCAAATGACAATCTTGCCCGGGGCGCTTGCGACGACAGAGGTCACGGCTGCTCCCGGAGGCTTGCACCCGAACCCAGCCCACTCGAATACGTCGCGACCACGCCCCTGGTCTGTGCCAATGCATCCCGAACGCGCTGCTCGGCCGACGGCAGGCAGACTGCCTTTAGTTGTGGCCCGGCGTCGATCGTAAAAAATACCGCTTCGAATTCTTTCTGCAGCTCGCGAACCGTCTCCATGCAGGCAAGCGTCGCTTTGTTCCAGTAAACGACCGGAGGACGCGACGTCCACATGACCGTGTGCATTTTGAGACAATTCTGTTCGGCGACTGCAGCCAGCTGTTCGAAATCCCTTTTTTCGACAGCTTCTCTCGCCGCGTCAAGGTCATCCGGCTGCCTCTGGACCCAGCTATCGTAAAAAGGCGATGTTTCCGCACTGCGAATCATTGCCCCTCCGGAACTTAAGCGTTTGGCTTCTGTATCGGTGATTGCCACGACGACATTTAGCGGCCATTCCCCGGCCTCTGCAATCGACCGGACATCGATATTTTCGCCGTCCGCCGACAGCTCGACAAATCCACCGTAAAACGAGCGTGCGGCAGATCCGGAGACGCTGCCAGCGACTCGCGCCATCGTATCGACATCGGCAGTCTTGTGCGCACTCTCATAAGTTGCCAAAACAAGTGCCGCAAACGCCGAGGCAGATGAAGCCAGGCCAGCAGCAACGGGAAAGTTGGATTCGCTGAGCACTGTTGCCGCGCTTCGGTCCTTGCCGGCAATCAGATCAATACAGCCGGATACTCTCGGCAGTATCTCGGTATTCGCCACCCCGTTCAGAAACAGTTTGTCTGGTCCGGGTTCGCCGGAAAAATCCACAGACATGCGGGAATAGAGTGCATCAAGCGTGATCGACAGGGAACCGACCGCCGGCAGATTTCTGGCAACATCGCTCTTGCCCCAGTATTTTACGAGCGCAATGTTCGGTTGAGCCTGTGCCCACATTGGAAGTCCGGTTTGGCGGCATTGTCGGGGGCGAGATTATATCCCAGCTCACAAGCGGATCTAATTCAGTGTAGGCTTGGCCGGAAAATAAAGGGCGAGGACCCGTCATTGTCGGCACCATTTTCAGAACGAATCTCCGAATACACAAAGCGGATCGCCGGCAGGCTTGCGGAGGCTTTACCCGAGGCAGATGAGACCCCCAACCGCCTGCACCAGGCGATGCGATACTCCGTCCTCAATGGTGGAAAGCGCGTGCGTCCGCTGCTGGTCTATGCCTCTGGCGAATGCCTGAAGCTTGACGCGGATTGCCTCGATGCGCCCGCTATGGCGATCGAACTCATTCACGCTTTTTCGCTCGTCCATGACGATTTGCCGGCAATGGATAACGATGACCTGCGCCGTGGACACCCGACCGTCCACCGTCAATTCGACGAAGCGACAGCGATACTCGCTGCAGACGCCCTGCAACCGCTGGCATTTCAGGTGCTGGCCGGCATGGCAGGAATAACTCCGGACAAGCGAATCCGGCTGATCGAAACGGTAGCGAAAGCCTGTGGCTCGCTCGGCATGACCGGCGGACAATCTATCGACCTGTCGTCGGAAGGTCGAAGCCTTTCACAAGCAAAGCTCGAGCAGATGTATGCGCTCAAGACCGGCGCACTGATAGAAGCATCCGTCATGGCAGCGAGCTGCCTTGCTGATGATCTGCCCGGGGACAGGGAGGATGCGCTCCTCGAATTCTCCCGGAACATCGGCATTGCTTTTCAGATCAAAGACGACATCCTGGATGTTGAGGGAGAGACAGACGTGATCGGCAAACAGGCCGGCGCGGACGAGCGCCTGGCGAAAGCCACTTATCCATCGCTTTTCGGCATCGCTGCCTCGAGGCAACGCTGTGAATCTCTACTGCAGGTCGGCTTGCAGCAACTTGAAATTTTCGGTGACGACGCAGCGTCACTGCGCTGGCTTGCACGCTACATCGTCGAAAGAGGGAGTTAGCAATTCGAAGTATTCTACATGTCGATATGGACGCTTTTTATGCGTCTGTTGAACAACGCGATGACCCGTCCCTGCGCGGTAAGCCGCTTGTGGTTGGCGGCGGCACCAATCGGGGCGTGGTCGCCGCCGCGAGTTATGAATCAAGAAAGTTTGGGATACGATCAGCGATGCCCATGCGGGAGGCCCTGAGGCGCTGCCCCGATCTTCTTCGTGTGCCACCAAGAATGGCGCATTACAAGTCTGTGTCCGACGATATTTTTGCGATTTTCCGCGAGTTCACTCCGCTCGTCGAAGGCCTTTCTCTTGATGAGGCTTTTCTCGATGTCACCGACAGTGTCGCATTATTTGGTTCTGATGTAGAAATCGCCAGGGCAATAAAGCAGAGAATTTTTACTCGCACGGCGCTCACCGCGTCGGTCGGCGTGGCAGCGAACAAGCTGGTCGCGAAAATCGCCTCCGATCTGGACAAACCCGACGGCCTGGTTGTCGTGTCCGCGGAAGACGCGATATCCGTACTCGATCCGCTACCGGTTCGGGTCATTCCCGGAATCGGCGCCAAGACACTCGCCAGGCTCAGAGAAAGAAATATCGAAACAGTCGCCGACCTGCGCCTTGCGCCCGACCGGGACCTCGAACCCATATTCGGGCGGTTTACGCAGACGACCCGCGACCGGGCATCGGGTAACGACTCCCGTCCGGTCGAAGCGTCCCGGGCAGACAAATCGATCAGCGCCGAGGAAACATTCGACAGGGATCTGACTGAAATCAGGGAAATGGACAAGCAGCTTCTGGCACTGACTGAGCGAACCGCCAGTCGCATACGGGCGAAGGAGCTGGTGGCCGGCACCGTTCAGGTGAAAATCAGGCAGGCCGACTTCACCACTTATACGCGGCAAAAAGTACTGCGTCCGCCAGGAAACAATACCGACCAGATATTCCAGATGGCGAGGTCCTTGCTTCACCAGTGGCTCGGCGAGCACCCCGGCGCCAAAATCCGACTGCTCGGCGTCGGCGGCAGCGAGCTTGCCGCGGCGGAGCAACGCGACCTGTTTACCGACGATACTACCGGCCAGAGTTCACCTCTGGATGAGACCGTCGATAGTATTCGCGATCGATTCGGAAAATCGTCGGTCAATCGGGCGAGGACCTTGGATCCCGGCTAAATCAGGTAGAATCGGCGCTGTCGTACTCGTCACTCGAGCAGGGAACCTCGCCAGACCATGTACACAAAGTTCTTTGGGCTAACTGAAAAACCGTTCGCGATTACGCCTGACCCGCGCTATCTGTTCATGAGCCAGCAGCACAGCGAGGCATTGGCGCATCTCGTCTACGGTATTTCGGAGAGCGGCGGATTTATTCAGCTCACGGGTGAAGTCGGCACCGGCAAAACAACCCTGGTTAGAACCGTTCTCGGCCGGCTGCCGGCTGAAGTCGACGTTGCACTCATTCTCAACCCCCAGTTGACTTCGCTGGAATTCCTGTTCGCGATCTGCGAAGAACTGAGCACGCCTCCACCCGAAGACAAGGGCAGTGCCAAATCGCTCGTCGATACCTTGAATCGTCATTTGCTTGCCGCACATGCGCGCGGCCGCCGTACGATTCTGCTGGTCGACGAAGCACAAAACTTGTCTCCGGACGTGCTCGAACAACTTCGCCTGCTGACCAATCTCGAGACTGCAAAGCAGAAACTGTTGCAGATTATCCTGATTGCTCAGCCGGAGTTGCGCGACATTCTCGCACGCGATGATCTGCGCCAGCTGGCGCAGCGGGTCACGGGCCGTTACCACCTTGAGCCCTTGTCCCGCCAGGAATCGGGCCTGTACATCGACCACCGGCTCAAAGTCGCAGGCGCATTGGGTGAGATATTTGACGATGCAGCAAAGCAGGAGGTTTTCAACTTGTCCGGCGGCGTGCCGCGCATCATCAATGTGATCTGCGACCGGGCGATGCTTGGCGCCTACAGTCGCGAGACAAGAAAAATCGGCAAGAGCCTCGTTGAAAAGGCTGCCGCCGAAGTATCGGGACAGAAATTCGCTGCCGGACTGCTTCGATGGGCCGTGCCTGCCCTGGGTGTTGCCGGGGCGGCGATTATTGCATTGGGGCTGTGGTCTCTTCTAAAGCAGCAGGACCCTGCGCTGCCCGAAGTTCTGTCATTGCCGCTGGAGGCCCCTGAATCTGAAATCGTGATGACACCGGGCGGAAATCCTGCCGCGGAGCCCCTGGAAGACCTGTTGGTCGATGCAAGCGCGCATACCGATATCAATAGTGCGATGGCGACATTGTTTGCGCTTTGGGGCATCGAATACGAGGCCGGAAACGGCACTGCCTGCACTCAGGCCGAAGCGGCCGGCCTTAGCTGCCTGTTCCAGCGAGGATCGTGGACCGGCATTCGCCAGCTTGATCGGCCGGTCATGCTGACCCTGAACGACAGAAACGGAAATATGCATCAGCCGGTGCTTGTCTCCTTGAATGGCGAACAGGGCGAGCTGGCGTTCGGTGAGACTCGCAGTACCCATTCGATCGAGGAGATATCAAAGCTCTGGTACGGTGAATATCTGCTGATCTGGCGCCCACCCAATGGCGACGCAAAAGCGATCAAGCCCGGAATGCGTGATGAAAACGTACGCTGGCTGCGGCAAAGCCTTGCCGCGATCGATACCAACTACGATCCTGACTCCAACACTCCTGCAGAGCTTGATTTTTTCGACGAGGAACTCGAGCGAAGACTGAAAGTCTTTCAGCGAGAGCATCGCCTGAAGGTCGACGGGCTTGCCGGGCAGCAAACCCAGATCATCATCAATTCATCCCTCGCGCTGGATGGCATTCCGCGCCTGGCGGATAACTAGAGACTTACTGATGTCATTTATCCTCGATGCGTTAAAAAAATCTGAAACCGAGCGACAGAGACAGAACGCGCCCGGCTTCACAGACGTACCGGATGCGACGGATTCGCCACGCGCACCGCGGTGGTTGTGGGTGCTTGGCGGATTGCTTGCCATCAATCTCATTGTGTTACTGGGTGTCATGCTCAGACCTGAAATGCAGCCGACAACGGACACGCAGGCACCGGGCGATACCCCTGCAGCCGTTGAAACGGCTCCCGAGCGAGCCACTACGTTTTCGGAGATGGTCGACGAAGCGAAGAAAAAGCAGCCGCGCGCAAGCGCGGATGTATTGAAAGAGCAGCCGCCGAGTGATGAACCACCTGACGAGGCACGCCCGGTAGTGGCTGCACCTGCACCGGCAAAATCGGCATCGTATGCGACATTCAATGAGCTACGAGCGAATGGAACCATTCTGCTTCCGGACCTGCACCTCGACATCCATGTTTACAGCGATCAGCCGGCGGAGCGATTCGTTTTCGTCAACATGAACAAATACCGGGAACATGCACGATTGACGGAGGGGCCGCTGGTCAGGGAGATTACGCCCGAGGGCGTCATTCTGGAACATCTCGGCAACGGCTTTCTCCTGCCACGCGAATAGCCGCAACGGCTTGTCACGAATGGATGGCGACAGTCTTGCGAAGGCACTGCAGTCCGGCATTCATCGTGTCATCGGTGAGCAGGAATACCTTAACCGCATCAACGTGTTTCCTGTTGCCGACGGCGACACCGGCACCAATCTGAGCCTCTCGCTCGGCGCGGCACTTGTGCCCCTGACAAGCTCGGAGCCGAAGCACCTCGGAAACCTGCTGGTCAGTCTAGCCGACGCGTTACTTGACAGCGCCCGCGGTAATTCGGGCGCGATCGTCGCGCAGTTTTTTCAGGGCATGAGTGATTCCGCAGGTGAGGCCCGCGAATTTTCGCCGCGTACGTTCAGCGAAGCCGTGAGCCTGGGGAGTGAATACGCGCACGACGCACTCACCGAACCGAAAGAAGGAACCATACTTTCGGTTATCGCCGTATTCGCGCAGAGTCTGGAGCAGCAGACAGCAATGGATGCAGAACGAGACATCGGCGTTGTGCTCGAAATAGCCGTCGCTGCAGCACAGGAAGCGTTGGCGAAAACTCAGGATCAACTCGATGTCCTGCGCAAGGCTGGCGTCGTCGATGCCGGCGCGAAGGGCTTCGTTGCCATGCTCGAGGGAATCATCGAATTCCAGATTCATGGCCGCGTTGCCAGGAAACCCGATCTGAGCGAGCTTCATCTCGAAGCCACGGTGGTCGAAACCGCCGGGGAAATGTCGGAGCTTCGCTTCCGCTTCTGCACGGAGTGCATCGTCACTGGCAGCGAAATAGACAGGCGCAAGCTCAGAGAGTCACTGGCCGAACTGGGCGACTCACTTGTTCTTGCGGGCACGAAGCGCAAGGCGAAGATTCATATACACGTCAACGCACCGGAGGAGGTGTTTAGCTTGGCGCGGCGTTACGGAAACCTGAGTGGCGAGAAAACTGACGACATGCATCGACAGCAACACAGCACGCATGAAATCAGAAACAACTTCGTCGTCATCACCGACTCGGCCGCCGACATATCCGACGACGACATGGAGCGACTCGACATCCACATGGTGCCCGTCCGAATACAGTTCGGCGACAGGGGCTATCTGGACAAGGTCAGTATCACTGCGGAGGAGTTTTTTGAGGAACTCGCCCGCAATCCGGTGCAGCCGACATCTTCACAGCCATCGCCCGGCGACTTCAGGCGTCAATTTCAGTTTCTGGCAAGTCACTATCCGGATGTCATCTCCGTTAACCTGATGCCGTCCGTCAGTGGCACCCTGCAAGCCGCGAAGTCGGCTGCCGCCCGAACGAACGCCAGTGGCGAGATTCACGTCGTGGATTCCTGTAACGCTTCACTCGGCGAGGGATTGGTGGCAGTCTTTGCCGCGGAGTGTGCGCAGGCCGGACTCGATACAAAATCCGCGTTGGCTGCTATCGAAGGGATAATCCCGCTTACCCATACATTCGCCCTCGTCAAAGACCTGCGATACGCCGTACGCAGCGGCAGGGTTCCGGCCTGGGTAAAAACGCTGTCTGACCTGCTGCGCGTGATACCGGTCTTGCGCACCCGACCGGACGGTCGATTGTCACCCGGCGGCATTCTTATTGGCCGAAGAAATCGCATTGCTAAATTCGCCCGGTTCATCGCGAGATGCGTCGATACGAAATCGAATCTGCGGGTCGGAATTGGTCACGCCTTGTGTGAGAACGATGCGGTCGAGCTGGAATGCCGTGTGAAAGACGTCCTGCCGAACGTTACCACCAGTTTCGTCACGTCACTCGGCGCGGGATTCGGCGTTCATGGTGGGCCCGGTACACTCGCAATTGCCGTACAGCAACTTAACCCGAGTATTGCGCGAGACCGCCCGGGATCCGGAACAACACCATGATATTGATACGAATTGTATTAGATTCCAACGGTGACACCCTGTAATTTGCGAAGGCTGCCCGCATTCCCGGACTCTCGCGCAATCTTCGGCTTAGGCCGACAAAGTCTCCCCGGACGGCGTGATCAGTTCCCCGCCTTCATTTCTCGCGTTGTTGACGCGGCGGTCGACGGGCCAGGCCTGAAATGCGGGGCTTTGGGCCGTGATCTCGGCCAACAGATCGTTGTCGCCGTCCAACCAGCGATTCGCGGTCTCTCTCTCGAGCACGACAGGCATCCTGTGATGCAGCGTACTCATGAAATCGTTGGCCGCGGTGGTAATGATCGCCGTGCTTTGCAGCGATTCTTCCGAGTCTTTGGCGTGCCAGTCCTCCCACAGCCCGGCAAATGCGAACGGTTCGCCGCTGGCGAGGGAAATGAAGTAAGGCGTCTTTCCGTCGCCCTCCTTGCGCCATTCATAGAAGCCGTCTGCGAGTATGAGGCATCGACGCTTCGCGTAAGCCGCCCGGAACGACGGTTTTTCCGCAACCGTTTCGGCACGCGCATTGATCATGCGATTGCCGATTGACGGGTCCTTCGCCCAGAAGGGAACGAGTCCCCAACGCAGCAAGGCGAGTTCGCGCGCGCCATCCGAGCCGTCGCGAACGGCGGCTATGTCCTGGGTCGGTGCGATGTTGTAGCGTGGTTTTATCTCCAGCGCTTCACCGACACCGAACAGCGCCGCGGTCGCCTCGGCGGGAGAATAGAATGCGAATCTCCCACACATCGCTTACTCCCGGATCCCCACGCCGCGATTCAACAGCATCAGACTGGCAGTAAACAGTCCGATGGCGAATAACACGACGATAAGATAAGCATAAGCGATGTTTATGTCGGATACACCGAGAATTCCGTAACGGAATGCATTCACCATGTAGATAATTGGATTGGCCAGGGATACGTTTTGCCAAAACTGCGGCAGTAGCGAAATCGAATAAAAAACGCCGCCCAGGTAGGTCAAAGGGGTAAGAACAAAAGTGGGCACGATCGAAATGTCATCGAACTTTTTGGCAAATACCGCGTTAATGAATCCTGCAAGTGCAAAAACGCAGGATGACAGTACAACTATGGATATCGTGATGAACGGATGCGCCACCTCGAGTTTCGTAAAGAACATCGCGACTATCGTAACGAGCGTCCCTACCAGAAGACCGCGAATCACGCCGCCCGCGACATGTCCCATGATTACCGTCGCATTTGACATTGGCGATACGAGCATTTCCTCCAGATGGCGTGCGAACTTGGCGCCAAAGAAAGAAGAAACTACATTGCCGTAGGAATTCGTGATAACCGACATCATGATCAGGCCGGGTGCGATGTACTGCATGTAATCGAAGCCACCCATAGGGCCGATCCGGCTTCCGATGAGATTGCCGAAAATAATGAAGTAGAGGGTCATCGTTATCGCCGGCGGGACGACGGTTTGAATCCAGATTCGGATGACGCGAACAATCTCCTTCCGAACGATGGTCTTCAGGCCGATCCAGTTTAGTTTCAGATCGATCATCGGCCTAGTTCGTTGTGACCGTGTAATTCTGTTTGTTCTCGACGATTCCCATGAACAGTTCTTCCAGGCGATTGGCCTTGTTTCTGAGACTTACTACAGCGATTTCCCGTTCATTCAGGATTCTGAAAAGGCCGTTCAGATCGTGCTCCGAGTCGATTGCTACTTCGAGCTCGCAGGGGTCATTCAAATGCGCCTCGAAGCCTGGTAAGTCGGGCGTGTCAGCCAGCGCATCGCCGAGGCTCAATACAAAGACCTCACGTTGGAGTTTTCGCAGGACGGTGCTCATGGGGGCATTTTCTATGATCTCGCCTTCATCGATGATTGCTACATGGCGACACAGACTCTCTGCCTCCTCGAGGTAGTGGGTGGTCAAAATGATTGTCGTTCCCTCATCGTTTATGCGCCGAAGAAAATCCCACATGGATCGACGAATCTCGATATCGACGCCGGCAGTCGGTTCATCGAGTATCAGCAGTCTGGGATTGTGGATCAGCGCACGGGCAATCATCAGGCGTCGTTTCATGCCGCCCGAAAGGCTTCTTGCCTGATCGAAGCGGCGGTCCCAGAGCTTCAGCTCGCCGAGATATTCCTCAGCACGCTGCATCGCAGGCGTGCGCCCGATTCCATAGTACCCGGCCTGATTGACCACGATGTTCAACAAGCTGTCAAACATATTCAGATTCATTTCCTGCGGCACGAGACCGAGACAGGCCTTGGCGGCGGCGAGCTCGCGATCGATATTGTGTCCGAAGATTTCGACTTCACCGCCTGTCTTGCTGATCAGTGAACAGATGATTCCAATCGCTGTCGTCTTGCCTGCACCGTTGGGTCCGAGCAGCGCATAGAAGTCGCCAGGCTCGACATCGAAGTCGATTCCCTTCAATGCCTGATTGCCGTTCGAATATGTCTTGGTGAGATTTCTGATCGTTAGCGCTTGCATCGCGTCGCGTATTGTATACGCGGCGACCGGGACTTTGGTGTTTAAGTTTTTGGATCTTCCGCAACCCTGAGTGCAGGGTCACGTGAAGTGCAAGCTGCCGCCTGCCACGCAACTGGATTCGCTTGTCGCGTCAATACGTACTGCAATGCACTGATCAGCGCCGCATTGCGGGCCCCGGTTTCTTCACTCAAACCGCTATTGAGCAATTTCTGCCAGAGCTCGCTGTCATACGACGCTCGGAGACACAACAATTCGGCCCGATGTCCGGCGACTGCCAACAGGTGAAAGAAAGTCCGCTCGGTAATCTGCTCACACCAATGCGTGCTTGCTCCGCAAAGAAGACGCGCTGCGAACGGGTTTCGATTTGCGAGCTGCCACACGAATCCGAGGCCTGCGGAAATCAAACGATTCGCATCGTCTGCTACATCGAGCGGAACGGCAAACAGATCACGGCTCCTGTCACCGTCCAGTACGTCTCGCCAGAAGCCATCGTCGCGTTCGCGAAATGAAAAAAGAAGAAACGGCGTCACAGCCAGCCACCGAATCTCCCTTCGACTTAGCCGTTGCAGACGCCGCGCGAGTTGCGGCGAGAGCCCCTCCAGGTATCTGCGACCGTCTTTCTTTTGCAGAAGCTCGAGGAAGGCCGTGTTTAGTGAGTGAATGTTTTCGTAATCTGCGGGTAGCGGTCCCTGAAAATCCATCGCGAATTCCCCATCCTGCGCATTTTTCGGGCAAATGCCCGTTTACGCTATTTTTGCTTGATTTACCATGTAGGGATGATATAGGCTTTTATACCACTCTATATGGGCAATAACTAGCATAAACAGAAACAAATGCGCCTAACCGATAACCGCTATGCGACCGAGAGAAGCCAGTTCGAACTCGCCCTTCGAATGATTGGGCACGAAGCCAGGACCCGCACTATCAAAGAGTGCACCGGACTCAGCGACGACAGGATTCGCAAACTCTACTCGACCTATTTCCGGGACGGCGGCTCGGTCACGGTCCGGCGCCGTCGCGGAAAATCACCGCAACAGGTAGGCCTATTCGTCAAGAACCCATATAACCAGCTGGAAGCATCGACGCTGATCTCTCTTTTTTGCGCAAGCCTGTTACTCAGGATCGACCGGGCAAACAGGGTACATCCCTGCTGGCCCCGTCCGAATGTTGAATACGGCCACCGGGTATGCCGCGCATTCGAGACTTACTTATTGCTTCACCAGGTACCGAAACTCAGCTTCGAATGGGCCTGGAACCTCCTGCAAAATATCTCCCGGAATGACGAGTTGTATCTGGCGGTGTGCAAGGCCTGCCACACATTCTACGTTCAGGACGCCTATGCCCTGGACCACCAATGCTGCCCAAGCTGCGAAATATCACGTCACCGAAAGAGAGGCCATTCTTTTCACTAGGCTCCGTTAGCCTGTAGACTTCAGTCAGCCCGCCGTTGGCCGATTCGGCGGGAAACAAAAATGACGATACTGACTGCCGATCTCTGTGATGAATTCGCCGCCGATATACAGGTTGCCGAGCCCGTATTCAGGCCTTACGGCGCTCGCCGAAGTTTTGGCGGTCAGGTAGTCACGGTGCGGGTATTCGAAGACAACCCTCTGGTCAGATCCGCGCTGGAGGAAGCGGGTGCCGGCCGCGTGCTGGTCGTCGATGGTGGCGCATCGATGCGATGTGCCCTGGTAGGCGGAAACATTGCCCGGCTTGCTTCGGAGAACGGCTGGTCCGGCGTGATTGTCAACGGCTGTATTCGAGACCGAGTCGAAGTCGACGCTACCGACATCGGTGTTCGTGCGCTCGCAAGCTGCCCGCGCAAAAGCCGCAAGCAGGGACTCGGTGACAAAGACATCGATCTCTTTTTCGCCGGCGTCGATGTCAGGCCCGGCGACTATGTCTACGCAGACGAAGATGGAATCATCGTTTCCGCCCGCGACTTGTCGAAATCCGTGGACGAGGCGCAATGAACGGACAAAACGTATTCGCAGGGGCGTTCGTTGATCGGTGGGGGCATCGGCGGGAAGACCCGAAATGGCTGAAGAAAGCGATTCATAGCGACCACAGCCGCTTCGTCGCTGTTTGGGGTGACAAATGTCTGGCATCCGGTGAGCCCTTTCATGCGATTCTGCTCGACCGGCACGACGTTGGTGAGGAAGTGCTCGGGCAGGAGCTCATTTTTCTTGGCAAGTTCCGTGACAAACCATCCTTCGCGTTTGGCATGGAAGTATCGGTCGAAGCGCCGTATCAGGGCATCGGCGAATTTCATGATTTGCGATACCTGGGGAGCGTGCTGCCTGCCGATGAGGCGAATCTCGTTGCACACGCCCGTGCGCTGGTGCTGTGGCATCGCATGCAAAAATTTTGCGGCCGTTGCGGTTCCCCGTCGAGGCCCGAGTCCGGCGGCAACTCGCGAATTTGTGTCGAGACCGAATGCGCCTCTGTTCTTTTTCCGCGCGTTGACCCGGCGATTATCGTACTCGTCAGCAAGGGCGAACAGTGCCTGCTCGGGCGACAGCCGAGCTGGCCTGAAGGCCGTTATTCCACGATCGCGGGTTTTGTGGAACCCGGGGAGAGCCTCGAAGACGCCGTGCGCCGGGAGCTGAGAGAAGAGGCGAATATCCTCGTCGGAAATATCGAGTATCAGAGCTCACAACCGTGGCCGTTTCCGTCATCCCTGATGCTCGGTTTCACGGCCGAGGCCTTATCGGAAGACATTCTTTTGAACGACGGCGAGCTCGAAGACGCACAGTGGTTCACGCGAAAGCAGTTGCGCTCGGGCTTTCCGAAATTGCCCTATCGCCTGTCTATCGCGCGTCGCCTTGTTGACGACTGGCTCGAGGCGGAAGCGGAAGAGATCAGCCAGGCGAAATAGAAATGTGCCTCGTCGTAGTCGCCTGGCAGGCACATCCTGACTATCGCCTGATCCTCGCCGGTAATCGGGATGAATCACACCGGCGTCCGACGCAGGACGCGCACTGGTGGGTGGACATGAAATCCATTCTTGCCGGGCGCGACCTGCAGGCCGGTGGCACCTGGCTGGCGATCAGCAAGTCGGGCCGATTCGCGACCGTCACTAATTTTCACGAAGATCAAAGATCGAAAACCAGTCTCGAATCACGTGGCGCCCTTGTCACTGAGTACGTTGGCGGCTCCCAATCCTTGCGTGCGTTCGAATCCTCGATTTCCGTCGAGCGGTACGCCGGATTCAGTCTGCTGGCATCCGACGGCGATTCCATGTCATATCTGTCCAATCGAGACGAACTGGAAGCAGATCTCGCGCCGGGCATATACGGCCTGAGCAATGCCTCGCTCGACACCCCCTGGTCGAAAGTTGTTCGGGCCAGGGCCCGGCTGACGTCATTGATCGAAAACAACACCGTAAATGAAACCGAACTCATGCGTCTGCTTGCCGATCGCAAGCCTGCGGCCGTCAGCGAAATCACCAACGAGGAACTCCCGTTCGAAATCGCAAGAGCGATTAGCGCTCCATTCATCGTCGCGCCCGAATACGGAACCCGGTCGTCGACGACACTGCTGTGGAGCAGGGACGATGTCATTGAGTTTTGCGAACGGCGTTTCGACGCCGACGGCGAAGCGATGGGCGAGTCCCGTTTCAGGTTTGTCGTTAGCGAGCGCTGTCCGTAGTGCTGATGCGTTTTCGTGTCAGCATGATGTAAAGCGCCGGCAGCACCAGCAAGTCGGCAAACATCGCACCGCTGATGGTCACCGCGGCGACAAGACCCATGTCCCGAATTGCGAGCAATTGATTGCTGAGCATACTCAGGAATCCACCGACAAGAGCAAGGGTCGTGAAAATGACGGCCCGACCTGTGCCCCGCATCGCGCGATCGACCTGCGCGGTCGCACCGCCTCCGTCAGATGCATGCGCGCGCAAGCGAATAATGATGTGCAAGGTATTGTCTACGACGATTCCAAGCGCTATCGCCAGCACGACAGCAGTACCGATGCGAAGAGTAATGCCGGTCGCGGCCATCAGTGCCAGTGGCAAAACGAGCGGCAATAGATTCGCAACCGCCGCTGCAATAAACAGGCGCAATTCCTTTAAGGCAATCCACATCAGAGGCAGAACGATCAGCATCGCCGTTGCGAGACTGACGAGCATGTCACGAAGTACGAGCCGCATTCCATGTTGTGCCAGCCACCACTGCCCGACTATCTCGACGTCGTATCGGTCGTCCCACAATTGCGTTGCCAGGCTCTCGACAGTGTCGTGATATTCACCGGCGCGTTTCGTACCGATGTCGCCAATGCGAACGATCACGGCCAGGCGATTGTTTTCTGCATTGATGAGCTCGCGTACCTGCTGTGTAACGACAGGTGATTCGCGCATTGCGCCCAGTGCTCTGGCACGCTCGGCTGCCGGTATCTGGCGCGGCAAGAGATCACGTACCGACCACACGTGCCGGGTGTCCGGCAATGCGCGAATCGCGCTGATGAATTTTCCGAGTTGTAGCAGCGAATCGTCATCGATCATGCTGCCGCCGTCTGTCCGGCGAATGCTGATTTCCGGACCGAGGAAGCCACCGAAGTCGCGCTCGAGTATCGCCTGTGCACGAATTAGCGCATGTGTTTCCGGCAGTTCCTCATTGAATTTCTGATCGACATCGAGATACGGGATCATGAGACCACAGGCCGCTGTGCAGAGCAGGCTGACGATGAGCACGCGGCCCGGCTTCGAGATCGCGTATCGCATCGACACTGTGATCGATCGGTCTGCGAGCCGATTTACTTGCCCCCGCGGAAGCCCGTCTCCCGCATTGATATGCCGCAACATGAAGGGCATGAGCATCTGATTGGCGAGCCAGGCGATGAAGATACCGATTGCGACGGACAAGCCGAAACTCGCCACTGACTCGAGCTTCGCGCTGTAAAGGGCAAGGAAGCCGCCCATCGTCGTCACGGTCGTAAAGAAACAGGACTTGCCGGTCACGGCCAGCATCGTTCGGGTTGCGGCGGTCTGGTCCTCCCCGTCTTCGCGTGCCTCGAGCCAGGCGTTCAGCATATGTACTGCGTCAGCGATGCCGATCACAAGAACGATGGCCGGAACAGCCGTATTAATGATTATCAGGGGCAGACCCAGCCAACCCATGATCCCCAGTGTCGCCGGAATCGCAAGCAATACAGGCGCCAGACAGACCAGAACTGACCGGGCGCTGCCAAAACTCCAATAGAGCAACAATATGAGTACGGCGGTCGTTAGTACGGTGGCGATGACCTGGTCGCGGAGTACTTGCTGCTCATAGGCCAGTTCGACGACAGAGACACCGGTGAATTGAAGTTCGATATCTTCGGGCGCCTCGGCGCGTAACAATGTCTTGAATTCATTAACGACGCTGCGGCGCGCGTCGAGGTCATCGAGAGGCAAGTCCAGGCGCGCCGCAAGGATCAGCCTCGAACCGTCGGCAGAAATCAGCCAGTTCACGAAGCGCGTACCGTCCAGCAGATCGTCGTACTGGTACTCGAGTTCCTCCTCTTCATCCGGTTCCAGCAAGTAGTCCGGAATCGGTTCGACAAAGGACAAGCTACCGCGATCCCACAGCGGAATACGGAGAGACGTAATACTAAGAACATCCGAGACGTGAGATATGTCCCGCGTGACTTCCGACAGCTTTGCGGTCGTACGAATAAACTCCGCCCTGCTGCTTGCCTTGTTCTCCAGTATTGCGACGATCCACGCACCCGAAGATTGGCCGAAGACGTCTTCGAATTCATCGGTCGCTTCCGCAATATCGGCGCCGCTCGCGAATAACGGCCGGAACGACATGTCGAGACGCAGCGACATGACGCCACTGGTCGCGATGGCGAAAACCATAAAGACAAACACGAGCATTGCGGCGGCATGGCGCTCGAGCATCCCATGCAGCTGCAGGTATTTCGTATCGAAAATCGACATCTCAGGCGGGAGTGTCACCGTTGATGCGGGAATCGACAAGGCCCAGTAATTCGCCCACCGTCGACACTGCGTTCATGTCTGCCTGCTGAAACCGAACATCGAATTCTTCCTGCAACTCGATGACCAATTCCACGAGCAGGAACGAACTGTTCACGAGGTCCGTTAACACGGCGCTATCCGCAATTGCCTGAAGCTCATGACCCAGGACCTCGGCGACCTTTTCCCTCACTTGCTCTCTGTTACTCATAAAATGAACCTCGTCACTTACTTGCGAGTCGCAAGTCTCCGATACGTTCCTGGTGCTCTTCTGCCGTCTTCTGGTAAACCTCGCGATCTGCCAGCGTGAATCGCTTGAGTGTTTCTTTGATGTTGTCCGCGCCGTAGTCACCTTCCATATCCTTCAACGCCTCGCGTATCCATTGAATGTGCCATTTCTCGTCTTCCATGATCGTGTCAATTGTGTCACGAACGATATCCGGCACATCGGGCGACTTCGCGTGCAGCGAGTACTGACCGACGACGCGTTTCTCGAACACCTGGGTGATCGCCAGTATTTCCATCAGGTTAGTCGGTATCCCGGCCGCCGCGAGGTACTGGTTCTGATATGCATTTGGCAGTCTTAGCGGCTCGGCCCCGAGTTTTTCGAGGCAATCGGTCCAGTACCGTGCATGATTTGCCTCGTCGGCGAAATGGCGCGTCATGTCCTGCTGAATGGCGGAAGGACGCAGCGATCGCGCAAGCTCACCGAAAAACAGCGCTCCGCTGATTTCCGATGTGCGATAGAAACTCAGAATCCAGTGAAGGTTCTCATCGATCTTCATGATGTCTCCTTGCAGACTGCTACGGACAGATATCCCGAGTCGCGGGCGCAGCAAGTGACTGTTATGTGCCGCCCGTTCACGAAAACGCCGCTCACCGTGGCCTTTGGATCTTCAATTGTGAAGTCGCAGAGCGTCAACTGTGCGTTGTCCGAATGGCTCTTGAATGCCGCTTCCTTGACCGTCCACAAGCGAACAAGCTGCGTGGCCCGTGCGGAGCCGGACTGATTTACCAGCCATTGCAACTCCGAATCGTTCAGGAACCAGCGTGCAACCTCGGTGTCGAGCTCGCGCATTGGCTCATAGTCGATGCCAATGCCAAGATCTTCCGCAACCACTCCTGCTGCATACGCGATGTTACCCGCATGCGTCAGTGATACCTGTTTATCCGGAAAGGTAATCGTCGTCGTATCGTCCTGCCGATCGAGCTCCGGAAGAATTTCCTTCAGTGCATTGCGACCAAGCAACCAATCGCGTTTGCGGCGCGCATTCCGGAATCCGGACATGCGATCAAGCTCGGCCTGACTCAAGCGCTCACTATCGACGCCCACGTCCGAACGCACGAGAATCACCGGAGTCTCCAACCGCCTGCCCAGGTGTCGTTCCAGGGTGCGGAGCCTCATCGACTTAAGCCCCAGCGCGTCTCGACCAGGTAATCACTTACCGCATCAAGCAGCTCTTTAGAATTCGCTGTGTGCATCCCGCCGAGCGCCTCCAGAGAACGGCTCGTCTGTATATCCTTGTCACTGTACAGTTGCGGCGCAAACGGCGCGACGCTGTCGAGCGCCTGCGAAACCGCCCCACCGAACTGCCCCATGCCCTGTACAAGGGTCCCGAACGAGTCCTGATCGCAGAACAACGGCTTCAGGATTCGCTGCCGGGCAAATCGCGGATCCCTGAGGAAAGACGCATAGACCGCATCGGCGATTTGCCCAAGCGTCAATGCGTCTCTGCCATCTTCGGAAATATGGTAGGTCTCGTGATCAACGGCATTCAGAAAAAGCTGTCCGATCGCACTCGCAACATATTCGGTCGTAACCATGTAGACGCGCGTGTCCGGATCGCCGGGAATGACCGACAATAAACCGTAATACAGCAGGCGCAGCGTGTTGTGAATAACGTTTTGCTGCACAACGACGCCGCTTTCGTCTTCACCCAGGATCGTCGCCACCCTGTAGATCTGCCACGGCAGATCGGGGCGTTTGTGCAATAAGGCCTCGGCGCTCCATTTCGACCACTCATAGTGATTGGCAAAGGGTACCGAGTTGTCGCACTCCTCTTCGGCTACCACGCCATCTCTTAGTCCGGCTGCGTACAGCGAGCTGACCAGGCCGAAGCGCCGGAGTAGCGGGCAACCGTCGGCGAATCGGATCAGCTTTTCCGTGCCGTCAACGTTGACGGCTTGTGCCGTTTCCCTGTCGACAGCAAAATTGGTGACGGCGGCACAGTGCAATATCCCGGTGACCTGATTTCCATCGATGGCCGAAAACGGCTCCGCGTCCCGCAGGTCGCTCTGGATGATGCGGCAGCGTTTGTTGTCGGCAAGGACGTCCAGTTTGTCGCGCTTATCTCCGCGTATGAATAACAGCAAGCGATCTTTGCTGTGTTCGAGCAAGCAGTTGGCGAGCGCTTTGCCTACATGGCCATCGGCGCCGGTGATCAGCGTGACGCTCATCGGGCCGGCTCCAGTGTCGGCCAGGCCACGGCGTCGCTGCCATATCTCTGCATTAGCACATGCAGCCACCGCTCGATGCCGAATGCGACACACGCCGATTGCGCTGCATCCTTGCCATATCGAATGTCGTAACACTCGCCGAAAAAACTGCGGTGTTTGTTTATGGATGCGATCGCGAGGCCGTCGCTTGTGCACAGCTCCTCTTTCACAGGTTCCAGCATTTGCGCCAGGGCCTTCGGGTCGGCCGCAGGATCGAAGAACGGATCGGTCGCCGTCTCCCAGCCAGTACTGATTCCAAGAGCGTTTACGAGAAAGTCGATGCGCTCCCGGCAGTCTTCCGCGAATCGATCGATGGAATCGCGATCGCCGATGCAGACGATCTCGCGCATTTCGAAACACCATTGACGCTGCAGCGGCTGGTATTCGTGCTCACGGCGATGACATTGACATTTCGCCGTTAACAGTAAGGGAGTGCTCAGCCGGCTACCCGCAAAGCGCGGATAGAAGTGATAACAGGTAGCGGGCGTCAGTAGTTGCTCCACGGGCTCCAGCAAATCTTCGGCGATCGGTATGCGTTCAGCAGTGCCACTGTCATTGGCAATAGACATCAGCGCTTCCTCTCGCCTGAGTCCGCTCGTTACGAATGTGGCCAGGTGTGGAAATGACTTCAGATAGGAGATGGGCGCGAGATCCCTTGCCGGGATCATGCTTGGAAAACAGTACTCGGTTGCGCCGAGATCGTCGGCCCAGCGGCGGATAACAGCATCCAGTTCGAAAGCCCTGTCCAGAAGGGCACCACTCAACGCCACGTAGCCGTCGTCGCTCCACTGCAAACCATTGACTTCGATATCTGGTACTGCGTTCATCATTCGACCTCCATGCCGAGAAAAACCTGTGCAATCGTCCGGATGTCGCGAAAGCTGCCGGGTTTGAGCTGCGTCCGGCTGATGTTTTGCCCGCTGGCCCGCTCCAGGTGCAACATGAGATCCATGACATCGAACGAGGTGATGACGCGCTCTTCCAACAAGTGCGTATCGTCTCCGACAGTGTCGAGATCTATGTCCGGCTTGATTTGAGCGAGACAGTTGCGAACTTTCGCGATTGCGGATGAATCCTTCATGAGGCCTCCAGCAGTTCCAGTTTTCTCAAGTAGCTGAGGCGCCGCTTGTTGACATCCTTGCGGTGCTGTACGGCGCCGGCAGCATCGGCCGCAGCACGCCAAACATCGAATGCGTCTTCTATGCCGGCATCCTCATAGACGTCCGGGCTGTAGTACTGTTTCCAGACAAGATCGAGATAGCTGGAGAGATGTGCACGCGATTCCCGGCGTCTCGTCTCGTTCCAGTCATCGACATGATGATCCAGGCAGTGCTTGAGAAAATTCCTGCCGAAGTTGAGATGACGCAGCTCCTCGACGTGATGAATCCGGTTGATCTCCCGGGCTACCGGCGCCAGTCGTTCGTCTTTCGCCATCGTCCGGTTGTAGAAGTCGACGATCTCCTCGAAAACATTGATGCGCGCAAACAGGAGAAACATGTCGAGCTCGTCGTCGCCGTTGTCTTCGCTGTGCATCGTGCGATCCGGGTAGGTTTTTTGCGCGTAACGCCGGCAGAAGCCCGAGAAATACATCATGTGTCGTGCTTCCTCATCGACGAAATGCAGCAGATAGCGCGAGAGTTCCGAGTCCCCGCCACCGTAAAGCCGTCGGCTGATCTCGCTGATCAGGTACTTCTCACCATGTATGTTCAGACTGAAGAAATTGACGGCTTCATAGAGGCTCAGGCGTTTGCGCTGGCACTCATCCAGTGTGTCCCAGACGTCCGAGCCGTAAAGCGAGATCAACTCCGGTGTGAAATACCAGGCGTCGGGATCGACCTCCGCCGGCCATTCGAGCTCCCGCGGATCAATAAACTGCTCTTCCGAGACAGCTGACAATTCTTTTAGAAACTGGTCGAAATCGATCTGGCTCATGTTGCCTCCAATATCGCGCACTGCCAGTTACTTCCGTAACCGGCCATGAACGTGACAATCCTGTCGCCCGTCTGCATTTCCCCGGAGTCAGCGAGCGCCGCGAGATTGATAATGTTGTCGGCACTGATGACATGGCCTGTCGTCGCCATCGACGGGAAATACGCCTGTGAATCATCCAGCTTCAGCAGCCGGCTCAGGATCTGCCACGCCTTGCGGTTCGTGTTTTGCGGCACTACCCAGCGAATCTCCGCAAGGCTCATGCCAGCCCGCGCCAACGACTCCTCGACAAGACGACAGGTGTAGTTGAAATAACTGCCAACCGTCTCATCGTCGGACGCATCGACCATCGCGCCGTTGGTGATGTGATGAACATCGATCAGACGAAATCCCTGTGGTGACCGTGACAACAGACAGGCCGCAGCGCCGTCAGAAATCAGGTTGTACGACTGCTCGTATTTCGCCGTCTGCGGAAACCGATCGGCCGTGATGCACAGAATGTTCTCCAGGTCTTCTTCAGCACGCAGCATGTTGCGTCCGAGACGTAGCGCACCGAGCATGCCGGTACAGGCCTGTTGATTGAGGCCGATGACAAATGCTTTTTCCATACCGAAGTCCGCCTGCAGCTCGCTCGCAGGAAAATGCATCAGCTGTTTGACATCGGCACTTGCATCGAATGCGGTACCATCGCGGATGTTCCCGTTCAGGGGCAGGCAGGTGCTGTAGATGATCGTATCGATGCTCGCCGCGTCGATACCGCTTTTCCCGAACGCGCCGGCAGCGAGCTGATAGGCGTTTTCGCCGTCGGCGCACACATGGTGAGACTCGAAGCCAGCGTCGCGTAACGCTCTGGCTTCGGAGACCAGTTGCCCGGCCGCACCGGCCTGTTCGACGGTCTGCGCCGCACTCCCCAATGCGCTCGCCAGATGGCTCAAGTAGACCTCGCTCATGATCCGAATCTCGGGAAGAAACGGCCGGCGACGGACATGTACTCGCGGTACGCGTTGCCGAGCTCCGAGCTCGAGAGACGACGCTCTTCGCCGGCCGCAGTAACCGTCAGTACGACGATTCCGTAAACAAGGCAGCCTGCCGTGATCGCATGCGGAAACGCGAGCACGGCAGCTGCGAACGCCAGAAGAAAACTCGTGTAGAACGGGTGGCGGATTCTCGCGTACGGCCCCCAGGTGACGAGCTCAATCGGCGCGTCATTGTCCTGATGCCAGAGCGCCAGCGGAATACGATGGCTGCCGACAGTCATCGCGATCAGCGCGATTGAAGCGACGCTGAGTATTACCGCGGCGAGCTGTGTAGCAATCAACATCTCGTAGTCTGGAAGAAACAGCGCTTGAAGCATGCCGGCCTGACCGAAAAGCAAGACCGCCGGCACGATGAAGAATGGCGCTCCGGTCGCCAGCCAGCGCAGGTTGATCTGCCCATCCCGGCGAAAAAAGAGTATTGGCAAAAGGCCGATTGCCAAGAAGTCGCAGATAAGCAGCACAAGTAGTGGAAAAGAGATCATGACATTGCTGCCTCGTTGTGAAGCCATTGACGGACATTTGGACGGCGGATCTTGCGCGTGGAGGTTCGCGGCAGGGACTCCATGCGGAGGACTATGCGTGTCGGTCGCTTGCCCGGCGCAACCTTTCGCGCCCGTTCTTCGATGATGTGCTGAATCGTGTTGTTCAGGTTTTCGCCGCCGTTCGTGCAACGCCTGACCGCCTCTTCGCTCGCAACGGCGATGGCGCAGACCTCCTCGGAATCCACCATCAGCCCTTCATGCGCCATGGCGCCGACGACGCAACCTTCCTCGATGTCGGGGTGCTCGAACAGTACGGATTCGAGCTCCTCGGGCTGCACTTTCTTGCCAGTGGCGAGTACGATCACATTCTTTTCGCGGCCGGTGATATGCAGGAATCCGTCGCCATCCAGATGGCCGATATCGCCCGTATGCAGCCAGCCGTCCTTGTCAATTACACTGGCAGTCAGCGCATCATTTTCAAAATACCCGCGCATGACGTGTGGGCCGCGCGTCAGGATCTCGCCGTCGCCGGCAATCTTCACTTCGATCCCCGGCAGAGGTTTGCCCACGGACCCTGCACGGTTCGCAGCAGGGCTGTTGGATGCAATGACCGGGCTGGTCTCGGCCATGCCATAACCCTGGTAGACGGGAATCCCAATGCTTTCGAAGAAGTTCAGGGTTTTGCTGTCCAGTGGCGCGCCGCCACTGACGAAATATTCGAGTTGCCCGCCAAAGCAACGATGAAGCTTGCGAAACAGGCGCCGCCGGGTTGCGAGTGGCAGTGCCCCGGAAATTCTGCTCAGCGATCTGAATAGCGCGCGCCGCCATCGCGGCTGTTTATCGATTTGACTGCGGATGGCAGCGGCGAACAACTTCAGGAACAGGGGAACAGTTGCCATGCAGGTGACCTGCTGTTCACGCATCGCAGCGACGATCTCCCCGGGCAGCAGACTGTTGCAGTAACATATCCGGCCGCCGCCGTAGAGAATGCCGAGAAACCCGGCCGTCAGTTCGAAAAGATGGCTCAACGGCAATATCGACACGGCCGTGCAATGCGGGTCGTTCTGCATGACCTTGCGGATGGTGCGTATCTGATAGAGAAGATTGCCGTACGTCGTTACTACGCCCTTGGCGCTGCCCATCGTTCCGGATGTGTAGGTCAGTACCGCGGCGTCGGACGCAGCCCGCTCGACACAGGGGTGGATTTCCGACCCTGCGATTACATCAATTGACTGGAACGCCGGTTCGGCAGAGACAGGCTCGACGCTGAATACCTTGAGTCGGTCTGAGTGGTTACGCAGCAGTTCCGCGGCGAGCTTTTCCTGACCGCGACAGACCAGCAGGAACCTCGGCCTGGCGTCGTCGAGGATGTGGCCGATTTCCCCAGCCGTCTGGTGGGTGTCAAGCGGCAGGACAATCGCGCCGGCACGGATCGTCGCAAAGAATACGACGCCCCAGCGGGGCCGCGACTCGCACAGCAGCGCGACACGATCTCCCGGTTTCAGTCCGAGCCGGACGAATCCCGTCGCCAATTCACCCGAGGCCTGGTCGAGGGCCCGATAGGTGTATTCCTCATCGATGTTGTCCCCACTGAGGCATAGCGCCAGTTTCGGACCGAAACGCCGCGCCTTCTCCTGAATCATCTGCGAAATGCTTTCTGTAGCCATCTGTCCTCACCGTCTGTCGGGTGGTAAATCCTGTTGATCGCAATTCTTGCCGCGACGGCAGGGATTAGCTTGAAGAAAGCCTGATGTTTAGGTTAAGGATTTGTTGGGAGGGGTAGAACTTCTTTAACTTATTGTTTTTATTATTACTTTTTTTAAGAATAGATATTGAGCAGCCAATCTCGAATTTCGCCGATTTCTTCGGGGCAAACCGCATGCGCCATCGGATATTCATGCCATTGGACCTTGAATCCGATCTTCTCCATGAGCTCGCGGGCATGCTGGCCGGCGGCGATCGGCAACATCGGATCGAAGGTACCATGCGCCATCAGTACCGGCAGATCGCGCGGCTGCGACTTAGGCTCCTGAGCCACTTCCCTGTCTATTGTCGATTCGAGCGGCATCCACGAGGACAGGGACATCAGGCCGGCGAGCTTCATCGGAAACCTCATCGCCGTGTGCATCGCGATCGCGCCACCCTGCGAAAAACCTGCCAGCACGATGTGCTGATACGGCACACCGCGCTCGTGCTCGCGCTCGATCAGCGCCGTTAGAGTCGCGGAGCTTTCGCGGATGCCGGTTTCGTCCTGCGGACCGGATCGATCGAGGCTCATGACGTCATACCAGGCCCGCATCGACATGCCGCCATTGATGGTGACGGGGCGTACGGGAGCGTGTGGAAATACAAAACGCAGACCGACTTGTTCGCCGAGTCCGAGCTCGGGCACTATCGGCTCGAAATCGTGTCCGTCGGCGCCAAGGCCATGCAGCCAGATGACGCTGCCATGCGGCTGCTCTCCCCCTCCAACTTCCACCGTTTGACCTGTGTTCAATGCCTTGTCCCGCAATGTGTGAAGCAGCGCATATTACAGCAGAAATTGCTTGACCTACTATGCGCATCATGATATTTATATGCGCATATTTATGCGAGCCAGAATATGCCACATTCCCCGGAAATCCAGTCCGAGCGGCAGGAAGCAATCCAGCAAATCCTGGAGAAGGGACCTGCCGGGACTCAGCGTTCTCTCGTCGAGGCCCTGATCGCACAGGGTTTCGACGCCACGCAGTCGAGCGTCAGCCGCGATCTGAAGGAGCTGGGTGCGGTCAAGACGGCGAGCGGCTACGAGTTGCCGGGGCCCCTTACTGGCGACCATGAGGTCGCGCAGGTATCCGGGCTCCTGCGAAATATGGAGACCGCGGGGCCCAATCTAATTGTCATCAAGACGGCCATTGGTGCGGCGCAACGGGTCGCGCTGGCGCTTGACCGTAGCGGCTGGCCCGAAATGGTCGGCAATGTCGGTGGCGATGACACGGTGCTCGTCGCGACGAAAAGTGCCTCTGGTCAAAGAAACCTGCTGTCGAAAATCGAGCGTGCCTCTGCGCGCGGGAGCTCCGCGTGAGCGACGATAAATCACCGATCATCCTTGCCTTTTCCGGCGGCCTCGACACCTCTTTCTGTGTCCCGTGGCTGAAGGAAAACTACGGACGTGACGTCATAACGGCTACCGTCGATACGGGCGGCATCGACGACGCGGCCACAGTGGCACTCGAGGAACGTGCGATTAAACTCGGCGCGATTGAGCACGTCCTCCTCGATTGCAAGCAGGACTTCTTTGCATCGGTATTGCGGTTTCTCATCGCCGGAAACGTGCGTCGCGGTCAATTCTATCCTTTGTGCGTGGGCGCAGAGCGCGGTCTTCAGGCATCACAACTTGCCAAACTTGCAGCCGCAAGGGGCGCCACGACGGTCGCTCATGGCTGCACGGCCGCCGGCAACGATCAGGTGCGCTTCGAGGTCGCATTGCGAACACTGAATCCTGCACTGGAGATTCTCGCCCCGGTCAGGGACAACAGCTGGGCGCGCGAGGATCAGCTTGGCTTCTTGCAGAAACATGAGCTGCCCTTACCCGCGCAGGGATCTGCTTATTCCATCAACCGGGGATTGTGGGGCATCACAATCGGTGGTCGGGAGACGCTGACCTCTGAGGCATCCTTGCCGGAAGAAGCCTGGGTGTTGTCTTCAGGCGCTTATCAAAGTCCCCAGCCCCCATCGCAGCACGCGCTTGATTTCGAGGCCGGTATTCCGCTTGCGCTGGATGGCGAAGAATCTGATCCGGTCACACTCATCGAGAAACTCGACGAGCTCGCAGGTTCCTACGGTATCGGCAGGGGAATTCATCTTGGCGATACGGTTCTTGGCACGAAAGGCCGGGTTGCGTTCGAGGCTCCTGCTGCAGTGACCCTGATCACGGCGCATCGTGAACTCGAGAAACTCGTGCTAAGTGCACAGCAGTCTCGCGTCAAGGAAACCGTTGCTTCCGTATATGGCGATCTGATCCACGAGGGCAAACAACTGGATCCCGTGTGCCGGGATATCGAGGCCTTGTTTTCCTCATCACAAAAGCGGGTGACCGGTCAGGTCAGATTCTCCCTGCGCCCGGGCAACCTCTTCATTGACGGCGTGACCTCGCCTTACTCACTGCTTGCCGCAACAAAGGGCGTCTACGGAGAGGCAGCCGGCGAATGGACAGCAGAAGACGCTCTCGGTTATGCGCGCATATTGTCTCTGCCTGGCTCCTTACAGACACGGGCAGCCAGGGGCTGAGCGATGCGCAGCATATTCGTCGACAAAGTTGCCTCCGTCGCTCAGCACAGCGACCTGAGCCATGAACTCAGACTGTCGTCTGACATTCCCTGCGAGGAAGGCGTGTTGGTGGCCGTTCGTGTGCTCAATAACAAGACGCGATACAACCAGCTCGAGTTGACCAGCGGCAGAATGGCCACCGTGACCCAGGGGGACATCGTCGTCGGCGCGCTCGGCCACCGAAAAGCACTGCTTGGATACTCTGGTCATTTGCCCGAGGACCTCGAGGTGGGCGCCACGATTCAGATGCTCAATATCGGTGGCGTGCTCGGCATATGCGACTCGGCAAATCCGGATGTTGGCGTGCCGTTCGAATGCGAAGTGCTTGGCACGGTCCTGCATTTCCCGTACCTCGGTGAGCGGATCGGCGTGCCCGCTCGGGTCGGAGCGAAAAAACTCGACCGAAAGGCAGCCCTGAATACGCGCGGCGTTCCGGTCGTTGCACTTGCCGGCACCTGCATGGACTCCGGTAAGACCGCCGCTGCCTGCGCGATAGTCAGCCGCCTGCGTCATCGCGGCATGAAGGTCGCGGCATGCAAGGCGACCGGCGTTTCACTGCGGCGCGACATTCTGGCGATGGAAGACGCAGGCGCCGCTGACTCGATGATCTTCTCCGATCTCGGCATCGTGACGACGACTTCCGACAACGGACCGGCCCTTACGCGTGCGTTGCTGAGCAGCCTGGCCGAACTTCGACCCGATGTCATCGTGATCGAACTCGGTGACGGATTGCTCGGCGCCTACGGCGTTGAAGCGATTCTCGAAGACAGCGATATTCGCAATGCATTTACCGCCGTGATTCTTTGCGCCAACGATCCGGTCGCTGCCTGGGGCGGCGCAAGAATTCTCAGGGAGCAGTTCGGCATCGAGCCCGCAGTGGTGACCGGCCCGGCGACTGACAACGCCGTCGGCGTCGATCAGATCAACGAACGATTATCCTTACCCGCCATAAATGCGTTGAGTAACGGTGTCGCGCTCGGTGACACGATCGGCGATCTGCTCAATGCACCAAGAGAATCGGACTCATGACTATTCCCGCAGTTGTTCTCGGCGCAAGCGGTTACGTCGGTGGAGAAATCCTGCGACTGCTTGGATCTCACCCGAACTTCCAGCTGGTGGCGGCAGTGTCCAACAGTCGTGGCGGTGACTCAATTGGCAGCGCCTTTCCGAATCTTCATGCCGCATACCATGGCATGTCGTTCGCGACGACGGAGAACTGGCTCGAACAAATAGACAAAGGCAGCGACCTTGCCCTGTTCTCGGCAGCACCGCATGGCGCGTCCGCCGCAATTATTGCGGCCGCCCTCGAGGACGCCGCGGCTCGAGAGGCAAATGTACATGTTGTTGATTCTTCTGCAGATTTTCGTTACTCCAGCGCCTCACAATTCGAGGCCGTCTACGGAATTGTGCATCCGCAACCTGACTTGCTGGCCGATTTCTGCTGTGCCGTGCCCGAGCACGCCGCGGCCACAGCCACGCCTCATGTCGGGCATCCCGGCTGCTTCGCAACAGCCATACTGCTCGCCGCTGTGCCCGCGGTTGCGTCGACTTTTTTCAACGATGAGTTTTTTGTCAGCGGCATTACCGGCAGTACCGGCTCCGGAAGGAGCCCGCAGACCGGCACGCATCATCCTGAACGACACAGTAATCTGTATGCTTACAAGCCACTTGAGCACAGGCACGTGCCCGAAATCGAGGCATCGATTCAAAATGCCTGCAATAAAAGTGCTGCCATACATTTCGTTCCGCATTCCGGCCCGTTCGCGCGCGGCATTTACGTAACCCTGCAGGCAAAAATGATTTCGCCGGTTTCAGCGGACGAGGTTCGGAATTCGATTCGATCGTTTTATGCGGACAGCCAATTCGTCAACGTCGTCGACGCCACACCGCGCCTGAAAGACGTCATCGCAAGCAACGACGCAAGGATCGGGGTCAGCTGCGAAGGCGACACGGTCGTCCTTATGTGCGCCATTGATAACCTCGTCAAAGGCGCCGCCGGTGGTGCCGTGCAATGGATGAATCGTCTTTGGTCACTCCCCGAGTCAGCCGGTCTCACTGCGCCTTCGCCTGCATGGACATGAGCAGGACAGATGCACTCGCCCGCGAGGCTGCCGTAATGCTACAGGTTTACGGCCAGCTCCCATTCGTGCCGACAGGGGCCGACGGTTGCTATCTCGTCACATCGGACGGCAAACGAATTCTGGACTTCTGGGGCGGACACGCCGTTGTGGCGCTCGGCCACGGTCATCCGCGGCTGATACAAGCCATCCGCGAGCAGAGTGATCGTTTTGTATTCCAAAGCAATGCCGTTGCGCTCGATGTTCGCGCGGCCGCAGCAGAAGGGCTGGTCTCGATCGCGCCGCAAAGCATCAATAAGGTCTTTTTCGTCAACAGCGGGGCCGAAGCCAACGAGAACGCCCTGAAAGTTGCCCTTACCTCGACGGGGCGGAAGAAAGTCCTTGCCCTGACCGAAGGATTTCACGGACGCACGGCGGCTGCCGGTGCGGTAAGCTGGAATGCGGCCAAGAGCTGGTACGGGTTTCCAGCCATGCCGTTCGACGTGGACTTTATTGCGCGAAATGACATCGCTGCCGCAAAGGCGATGATTGATGACACAGTGGCCGCCGTAATCTTCGAGCCCGTGCAGGGTGTAGCCGGCGCATTCGACCTGTCACCTGAATTTGTCACGGCATTGAGAGATTACACATCGAATGCCGGCGCGCTGCTGATCGCTGACGAGGTGCAGTGTGGCATGGGTCGGTCCGGTCACTACTTTGCGAGTGAGGCCTACCATATCGAACCGGACCTGCTGACAGCCGCGAAGGGACTGGGCGGCGGCATCCCTTGTGGCGCGCTGCTCTGCAACGACAGCCTGGCTGATGGCATTGGCCCCGGCAGTCTGGGTTCGACATTCGGCGGCGGGCCGATTGCCGCCGCAGCGATCGTCGCGGTTATCGAAACGATCAGAAAGGAAAAGCTGCTTGAAAACGTTCGACAGCGGGAAGCCGAATTTCGTGAGCGCTGTGTCACAGGGCCGGTGCTATCGGTTCAGGGTATGGGCCTGTTGCTCGGTCTGGTTTGCGACAGGCCGGCGAACGAAGTACGTAGCGCGTTGCTCGAACAGGACATCCTGACCGGCACCAGCGGCGATCCCAATGTATTAAGGTTGCTGCCGCCACTTACGCTCGCTTCGGAGCATGTTGAACAATTGGCGGTTAAACTCAGCGGCATCGGTGCCATTACTTAAAGGAATTTGGATGAAGTCGTTTAATGATCTTGCCGACTTTTCGGGTGAGGAAATTGCTGCACTGCTAGGACTTGCGACGCGACTCGACGAGAAACCGGAGCCGGATGCGCTCAGTGGAAAGGTTCTCGCGCTGTTGTTCCTGAGCCCGTCCCTTCGCACGCTGGCATCTTTCCAGGCTGCCATGACGAGGCTGGGCGGCGGTGCCTTCGTCATATCACCAGAGATGTCGATTCACGGAATCGAGACGCGACCGGGAATCGTAATGGATGGCGCTGCTGCGGAGCATATTCGCGAAGCCGTGCCCGTGATTGCGTCCTACGGAGACGCCATCGGCATTCGTGCCTTCGCGGAACGGCGGAACCTGGAACACGATCTTGCAGAGCACGAATTCTCGGCATTGACCGAATTGATCGATACGCCTTGCATCAACATGGAGTCTGCAACCAATCATCCCTGTCAAAGCCTGGCTGACTGGAAGACGCTGGATGATCTCGGCGTGCCGGCAAACGGCGGCAAGTTCGTCCTCAGCTGGGCCTATCACCCGATGGCGCTGCCGCTCGCCGTGCCCGCTGCGACCGTACATATGGCCGCGATGCGCGGCATGGATGTGACCGTGCTTCGGCCGGAGGGTTTCGAATTGCCCGATCCCATCATGGACAAGGCCAGAAAGGCAGCCGAATCCTCCGGCGGTTCGATACGCGAGACTGATGATCAGTCATTGGCGATGGACGGCGCCCATGTGATCTACGCAAAGTCCTGGTCCTCGACAAAGCACTATGGCGACAAGGCAGGCGACGAGAAGCTCCGCCGTGATCTGGATCACTGGTGCGTCGATGATCCGTGGTTCGAGAGTGCCCAAAGCGACTGCCGCTTCATGCATTGTCTGCCGGTTCGTCGTGGCGTCGTCGTCAGTGAACGTGTTCTCGATGGTCTTCGAAGCGTGGTCATACATCAGGCCCGCAATCGCATGCTGGCGCAGATGGCGGTATTGCACCAGATGCTCGGAAGCAGTGGATGACCTCAGGTAAAGACAGGACGATTGTCGTATCCGCACTGAAACATGCGGCACCATACATTCGCCTGTTTAAAGGCAAGGTGTTTGTGCTCAAAGTCGGTGGCGAGGTTTTTGCGGAGGCCGCCGATACGCGTGCACTCATGGAACAGGTGGGCATTCTCCATCAGGTTGGCATCAGGGTCGTTCTGGTACACGGTGGCGGGCCGCAGTCGACCAGGCTCGCTAAAGAGCTGGGGCTGGAAACAAAAATTGTCGATGGCCGCAGAGTGACTGACGGCCCTTCCCTGGACGTCGCAACGATGGTCCTGAACGGGCAGATAAACACCCGCGTCCTCGCGTCCTGCCGGGACCTCGAGATTCCTGCGGTCGGTATCAGCGGCGTCGATGCCGGCCTGATACGCGCCCACCGGCGGCCGCCGGTAATACGGCAGGGCGAATGCCCTGTCGACTACGGGCATGTCGGTGACATCGATTCGGTCGACGCCGACGTCCTGCGAAAGCAGCTGGATAACGGCCTCATGCCGGTAGTCAGCCCCCTGTCATGTGACTCGTCGGGCAATGTGCTCAACATCAACGCCGATACCGTCGCCGCGGCGATCGCCGCAGAACTCGATGCCGAAAAGCTGATACTGGCAACGGGCGCCCCGGGCATCCTCGAGGATGCCAGCGATCCGCAATCACTCATTTCCTACGTTGATCGCGCGGCTCTGGAAAAACTTCGGAAAGACGGCAAGCTGGCCGACGGGATGTTGCCTAAAGCAGCGGCAATCGATTTCGCGCTGGCCAACGGTGTCAATCGGGTGCATATCATTTCGTACAAGGCGCCGGACAGTATCCTGCTGGAGGTTTTCACCAATGAAGGCAAGGGCACGCTGGTTGTCAACGACATTGCTGCCCTGACGCCCGCCGAAGCGGCATCGGCGGGTATGGGTCAATGACCCGGCTCTGGGAAAAAGGGCTGCCACTCGACCAGCGCGTCCTTGCATTCACAGCCGGCGAGGACCACGAGCTCGACGCGCGGCTCGTTCCCTATGACGTCCTGGCGTCCATTGCTCACGCAGACATGCTTGCAGCACAGGGTCTGATATCCGGGGAGGATTGCGACGCGATTTGTGCCGGCCTGAAGACGCTCGGGCAGGACTTCGCCGATGGGAAATGGCAGATTCGCCTCGAGGATGAGGACGTGCACACGGCACTGGAATCCAGACTCACGGAGCTGATCGGCCCGGCAGGCAGCAGGCTGCATCTCGGCCGCTCGAGAAACGACCAGGTGCTCGTGGCGCTTCGCTTGTACGCGCTCGACGCAACAGATGCAGTATCAAAGAGTGTCGGCAGACTTGCTCGGTCACTCGCCGGTCTCGCATCTCGCGACGGCGACACAGCGCTTCCCGGATATACGCACATGCAGCACGCCATGCCGTCTTCGGTGGCACTCTGGAGCGAAGGTTTCATCGAGGCGTTCGAAGACGATGCTGCGGGACTGGCCGCAACGCGCCGGCGCTTCGACAAGAATCCGCTCGGCAGTGCAGCCGGTTACGGCACGCCAGGTCTCGAGATCGATCGGGAAAAAACGACGTCGGCGCTCAACTTCGCCCAGACACAGGAACCTGTTACCGCCGTACAGCTGTCGCGCGGCAAAGCCGAGAGTGGCCTGCTCTTCGAGTTGACGTTGCTCGTGCAGGACCTTGGCCGACTCGCCAGCGACCTCCTGCTCTTTTATACGCAGGAGTTCGCATATGTCGAACTGGCGCCCGAGGCGACGACCGGTTCCTCGATCATGCCGCAGAAAAGAAATCCGGATGTCCTCGAACTGATACGTGCGTCCGGCGCGACGGCGCAGGCATGCCTGGACGAATGCCTGATGGTCACGGCCAAATTACCTTCGGGATACCAGCGCGATTTGCAGCGGCTGAAAGCACCGATGTTTCGCGCGATCGATCTCGCCAACGACTGCGTCGAAATCATGGCTTATGTGCTCGATGGCCTGAAATTCATGCCCGCGAACATACAGCTTGACGACAGCATCAACGCTGCGGCCGAGGCGAACGCACTCGTCAGTACCGAAGGCATACCGTTTCGCGAAGCTTATCGCCGGATAGCCGAGCGTTACATTAAATAACACGGTAGGTTATATTGCCGGCAGGGTGACGCGACGATGACAATCATGTACAGCCGATACTTCTTAAGCTTGCTTCTCGTTCTTTTTTTGGCCGCAGCTTGCGGTCAGAAAGGGCCATTGTATTTGCCCGGCAATCCGAGCGAGATCAAATCGGACGTACCGAGCCAGGATCAAAGCCAGACCGAGGATGACGAAGAAGAAGAAGAAGAAAAACCACAGAACGAAGATTAGGCTTATCTAATGAGTGACAACAAACTCGTCCTCATCGACGGGTCCTCCTACCTTTACCGGGCATTTCATGCCCTGCCTCCATTAACGAATTCCAAAGGCGAACCGACTGGCGCCATTCACGGCGTGCTGAACATGATCAACAAGCTCGTCAAGGAACAATCGTCCGAGCACGTAGCCGTCGTGTTCGACGCACCAGGTAAAACGTTTCGCGATGAAATGTTTGCAGAGTACAAAGCGAATCGCCCGCCGATGCCGGAGGACCTTCGGCTACAGATCGACCCGCTGCTGAAGGTCGTTCCGGCGATGGGCTTGCCTCTCCTGCGTATCGAGGGCGTTGAGGCCGACGATGTTATCGGTACTCTTTGCCAGCAAGCCGTGAAAGCCGGAATGGAGGTACTCGTATCTACCGGCGACAAGGACATGGCCCAACTCGTCGAAGACAAAATTACTCTTATTAACACCATGACCGGTACGGTCCTCGATCGGGATGGCGTCAAGAAAAAGTTCGATGTCTATCCGGAGCAAATCATCGATTACCTCGCGTTAGTCGGAGACAGCTCGGATAACATTCCCGGCGTTCCAAAAGTCGGCGCGAAGACTGCGGCAAAATGGCTGAATCAGTACGGCAGCGTGTCGGAGATCGTCAAAAACGCCGAGGGCATCAGCGGCAAAGTCGGCGAGAGCCTTCGCGAGAACCTCGATCAACTCGAGTTGTCACAAAAACTCGCGACGATTCAACAGGACGTCAAGCTGGATCAGAAGCCGAAAGCACTCAAACGCAAAGATCCGGATCTTGAGTCACTGCGCTCGTTCTATGGTCGCCTTGAGCTTCGGACATTGCTTCGCCAACTCGAAGAGCAACATGGCGGCGATTCGGGAGACGCCGAACCAGCTAAGACGCCGTCGAAAAAGGGTGACTACCAGACCGTGCTGAAGCAATCCGATTTCAAATCCTGGCTAAAGAAAATTGACAAAGCCGCGCTCGTCGCAGTCGATACGGAAACGACGAGCATCGATTACATGCGGGCGGAGATTGTCGGCATATCGCTTGCGGTAAAGAAAGGCGAGGCCGCCTACGTACCGGTCGCGCACGACTATCCCGGCGCACCGGACCAGTTGCCGAGAGACGAGGTACTCGCAGCACTGAAGGATTTTCTCGAAGACCCCACGAAGAAAAAGGTCGGTCACCACCTGAAATACGACGCCCACATATTTGCGCGCTACGGAATAGCGCTTGAAGGCATGCAGTTCGATTCGATGCTCGAATCTTATGTTTTGAACAGCGTTGCCACGCGACACGACATGGATTCTGTCGCAAGCAGGTATCTCGGCATCAACACGATTCATTATGAAGACGTCGCCGGCAAGGGTTCCAAGCAGCTCACCTTCAATCAGATCGATCTCGAACAGGCATCGCCTTACGCCGCCGAAGATGCCGATATCACGCTGCAGTTACATGAACACCTGTGGGGTGAACTTCAAAAAATCGAATCGCTGAGAACTGTGTATGAAGAGATCGAGCAGCCGCTCGTGCCCGTCCTTCTCGGCATGGAGGAATCCGGCGTTCTGATCGATCGAAAAATGCTGAAGAAGCAGAGCGTCGAGCTGGCGAAGACGATGCTAAAGCTCGAAGAACAGGCGCACAAACTTGCAGGCGGCCCGTTCAATCTCGGCTCGCCGAAGCAATTGCAGCAAATCCTCTTCGAAGATCAGGGGCTTCCGGTAATTCGAAAGACCCCGAAGGGCCAGCCATCGACTGCCGAGGACGTCTTGCAGGAACTCGCGGACGAGTACGAGCTGCCCCAGGTAATCCTCGAATACCGCAGCGTCAGTAAACTGAAGAGCACCTACACGGACAAACTCCCTGAACAGATTTCGCCTGAAACTGGCCGTGTGCATACTTCCTATCACCAGGCCGTCGCAGCAACCGGCAGACTCTCTTCGACGGACCCGAATCTCCAGAATATTCCGATTCGCACACCGGAGGGCCGACGCATCAGACAGGCTTTTATCGCGCCGGCCAATACCGTATTACTGGCGGCAGATTACTCTCAGATCGAGCTGCGGATCATGGCCCATCTGTCAGGTGACAAAGGGCTGTTGAATGCCTTCGCAGCCGAACACGATATTCATCGGGCAACGGCAGCCGAGGTATTCGGGCTGGACCCGGAAGATGTGACTGCAGACCATCGTCGTTCCGCAAAAGCGATCAACTTTGGGCTCATGTATGGCATGTCGGCATTCGGACTCGCAAAACAACTCGGCACAACGAGAGGTGAAGCGCAGGAATATGTCGATCTCTATTTCCAGCGCTATCCCGGCGTCAAAGCGTACATGGACGACATTCGCACGCAGGCTCATGACTCAGGTTTCGTCGAAACAGTATTCGGCCGCCGTTTATACCTGCCAGAGATTAACGATCGCAATGCTCAAAGAAGGCAGTATGCCGAGCGGAGTGCAATCAACGCACCAATGCAGGGAACTGCCGCCGACATCATCAAGAAAGCAATGGTTGCGGTTCATCACTGGATCAGGGACAACAACGTACAGGCTCGCATGATCATGCAGGTACATGACGAGCTCGTATTCGAGGTAGCCGAAGACGAAGGCCCTGCAGTCCGCGATGAAATAGTTGCCTTGATGTGTGCTGCGGCAGACCTAAAAGTGCCACTGAAGGTAGATACCGGTATCGGCGAAAACTGGGATGAAGCGCATTGAGCGCTGCGGTAAATCGTTAAATAACAATACGTTATATTGCCACGGAACTCTTGGCCCAATTCGGGTTCCAATTATTTGAGTGCTTTTGTCACTCGCCTGCTTACCTCCCTAGGCAGGCGTGCAACACGGTCACCCCAAGCCTGTTGCGTAACCTAAACCCCGGGTGCTTACGCGATGTAACACTCCGGGGTTTTTTTATTGTCGGGGTGATTCCGGGGACCGTCCCCGAACGGGGACTGTCCCCTAACTACTTCGACAAAAACTTCTCCAGCACCTGTCGCGCTTCATCCACGCCCTGACGTTTTGTCGCTGAAAAGAGTTGCACGCCCGCCTGATCGCCCAGTTCCTTTTTTGTCTGTAAGAGCGCGGAAGACGCCTGGCCACGTTTCAGTTTGTCGGCCTTCGTCAACAGCACGTGTACGGGCAAATTCACCGAGCCCGCGAAACCCAGCATCTGCCTGTCAAAGTCAGACAACATGCGCCTGACATCAACGACGAGGATCAACCCGCTAAGACTTTTCCGTTCCTCGAAGTAGGTCTGCAAGAGCCTCCCCCAGTGCTCCCGTACTGCATCCGATACCCGGGCAAATCCGTAGCCTGGCAGATCGACAAGGCGTTGCTCATCCCGGAGTACGAAGAAGTTGACGAGTCGTGTCCGGCCGGGGGTCTTGCTGGTTCGAGCAAACTGACGCCTGTTGAGAATGACATTGATCGCACTCGATTTTCCGGCATTTGACCGCCCGGCAACAGCAATCTCCCGTCCGCTGTCCGGCAGGAATTGCTCCGGCGCGTTGGCGCTCAGAATAAATTTGGCGTCTGGGTATTGCGACATGGGATATGGCCCCGATCGATTGTGTATAATCCGGAGCCGGCTGACATAGTGTGACCGCTTAGGCGTCTTGCAGCAAGACTACAAAATATGAAAATAAATCATTTCACGTTCACGGCGGCAGTATTCGCACTGCTCGTATATTCACAGGCCTCCGCCGACGGGCTTGTCGATGGATCGTACGAAGACGGCGCAACCAAAGCAGTCAGGTGCGGCGCCTGCCATGGGCCTGACGGCAACAGCGTTAATCCCCAATGGCCCAGCATCGCGGGTCAGCATGCACCGTATATCGTCCGGCAACTCAAGGCGTTCCAGAACGGCGAACGTACGAACATTCTGATGTCCAGCCAGGCAATGACACTGACCGAGCAGGACATGAAGGATGTGGCCGTCTTTTTTGACGCACAACCGGCCGCAGCCAAGTCGGTCGCTGATCCCAGCCTGGTCGAAAAAGGCGAGGCGCTTTATCGTGGTGGAGTCAAGGAGAGCGGCGCAGCCGCCTGCCTGTCCTGTCACGGTCCTACCGGTCGCGGCAATCCGTCCGCCGCCTATCCGCTGTTGCGCGGACAATACGCTACATACGTCGCTGCAACACTGCGTGAGTACGCAAGGGATGATCGCAAATCTGACGGGCCGACCAAGATTATGCGTGATATCGCAAAACGTCTGAGTGAAGACGATATCGTCGCGGTGGCGGCATACGTTCAAGGGCTCCGCTGAGCAGTTCATCACAGGAAAATGGCATGACAAGAATAGTAATTTTGGGTATCGCGTTCGGATTTATCCTCGTCGCTTGCGGTGGCGAGGAAACCGGCGCCCCGGCGCCCGAGGCAACTGTCGAGGACCTTACGCCCGAGGCGATTGCGGAACCCGCGGATCTGAATACCGATGACGAGGCCAAACCAGAGCTCGTTGAAGAGTCTGCCGCAGAACCCGACGATGCCCAGGCTGAAGACCAGCCGATTCTTCTTGCCCAGGAATCTGCAACTGCGGCGGCTGCACCGAGAAACTGGAATTTCTCCGAGGGGCAGCACTATCACCGCCTGATTCCGGCGCAACCGACGGTCGGTGGTGCCGACAAAGTAGAGGTAGCCGAAGTCTTCTGGTATGGCTGCCCGCACTGCTTCAACTTCGAACCAACGATCAATGACTGGGCGGATACTGTTCCGACCAATGCACGCTTCGTTCGAATTCCCGCTGTCTGGAATCCGCTGGCGAGATTACACGGAAAACTCTATTACACTAAAGAAGTGCTTGCGCGAAACGGCAAGCTGGAAGATGAGAAGGGATTTCATGCCGCCGTTTTCGCGGAATTTCACCGCAACAGTAATCGACTGACGTCGGAAGACGCCATTCAGAAGCTTTTCGCCCGATTCGCTGTCAGCAGCGATGACTTTTTCAGCGTCTGGAATTCGTTCGAGGTCAACCAGAAAGTGCTGACTGCCGACGATCTCGTCAAACGATACAACGTGACGGGCGTGCCTGCCGTTGTCGTCAACGGTAAGTATCGAACCGGCGCCTCCGAGGCCGGCGGCTACACGAAACTACTGGAGGTAGTTGACGAGCTGATCGAACGAGAGACGGTCCGTTAACCGTCTATCCCGCACCTTCGGCAACGATTTGCCATTCGTTATCGTTACTGCGTAGCCAGTAAAGCCGTTTCGTTATCCTCACCGGTCCACTTCCGGTAACAAACTCCTGCGTAAACCGGCTCAGGTAAAGACCCGGCTCTTCCGGGTCTGCAATCAGCAGGATGCTCTCGAGGTTTACAGATTCGATATCCCTTGTGTCGAACGATCCCAGACGATTGGATGCCCACGCTTCCTTATCCATTCCCTGGTGGCGGAAATCATTGGCATAAAGTGACAGATAGGTGACTAGATCGCTCTCCTCCAGACTTTGTCTCCAAATTTCCAGTGCGATGCGCAGTTCTATGCGCAGGTTTTCGACTTCTTCGGCCGTTGCCCAGATTAATTCGCGTGCAACGATGACCGGTGTAACAAGCGGCTCCAGCGCGTCACCGAGCGATAAGAGTTCGTCGTTCGGCAACGCGAGGCATCCGTCGGTATCTCTGGGCGGGCGCCTTGCCCCGTTCCTGTCGACCCCATGCAACCAGATCCCGTTGCCAGTGCGCTCCTTATAATCGTCCCACGCGTTCGGATAATCCAGCGGGTACGCAGCGACGCCATACTTGGCGTCGAGATTGCTCGTGTCGAGTTCTTCAGTAATGAAATAGACGCCGAGCGGCGTTTTTCTGTCCCATGCTTTTTGTTTGCCGACTCCATTCTGTCCAATCGACATATATCGCTGGTCGAGATTGACTATGCCGGAATCGTTTTGACCGAAACGATAAAGCGTTGCTGAGTTTGTGTCCGCAATTAGCAGACTGGATACCGAATCCGGAACTTCCAGAATGTAGGCGGGTACCGATTCCTCCTGTGCCGTGCACAAAACAGGCACAAGAAAAAACACGATGCTGAAGGCCATCCTTTTCATGGGCGGGAATATAACAGCTGCCGCGTTCAGATCACCATGATAAGGTTCGCGAAACGCGAATCTAAACGGGAGTCGCACGATCGTGGCAGCTATCAGAGGCAGCATCAGGGCGATCATGATGATGCTGGTGCTCGTGTCCGTCGCCCATGCTGAATCAGCGGCAGACTCGGCATTTGAAAGCATTGCGGCCGCGTTCGTCGATGACCTGCCCGACATTTCCCCCGTTACCGCAACGATTCTGGGCGACCATCGACAGGACGGCGCGCTCGATCAGGTCGGCAGCGATGGTCGGGCAGCAGTCATTCGCATCTATGAGAAGCACCGGGCAGCACTGCGAGGTATCGATCGCCAATCCTTGTCTCGCGCCAATCAGGTCGATGCCGATTTGCTGCGCAACGAACTGGAGTCTCGCCTGTGGCGCATCGAAACGTTGCAAGAGTGGGCCTGGAATCCTCTCGTTTACGTTCGTATCTCCGGGAATTCAATTTACGGGCTCATGGCGAGAGATTTTGCACCGATGCCGGAGCGACTGAAAAACGCAACAGCGCGACTCGAACAACTGGCTCGCTTTTTCTCCCAGGCACGGGCCTCCCTGCAGCCACAACGCGTGCCGAAAATTCATGTCGAGACAGCCATACAGCAGAACTCTGGGCTCAATTCGATCATCGAGAACATGATCGCCCCGCAACTGGACTCGACTTCGGGAGAGTTCAAATTTCGGCTGCAGGCGGCAATCGCGACCGCCAAGAGTGCGATATCCGAATACCAGGCCTGGCTCGAAAATGAATTACTGCCGCGAGCTGCGGGAGATTTCCGCATAGGGGCTGTGCTGTTCGATACCAAGTTGAAGTTTACGCTTAACTCACCGCTGAGCCGCCGGGAAATCAGGACGCGAGCGGAGAACGAGTACGTTGCCGTCCGTGACCAGATGTATCAGATATCGCGGGAGCTTTACGCGGCGGAATATCCCTTCACAAGTTTTCCCGATGACCCTGACGAGGCGTACAAGCAGGTAGTCATTCGAACCGCGCTCGAAAAAGCGTATGCGCAACTACCGGAGCGCGACGGCATCGTTGCTCTGGCGCGCGAGAATCTACAACAGGCGACAGCGTTCGTTCAGGAAAGAGACCTCGTCACCGTGCCCGATGAACCGCTTCAAATTATCGTCATGCCGGAGTTCCGTCGTGGCGTCACCCTTGCATACCTCGATCAGGCCGGTCCCCTCAATACCGGGCAAGAGTCCTTTTATGCCGTTGCGCCGTTGCCGTCGGACTGGACGGACGATCAGGTCAGTTCCTTCCTGCGCCAGTACAACCTGCTGTCTGTGCAAAACCTCACGATTCATGAGGCAATGCCGGGCCATTATTTACAACTGGCACTCGGTAACCGATATCCGTCCGTTCTGCGCTCCGTACTCTGGTCCGGGCCGTTCGTCGAAGGCTGGGCCGTTTATGCCGAACGAATGATGGTCGACGCGGGCTACCTGAATAATGATCCGCTCATGCGTCTCATTATGCTCAAGTGGTATCTGCGAGCGGTCACCAACGCCATCATCGATCAGGCTATTCACGTCGACGGCATGACGCGCGACGCGGCCATGAAGCTGATGGTCGAGGGTGGTTTTCAGGAAGAGCGCGAGGCTGCAGGCAAATGGGTGCGTGCTCAGCTCACGGCCACGCAATTATCAACCTACTTCGTCGGCTACCAGGAACACAGGGATATGCGGGCCGACGTCGAGAGCGCCTGGGGGGATGAGTTCACCCTCCGACGCTATCATGACCAGGCCCTCTCCTACGGATCTCCATCGATCAAGTATGTCCACGCCCTGATGCTCGACGAGGCGATCCCGCAAAATACCCAATAGCGAAAAGCCCGTATTCACGCTGCATAGCAGCATGAACTCATGCCTGCCGACCTTGTCAGACCAGTAATTCCCAGCATTCTTTCCGGGTAGGCGGAACATGAACCTGACTGACCTGAGTACTCGGCACTGGCCGTCAGTTGCCGTAGTGGTTGCCCTCGCTGCACTCTTTGGGATTCTGGCGATTGCGACGCTACCGATACAGCTTCTGCCGACCATACAAGAACCACAGGTAACGATCGCCAATTTCTGGCGGGCAGCAGCCCCCGAGGAAATGGAAGCCAGCATCGTCGAGCCCCAGGAGAACGTGCTCAAGAATACGCCCGGATTGACAAGCATCAATTCCACCATCAGCCGCGGCACCGGCTGGGTCAACCTGACATTCGCTGTCGGCACAGATATTCAGACGGCCAAGCTGGACGTCATCAATAATCTCAATCAAGCGCCTCCGCGACCGGCAGACGCGCTGGAGCCGCAGGTTTTCGCCGGCGGCGGGCAGCAGACGCCGGGCGCAGCATCGCTCCTGATCCGCGTATTGCCCGAAAATCCCGACAAGAAACTTGCCAATTATCAAGGCCTCATTGAGGAGTTCGTCGAACCACGACTGGCTCGCATTCCCGGCGTCTCCCGTGTCGATCTGGCGGGCGAACAACCGCGGGAAGTTCACATTATCTTCGATTCATACAGGGCAGCTGCCCTCGGCATTCAGGTCAGTGATATCGCGGCGACGATCTCGCGGGCGACCGACATGTCAGGTGGTTTCGCCGACGTCGGGCGGCGGCAATATACCGTGCGCTTCGTCGGCAAATTCGAGCCGGACCAGTTAAATGAATTGATTATCGGCTGGAGCGGTGATCGGCCAATCAATCTGAGCGAAGTTGCCGATGTTAAAATCGTCCCGAGGAAGCCCGATGGCTTCACGTTGCGAAACGGCTTTCCCGCCTATTACATCGCGATCCAGCGTGAGTACGACGCCAATACCGTGGCCATCCTTGACGGTGTCAACGAGGCGATCGTGGAACTCAACGCTGGCCCGCTTGCCGACGCGGGCCTGGAAATCGATCTGAGTTTCGACGCGTCAGTACACATCCGAAGAGCGATAGTGCTCGTACGTGACAATCTCGGCCTTGGTCTGTTACTCGCGATCGGCGTTCTGTATTTCCTGATGAGAAGCCGACGAGCGACCCTGCTCGTCGCCGCAACTGTACCGTTGTCCGTTCTCGTCGCCTTCGTTGCCCTCTCCATGTTCCACAAGACATTGAATGTCATCTCACTGGCCGGCCTGGCGTTTTCTGTCGGCCTCGTCATGGACGCGGCAATCATCACCCTGGAGAATATCGTCCGTTCCAGGCAGGCAGGGCTCGCGATCGGAGAGGCCGTCACGACAGGTACCAAGCAGATCACGGGCGCCTTGTTCGCCTCGACCATTACCACTGTTGCGATATTCCTGCCCGTCCTTTCCATGAAAGGTATGGAGGGCCAGTTATTCCAGGATCTCGCGCTGACGCTGGCGGTGGCCGTTTCGGCTTCTTTCTTCGTCGCGATAACAGTTTTGCCGGTTGCAGCCGCCTATCTGTTGAAAGATGAAAACGATGATCCATGCCAACATTGGTGGGCGAAAATCACTGAATGGGTCATGAAACTCACCAGAACTCCCACAATGTGCAGCACCTGGATTGTCGCAATCCTCGGCGGCTCCACGCTGATCATCGTGCTGCTGATGCCGAAGGCCAATTTGCTGCCTCAGGCACCTTCGGATTCCCTGAATGCCTTCTTTGCCATGCCGCCGGGCGGTACGGTGGAAATGCTCGAGAAGGAAATCGCGGCGACCATTGTCGAACGACTGAAGCCGTACATGGACCACGAGGTTCAGCCATACATACGAGGCTATAACCTGTCAGCCTTCGGCGCGTTCAACGCCCTGTTTATCTATCCGCAGGATCCGAACCGGATCGAAGAGATGATCAATATTGTGCGGGATGAAGTTCTTGTGGATCTGCCCGATACGCGGGCGTTCGTGCAACGTTCTTCTCTGTTGAATTTTGGATTCGACGGTGGCCGCAGCATCAATGTCGATTTGCAGGGCGCGGATATCAATACCCTTGCGGAAGCGGCAACGCAGGGTATGCAAATAATCAACGAAGCCCTCCCCGGTGCGACGGTAAGGCCGATACCGGGACTGGCCATCGCCGAGCCTGAATTGCAGCTCGCTCCGAACGATCGCCGCATCACAGCTGCGGGGCTCGACCGTTCCGCAGTGGCAACCATGGTCCGTGCTGTTACCAGCGGCACATTCGTTGGTGAATATTTCGACGGCAACGACCGCATGGACATGATTCTCCGCGGTCCGGTCTGGCGCTCACCCGAAGAACTGGCCGACATTCCGGTCGCCACACCACTCGCAGGTATCCAGACCCTTGGCGAACTCACTCAGATCAGGCGTTCGGTCGGGCCGACTCAGTTACGAAGGGTAAACGGACAACGAACCCTGACCCTGAACGTGCTGCCGCCGGATGACATGACCGTTCAGGAAGCGCTCGATACACTTCGTGTTTTCGCCGGCCCGAAACTCAAGGCTGCCATCCCCGATGGCATCGACATTCAGTATCACGGCACGGCGGACCGGCTCGAAGCCGCATTCTCGGAAATGGGCACCAACCTGATCCTGGCATCGATAATTCTGTTCCTGATACTGGCCGCGATGTTCCGATCGCTGTGGGACAGCCTGCTGGTTCTCCTGGCCATGCCATTGGCGATGGCCGGCGGCGTCCTGGCGCTGCAGTTCATGAACCTGTTCACACGACAGGCGATGGACCTGTTAACGATGATCGGCTTCCTGATACTGCTCGGGCTGGTCGTCAATAATGCGATTCTGCTGGTCATGCAGACTCGCGTCGGTGAGAGGCGGGGTCTGGAGCGCAGTGAAGCCGTTGCGGATGCCGTCAGACTGAGAGCAAGACCCATTTACATGAGCACCCTGACCAGCATCTTCGGCATGTTGCCCCTGATGCTTGTGCCGGGTGTCGGCTCGCAGATCTACCGGGGCCTCGCGACCGTCATCATCGGGGGCATGTTACTGAGCGCGATATTCACGCTGGTCCTGATGCCAAGCGTGCTGCGCCTGCCACCACTTGTCGAATTCAAACGGCTGTTCGGCGCAAAGACCCGGGCCGCCCAGGGAGCAGCAGCTGATGCGTAGGAATATTCAGATAAATTCAGTCATGGCATTACTCATCTTGTCGGTGGGCCTGCCGACTGGCGTTTGGGCGGCGCAAGGGGCCGCCAGCATCGTTCAGGTCTCAGAAGTCCTCAGAATGGAGATCGCACCGACGGTCTCCGTCCCGGGCACCATTTACAGCCGTAACGATGTGCAGGTTACGGCAGGCGTGGCCGGCCAACTGCTCATGGTTGCCGAACCCGGCACCGTCGTCCGCAAAGGCGAGCCCGTGGCACGGATAGACGATGCCCCATTGCGGCTTCAACGTGCGGAGCAGGAGGCCCTGCTCGAGCGGGCGGAAATCAATGTTCGTCAACTCGACAGCCAGTTACGGCGACAAACCGAGCTGCAAGGCTCGAGCCTCGTTTCAGAATTCGAGCTCGAACAAACGGAAGCAAATCGGGACCTTGCGAAAAGCGATGCCAACATTACGCAGGTCCGAATACGTCAAATCGACGATCTGATCGAGAGAACGGTAGCCAGGGCACAATTCACCGGCATTGTTATCGAGCGTCTCCGTCGCGAAGGCGAGGATATCGCCCGCGGCGAAATCCTGGCTCAAATGACTGATATCGAGAACATGGAAGTGCGCGCTTTTGTGCCACTCAAACACCTGCCCCGGACGGCGGTTGGTCACGGCATTTCAGTATTCGCCGGAGATGTTCGAATCGACGGGCAGATTCGCGCGCTGATTCCGACTGGCGATGTGCGCTCGCAGACATTTGAAGCGCGAATTGATCTTCCGCCGGATGCGAAGCAACAATGGACG
>Ga0255052_10000058_pt1 | contig 74965 bp, 74 predicted proteins | sample JV7_2_21_MG_FD_188632 | JGI IMG/M metagenome (GOLD analysis project Ga0255052, IMG submission 188632) | Seawater microbial communities from Jervis Inlet, British Columbia, Canada - JV7_2_21 | ecosystem: Environmental > Aquatic > Marine > Inlet | place: Canada: British Columbia | collected...
CAACATCATGCGTAACGACAATACTGGTGATGCCAAGAACATCGTTGGTTTGTCGAATTAGCCGTAAGATCACACCCACCGCAATGGGATCCAGTCCAGTGAAGGGTTCGTCATAGACGATCAGTTTTGGGTCCATTACGAGCGCGCGCGCCAGTCCAACACGACGTGCCATGCCGCCCGATAATTCGGACGGCATGCGTTGCCATGCGGCCCGCAAACCGACGGAATGCAGCCGCATCAAAACGATCTGACGAATGAGTTGTTCCGGGAGGCGCGTATGCTCCCGAAGCGGAAATGCGACGTTCTCAAATACGTTCAGATTGGTCAGCAGCGCGCCGTCCTGGAAAAGCACACCAATTTGTCGGCGCGTATCGTAAAGCCGTTGCCGAGAACAGGGACAAACCACCCGACCTTCGAACAATACGGCGCCGGCATCGGGAAGGAGCTGCCCCGTGATCAAATTGAGTAGGGTGGTCTTGCCGGTACCGCTCGGGCCCATGATGGCGCTAACCGTACCGCGCGGTATGTTCAAGCTCAGGCCATTAAAAATGGTCCGTTTCCCGCGGTAGTAGCTGACATCCTGAATCTCGACCAGGTTGGCAGGCTTTTTGTGGCTTAGCATCGCCAACGGATTTGCTGCTGGCCTTGAGGCGCCAACGAATGCGGTAGCTACGCTTCAGCTGCCGTCTTGTCCGCCGCCAGCTTGCCGTATACATAACCAAGAACAGCGCCGTATATGACGTGTAACATCAGGGTCATGACGGGCGCCATCATGCCCATCTTAAGTCCGAAGAAACCGGCGCCAATTCCTCTTTGTGTCTTAGTCATTACCAGCTCTCCTTCGATCTCAGAATCAAGTACTTACTCGGCCAATCAGCCGGAACGGTGCCCGTTTTTCTGCTGGCTACTACTTGGTTGCCGGTAACAGGCAAAAGGTTACAAAGCGCTGGTTTCCTCATCCATTGAAACAAACAGGGTGGTGAGCCGGTCTGAGCTGTTCTGGAGGTAATTGTATGGCAAGAGCGACCAGGGTTATCAGCCAAACCAAACCTCGAAACGCGGATGATGCGTCGGAATCGGGATACTTGGACGGCAACGACAAGGAGTTGCTGGCCTGTCTTCGCGCAGGCGACGACGGCTGCTACGAGATACTTGTACGCCGCTTCGGACCACAGGTGTTGGCGACTGCGAAGCGATATTTGCGGTCAGACGCAGATGCTGCTGATTGCTTCCAGGACACTTTTCTGGCGGTATTTGAGAGCATTGACAAATTTGAGCAGCGGTCTACGATCGCCACCTGGCTCCGGGGCATAACGATCAATCAATGCCTGATGAAGATCAGAGCGCAAGGACGCCGGCAGGAGGACTCTATTGAACACCTGTTGCCGGTATTCGATGAGAAGGGCGACAGAATCAATTCCTGTACCTCGAAGCGGTCGTGTGGGATTGGCGAGTCGATCGATACGGCACAGATGAAGCGGCTCGTTCGTGAGACAATTCTTGAGTTACCGGATACTTTCCGAGTCATGCTGCTGATGCGAGATATTGACGGCTACTCAACGAAAGAGACTGCGATCATACTGGGAATCAGTGTCACCGCCGCAAAAACGCGATTGCACCGGGCTCGGACAGCACTGGGATCACTGCTAAAGCCTGAAATGGAGCGCCTGAAATATCATGCTGACGTGTAAAGAATTTGATGACTTTATGGTCGACTACCTGGAACAGGACCTGCCTGTATGGCAAAAATTCATGTGTTGGCTGCATGTAAAAATGTGCCGGGAATGCGCCGGTTTCGTTCGCGATTATCACCGAGCCATCAAGCTCGGGCAAAAGGCGTACGACGCCCCGGGTGAGCCCGTACCGGACTCTGTCCCGGAGGAGCTCATAAAGGCCGCCCTGTCACACAGGAAATCAACCTAACCGGACCGCAGTAACCTTTCCTTGCCTCGCGGCAACTATCTTCTGAGCACAGTAATCTGGGCGCCTGCCCGATGTGCCGACCAAAACAGCATTTTTTGGCCAGTCAGGAGCAAAAACATTGAGCAAGTCCACATCCAGTTTCCCCTATCGGATAGCGGCGTTCTTGCTACTCGTGTCCGTCGCCCGGATTACGCAGGCGGGCGAATTAGCGTCACCTTTCGAATCGCCAGTATCATCTGCCGGCGAGGAGAGTACTTCTATACTTGACGACAGATTTTCGCGAATTGCTTCCTTGCAATCTGTCGATGCTAACAACGGGAGTATGGCGGATGCAGGCAAAATCGGTCTTTTCGAGTTGCCGCTCATCGGGCAAATTTCGAGCTTCGGCGTGCGTGTTGCAAGCGCCGACGGCGGGCAGTTTGACGGCCTAACTCAACAGTCATTATTCCTGGATTTCAAGCTGCCTTGGCGATGGTCTCCCTGGGAGGGCGTTTATGCCACGCCTCGATTGACCCTGGAGCTTGGGCAATTCGATACCGACCTGGAAGACCGTCTATTTGGCTCTTTCGGACCCGCTTTGCGGATCGACAACGACCGCTGGCGTATTCCTGCGTTTGTGGACCTGGGTATCAGCCCGACCGTCATTGATGGATCAGAATACGGCGACTGGGATCTGGGTGCATCATTCAATTTCACGTCTCATGTGGCGCTCGGGATGCGGTTCGGCCGACAAAAGGATCACAGCGTCAGTTTTAGATTCCAACATGTATCCAACGGCGGTACCAATTCGAGCAATCCAGGTGTCGACATGTTTGGAATCGATTACGTGTTTTGGGCGCGGTCGCACTAGCCTGACATGAGTATTGTCGACCTCGTATTTCTGATCGTCGTCGCCAATGCCTCGCCAATTCTCGCCACCTATGCGATGCGGAACAGGTTCGACTATCCGGTCGACACTGGATTCATGCTATCGGACGGACGGCCCCTCTTCGGAGAAAGCAAATCGATTCGCGGCATTGTGGCTACGCTCGCATTGACGCCAATTGCGGCCATAACCATTGGTCATCCCGCGATTTGTGGCGTTCTCGTTGGCACGTATGCAATGCTCGGCGACCTGTTGTCCAGTTTCGTGAAACGGCGAATGCGGCTTCCGCCCAGCAGTCGGGCGCCGGTGCTGGATCAACTTCCTGAGGCGCTCTTGCCGACCATAATTCTTGCGCCCGAGGTTGGCCTTTCGGCAGGCGAAGTCACTGTCGTAGTCGTTACATTTTTCTTGTTGGCGGTTACGCTGTCACCAATGCTTTTTAATCTCGGTATACGAAATAGATGGTATTAGGTGACTATCCTGAGAATATGCTACGAAAACGCGCCTCGTTGGAGGTCAAGGAGTGCGGGACGATGTTTTGTTTTAGGCATCAAGTCAGAGATGCCGTCGCCATATGCAAGAATTAAGGTAAAGCAGCTTGCGGTCTAATTACCAGAATGGACACAGGTAGATCGAAGTATGATTAGTTGGTTGAAACAGAGGCTGACGGGTGTTCTGGTTCGTTATCTGACCGGAAAGGTCCGAAAATACGAGTCTTTTGCGACAAGTTCTACCGAGACTCTGGAATCGGTACTGGATGTCGCGGACGTGATCTTGGTCGAAGGCAACCAGCGCTTCAGCACCGCAGTGAAATACTTGACCCAATCGACCTGGTCGCACGCTGCGATCTACGTAGGATATGTCAGCTCTCTGGATAATAGTGGTACTGAAACCCCGTCAGTCATCGAGGCGGATCTGGAAAATGGCGTCATCGTCGCACCACTGTCCAAATACACGGGATTCAATACGCGTATCTGTCGGCCCATCAGTATGGATGATGACGATCGGCAAAAGGTCGCTCAATTCATGTTCGACAGCATTGGCATGAACTACGATCTCAAGAACGTCCTGGATTTGGCCCGGTACCTGATTCCAACACCTCCTGTGCCAAGTCGATGGCGCCGGAAAATGCTAGCGTTGGGCAGCGGCGATCCAACGCGCGCGATTTGTTCGACGCGAATCGCCGAGGCGTTTCAGTCTGTCGGTTATCCGATCTTGCCAAGCATCGAGCAGCTTACGGAAAAAGAATGTGAAAAATGTCATGAAACAGTGCGAGAGATTTTACACATTCGCCATCACAGCCTGTTTGCGCCGCGCGACTTTGATCTGTCGCCGTATTTCGCAACAATCAAACCGACTATTGAGCGCGGATTTGACCACAATGAACTTGAGTGGAGCGATAAAGCGGCAATATCAGCTGCCCGTGTTGGCGGGTGAATTCGTTCAGTTTCAATTCGCCGTCTATATCTCGGTATCCGGGTGAAACTGTGCACTTTCCTCTGTAACGGGAAAGTACATTTTTCGGCTCTGACCGTAGTTGCCATAGGGGCTGACTCTATAATCGTGTGGGAACCCCGTGTCCGTCGACAACACCTGCGTGTACGGATGGCGGGCGAGTCGGCACGCTACTGATCTATTGGAGTCATGACAAATATGGTCGCCTCTGTAAGTTTTCGCCAATTGACCGGGTCTGTGTGTATCTATGTCCTAATCACAGGTTGGGTTGCAGAGCATGTACGGCCAAGGACGTATATCTGGCAAACGGTACAAAAATCGCAACAGATACACTGGTAACCACGGCAGGAAGCAGCCCGCGTATGTTCACGAGGAATCTCGGCCTTGAATTGCGGCGCGGTAAAATCGTGGTTGATCAGTTCTTGCAGGTTCAAGGCTGCGAAAATGTCTGGTGCATTGGAGACGCTGCACTGATTCCGATGCCGATCGGTAATGGCGACGAAATGGGCTCTCCAAGTCCCGGTCTACCGTGCGCCATCGCGTTCCAGCGCAACAAGCTGTAACCTTTTCGAGTTTGCGGCAACAATTACAAGGTATGGGGGCTCGGTGGCGATGCATCGGTAATTCGCTGGCCGCTGGTTGTCTCCTTGGGAGTACCAGCGTGCAACTCGAAAATGCTTATGTCGTGCCCGGCATGCCACCGCTCAAACATAGCGGTAAGGTCGTGTCATTTTTTGAATTCTGGCCCATGTGGGTGATGTATATCCCCGTAGTACTGCAGTGGTTGTTTCTGGCTGTGCGCTACCGATCGCTGACATTGCCGCTGATTGCCAACCCGAATCTGCCCGTTGCAGGCATGGTTGGCGTTGGCAAGAGTGAGATATTTCGCCAGGCCACAGGCAACTGTGCAGAAGCTATATTGCCTTGGGTGCATCACCGGGTCAGTGGAGAGGCCATCGACAGACAAGCTGTGAACCTGGCCGCGAAAGCCAGGGATCGCGGAATACAGTATCCACTCGTTTGCAAGCCGGATATCGGTTGCAGAGGTTCAGGCGTGAAGCTGGTTCGTAGTCGGCAGCAGCTCGAGGACTACCTGTGCGCGTATCCAAAAGGTACCGAAGTCATTATTCAAAAACTGGCCAGCTGGGAGGCGGAAGCGGGGGTCTTCTTCGTGCGCCGCCCTGGTGAGTCGAGCGGCCGGGTTGTATCGCTGGCCCTCAAGTACAGTCCCTATGTTGTCGGTGACGGAGTGAGCACATTGGCGGCGCTTATCGCCAGGGATTGCCGGGCGGGGGACCTGCAACACCTTTATGCGACACGACACGATGCGAATCTGTGCGATGTCATTGAGCGAGACAAAGCGTATCGATTGGTGTTCTCTATCAGCCATTGTCGAGGCGCGATATTTCGCGATGGCGGACATCTGATTACAGCGGAATTGACGGATCGAATTGATCAACTGATGTCCCAGATACCGGAATTCTACTACGGTCGTCTCGATATCAAGTTTTCGAATATCGATGGGCTCAAGCAAGGCAAGGATATCGAGATCATTGAGATTAACTCGGCAAGTTCTGAGTCATTGCATATTTGGGACAGACGTGCGCGCCTGACGACCGCATTCAAGACGCTGCTATGGCAGTACCGTACTCTGTTCGAACTCGGCGCATTGAATCGGAATCGTGGTTACAAGCCGCCGAAAATTTCGGAAGTCCTGAGGCGTTGGCGTGTTGAAAAGGGACTGGCAAAGTATTACCCACTAACTGACTAGATGAATGTGAATGATATTGTCAACCATCCGATCCGGTTGCCCATCAAAGGCAGGCTCCTCAATCGGATCGTAACCGGTATTGCGGGTCTGCAGCCGCTTATTGCTATCTATGATTCGTGGCTTAGTTCCGCTCGCGACGACCGTTTGCCACAAGGTGAGCAGTTTCTTGAGCATACGCTCTCCGCGCTTAATGCGAGCCTTGCCTGGCAAGACGCGACGGCGTTACAACAAATCCCCGCAGAGGGTCCCCTTATTGTCGTTGCTAATCATCCACTCGGCGCGCTTGAAGGGATGTTGTTGACTCGAGAGTTGTTGAAATTCCGCAGTGATACGAAAGTGCTGACAAATGAGATGTTACTGCGCATTCCGGAATTCGCCGATCTATTCATCGGGTTGGACGTGTTGAGCGGCAATGCGTCGCGCAAAAACGCGAAAGGCATACGAGCTGCCTGTCGACATCTCAATGAAGCGGGAGCGCTGCTGATTTTCCCGGCGGGTTTGGTGGCCAGTTTCAGGCCCCGAAAATTCTGTATCGAAGACCACGAATGGAACAGCCTGGTGGGCTGGTTGGCGCGGCGCTATCGTGCCACTTGTCTGCCGGTGCGTATCGATGCGCGTAACAGCCTCAGCTTTTATCTTGCGGGCCTCGTTCACAAGCGCTTGCGCACTTTCCTTTTGCCACGGGAGTTGGCGAATAAAAGAGACTGTGTTGTGCGTGCGTCGGCCGGTGAACTGCTCATCGCAAGAGACATCGATCAACTGGGTGATGCTGACGACATTACTCGTTACCTGCGTTTATGCACGGATTTATTGGCGCCAATCTCGGATGTCGCCAGTATTCCGGCGCCGGACCGCGCTGTGGCGACCATCGCCGCAGACATTGAAGCGAAAGAACTGCAGCAACAACTAGCAAGTCTCGAGTCCTACCGGCTCGTAGACGACGATGTATTTGCTGTTTATTGCGCGCCTTATGACGCATTGGGCTGCTTCATGCATCAGATCGCCGTTGAGCGGGAAAGAACTTTTCGCGTGGTAGATGAGGGTACTGGTCAGGAGCTCGATAGCGACAACTTTGACTCCTACTATTGGCATCTTTGGGCATGGAACAAGAAGAAACAGGAGGTCGTCGGCGCCTATCGGGTCGGAAAAATTGATGAAATCATTGATGAGCACGGCATGGATTGCCTATACAGCAGCACAGTGTACAACTTCGACCAGTCCTTCATCAGTCAGCTGGGCAATGCGATCGAGGTTGGCAGATCATTCGTAACGTTACCCTATCAACGCCACCCAAAGTCGCTCGATTTGTTATGGCGCGGTATCGGGGCATTCATGGTGCGAAACCCCAGATATCACACTTTGTTTGGCGGGGTTAGTATTTCCCAACAATACTCCACCCTCGCCCGTGCATTTCTCGCTGATGCGATGATGACAAATTTCTCTGTAAGCCAGGAATGGCAGCAACAAGTGCGCCCGCAGGCCCCATTAAAAGTGTCGGGCAAGTTATGGACTGCCGATGTGCTCGCATCGTTAGGCAATATCGCAGTCATCAACAAATTGTTGGGCAACCTGGACCATGGAAAGCGCATACCGATACTGTTGCGCCACTACCTGGCACTCAATGGGCGATTCGCATCCTTCGCCGTCAACACTGGGTTCAATCATTCCCTCGATGGGCTGGTCATTGTCGATTTACGAGAAGCCCCGGCGAAATATCTGAAACGTTATCTCGGCAAAGAAGGCAGCGAGTCGTTCCTGCAAAGGTGGAGGCGAAATGTCCAGGCTGCATGATGTAACGATTGAGGCGCTGAATCAGGTTCGTTCATTGATCGACTCCGTAGAGGGTACATCCGGAGCGTCCGAGAATTTGTATGCAACGTCCGGTATTGGAGTGCACGTACGCCACTTGGCCGATCATTTTCGAGCATTCCAGGCGGGCGTAACGAGCGGCACTGTTGACTATAATGTGCGTCGCCGTGAGTGTGCACTGGAGCGACGATCTGACCTTGGCTTGTTGGAAATTGAATACCTCACTACCTGGCTACAGACCGCAGCATTTGACGAGGTCCCTGTAACAGTCGTGTCAGAAATCTCCTGTCTGCAAACGGAAACCGTGCAGTTCCAGAGCAACACGAATCGGGAACTGCTGTATCTGATCAATCACACGATTCATCATGCTGCATATGCCGCGGTGTTAGCTCGCCAGCATGGCGTCAATCCCGGCCTTGGTATTGGTTATGCGCCGGCGACGGCAAGCTACCTGCGTGACAGCGATGCTAAATTGGATGAACTGCGCTCACAAGACAGGACAGATTCGCCGCAATCGTGTCCAAGACTAGCCGCTACTTGACCAACAAGCGCTTTCTGGACTTCGCTCCGTTGCTGGCGGCATTGGTATTCGGCGGATGGGCGGCGTTCGTCAATAGAGAGTATGGGCCGGTCGTAACGATACGCTCCGGGATGGGGCAGGCGGTATACGCACTGTTTTCCACGTGGATCGTTAGCAGGACAGCTGTGCGTACTTTTTCGATTGCTGGGCGCGGGGCGCAGGGAGTGTTCTGGGGTTTCGTCGTCAGCTTCATGGTGATGATCAGTATCCCATTGACGATACACTACGCGCTTGCCACACCGGAGATATTTAACGCCATACTCCCAGGCATAGTCTGGGGCAGCGGGTACATAGCCACCTATCTTTGGGTTCTTGCACGCGACGCGCGACGCACGGCAGAGTAACCGGGGTTAATTTCAACGCTGTTCCATAAACGCTCTCCTGTGTCCGGATAGGTACACTGCGCGTTACTTCGGTACAAATGGCCTCGTAAGCTTCCCCGTCAATGACACAGTTCAGAAGTAGAGCTTCTGGCGTTTGGCGATGGCTGTTGGAGGTATTGGGCTTCATAAAAGCTGAATGCGGCGAGTCACGTTCGATTGTTCAATGGACGGGTAATCGACGCGCAGTGCGGCGCCTCTGCTTGATGAAAGAACAATTCGAAGCCTCTTGGAGCCTGCCGGTGAGCCTATTGGTCATAGGTATTTATACCTACTGCGATGGCTCACTCGGTCGTGCGGCGATTCTCTGGTGACCTAACGCCGATTCAAAGCAGCTAATTGCGCAACAAGTAGTGAGTTGTAACGCATAGGTATATTCCGAATCGACGGATTGGCTCGCACCGAAATAAAGGGCGCCCTGTCGCGGTCAATATCTGTATGAAAATATGGGCGGCGAAAGCAAAAATACCGGGTCTCATACTTATACTCCCGCTCATAGTGACAGGCTTGCTGGTCGTAAATGCACCAGCGACGGCTGCCAGCGTTGGCGACGTCGCTCCGGATTTTGAGATTGCGACGCACGATGGAAACGTGCTCCGGCTATCAGAGTTTCGCGGGCGAAAGCCGGTCTATATGGTCTTTTGGAATACCTGGTGTGCGTATTGCATCAAGAAGACGCCAAGGTACAAGAAATTGCAGGAGCAATTCGGAGACAAGATTGAAATCATCGCGATTAATACAACCTGGAGTGATTCGCCAGAGGAGATGCGGTCATTCGAAGAGCATCACCACATCAATTATTCAACGGCATTTGATGCCGGTGAACTGATAACCGACCGCTATCAGGTAATTAATGTCCCCACCGAGTTCATCGTCGACGTCGATGGCATCATCCGCTACCGCAATGGCGTGCCTGAATACGTAGCAGCGCACCTACCAGATTGGCTATTACCGTACGTACCGTCAAGAAACGAAGCCCCGCAGGTTTGTAGCAAGTGAATTATCCAGGGGAACACCAGTCCGACGCCAATTCAAAGGCTGAAGAACGGTCACATACCGATCGTTTGGGCCGGCGTACTTTTCTAATACGGGGAGGTGCCGCATTCGCGGCCGTCACCGCGTTGGCCGGACTCCCGTACGCGCTTCGAAAGGAGCTGACGCAGGAGACGTCGTTCGTCTTTTTTTCGTCTCAGCAACACCAAACTGTCGCCGCTGTCCAGGAGCATCTGTTTCCCAAGGGTCCGGATTCTCCGGGTGCAGCAGACGTTAACGCGACTAAATATCTTGAATGGGCGATCACCGTATCGGGAGTAGATCCAGACATACGAAATACGGCTGTCAACGGCATCACGCGATTGCGCGACGCCACCACTGAGCGATTCGAAACTACGTTCACCGAACTTGAATTTGCGCAAAAGGAACAACTGCTGCGTTATCTGGCGGATGAGACCCGCTGGGGTCGTGCCTGGCTCTCGTTGGTGCTGACCTACATCTTCGAGGCCCTGCTTTCCGACCCGGCGTACGGCGGCAATCCCGATCAAATTGGCTGGCGGTGGCTAGAACACCAGCCGGGCTTTCCAAGACCTCCGGCGGACAAACTGTACGGAAGGCTGTGATGGTGGATTTTGATGTATGTGTTATTGGTAGCGGCGCCGGTGGAGGCCCAGTTGCTTTGACGTTGGCTGAGGCTGGGTACTCTGTCCTGGTACTCGAAAAAGGACCGTGGCTGACGGAGAAAGATTTCTACAAAGACGAGATTGCTTGCTGCCGACGCAGTACCTATTCGCCAAACCTACGAGAAGAGTTTCACGTTGTTGAAAAGCGCGGCAAGAAAAAAGGGTGGGTCGCCACGCCTACCTACGAAGGTGGCCGGGATTTTTGGAATGGCAATATGGTGGGTGGCTCATCAAACTTGATGAGTGGCTTCTTTCATCGCCTGAAGCCTAAAGACTTTCGCCTGCTATCGGAGTTCGGTTCAATAGACGGTGCCAACGTCGTGGATTGGCCCATTGGATACGACCAACTAGAACCCTACTATGCAAAAGTCGAGCGCGAGGTTGGCATTTCCGGCCGCGTAGTCGACCACCCGAACCTGGAGCCACGATCAACGAACGACTATCCGTACCCTCCAACAGCGGAACACCCGGTCGCCGATTGGTTCGACGACCTCTGTCGACGAGAAGGGCTGCATTCGATCCCGGTCGCGCGCGGCATTTTATCGCGCCCGGCTAACGGTAGGTCCGGTTGTCAATACTCCGGCTACTGCGGTAGTTACGGTTGTTCCTCTGGCGCCAAGGGTAGCTCGCGCGCAGCGTTATTGATTCGTGCCGTAGCTTCCGGCGTGTGCGATATTCGACCGAACTGTCATGTCTACCATCTGGAGAGCGACACCAGTGGCCGGGTGGTGAGCGCCAATTACTATGATGAGAATGGCGCTGCACAGAAACTCCGCGCAAGTTTATTCGTTGTTGCTTGTCAGGCCGTTGAAACGTCCCGCTTACTGCTACATTCGCGAGGGCCGCGCCATCCGAACGGTCTGGCCAACAGCCACAATCAGGTCGGCAAAAACCTGATATTTTCGGGTGGTGGGGCCGGCACCGGCACCTTCTTGTATGACAAGCTAGATCCGAAAAAGGCCGCTCAACTCAAAATCCGAGGCCCGTTCGTCAACCGCGCGCTGCAGGACTGGTACTACATAGACAACGACGAAATGGGAAGGGCGAAAGGCGGCACCATTGAATTTCTGTTTCGTCACCCGAATCCCACCGGCCGTGCGAATAAGCAAAAATGGGAGTCAGACCGATTGCTTTGGGGACACCCACTAAAGCAAAAGATCAAGTCGCACTTCACTGATGCTGGCTACCTCCGCTTTGAGACTTTCGCGGACTGGCTACCCAATGACAACTGCAATGTGACGCTGGATTCGGCGTTAAAAGACAAATGGAACGCTCCTGTTGCACGAATAAAGGTTGGCAAACATCCACACGATCTGAGAATCAGCCGATACCTGGCCCGAAAAGGTAATCAGATGTTGAACGAAATGGGCGCGGACAAGGTGAGCTGGGGCGTCAGCAGCAACCCACCAGGCAACCTGATGGCGGGTGGTTGCCGGTTCGGGACCGATCCGAAGAGCTCCGTACTTGATCAAAATTGCCGCGCACACGACGTTGAGAACTTGTATGTGACAGATGGCAGCTTCATGCCAACCGGCGGCAGTGTTCCGCATACCTGGACAATCTATGCGAATGCTTTTCGTGTAGCTGACAAGATAGTTGCTGAACTGGGTGGTCTGCGCGCGAGTGGCAATTTGGGGGTACTGACAACTTAACAGTACCTGAGTGACAATGCGTGATGAATAAACGTTCATCGCTGTACAAACACCACCGATTCCCGCCGGAGATTATTCAGTACGTTGTCTGGCTTTATCATCGCTTCAATCTGAGCAGCCGCGACATCGAGGATCTTATGGCTGAGCGTGGTATTCAGATCAGCTACGAGTCGATCCGGTTGTGGTGTATCAAATTCGGCCCGAAGTACGCGAGGCGACTTCGGCGCCGGTACAACGGTTACGGTGATACTTTCTTTGTCGACGAAGTCTTCGTCAAGATTCAGGGCAGGCAGCACTATCTTTGGCGGGCAATTGACCAGGACGGCGACGTGGTGGACGTGTTTCTACAGCACCGCAGGGACGGAAGGGCAGCAAAGCGCTTCTTCAAGCGGCTGCTTCGAGCGAGCGGCAATGAACCGAGACGAATAGTCACCGACAAACTGAGGAGTTACGGTGTCGCTCACCGCGAGCTCATCCCGGATACGATCCATGACACCGCCCAATACGCCAATAATCGAGCCGAACTTTCACATCAGTCAACCAGGGTAAGGGAGCGAGGCATGCGGCGATTCAAGTCAACGCGTCAGGCCCAACGGTTTCTGAGCACACACGCTGCTGTCTACAATCTATTCAATCTGGGGCGGCATTTGATGTCGGCCCAACATTATCGAGTTTTCCGAGCGCGAAGCCTGCCCTTGGGGTACAACGCGCCTTTGCGTCTTGGAAATGTGCGGCGGCCACATGAGTCGAGCATTCATAGGAAATAGCACGGGATGAAAAGTTAATTTGTCAAAACCGGAGATAGACCTAGAAACTGGCGTTTGCTCAAATGGTCAGGCTTTTTTCTCTATTGAGATCCGCTCCGCGCCCCAGCGGCTTGCCGAAAGCACCTCGAGCCAGCAGCCATTCCATTCCACCGTGTCCCCTTTTACCGGAATCCGTCCGAGCAACCCCATGACCAGACCCCCAAGCCTGCTGGCTTCCGTATCAGGGGGCAGCTTGATTTCCAGTTGCCGGCATAGCTTGCGAAGCTCAATCGTACCCAGCGCGTGCAATGAACCGTCGTCCTGAGACCACAGGTCCTCCAAGGGCTGATCACTTTCATCGACGATGTCGCCAACGATTTCCTCGAGCACATCTTCGAGCGTGACAACGCCCTGAACATCCCCATATTCGTCAATCACTATCGCCATATGCCGTCGGGCTTCCTTGAAAGTTCGCAGTAGCGAATCGAGGGTTGCGGTTTCCGGCACCATAATCGGCTCATAGATCAGGCATGACCAGTCAATCCCCTCATCGGGGGTTTCCTGCAACTGGAAGAGTAGATCCTTCGCCATGACGACGCCGGAAACCTGATCTAGCTGATCTGTAGTTGAGAATGGAAAACGGCTGTACGGAGATTGTTTCAGCGTTTTCAATACCTGTTGCCGGCTGCTGGTAGCCGACAGATAAACGACCTGCTTCCGGGGCAGCATCACATCCGATGCACTCAGCTGGCGTAGGCCTGATGCCCCGGCGATGATTCCTGCGGTCTGCGCGCCGACCACTCCCTCGGTACGTCCAAGCGCGGCCAGCAGCCGAATCTCCTCAACGGACGTTACTGGTACGTTCTTCTTGCCTCGAAGCGATCGGGAGATACTCCCGCTCAAGAGAACAAGTGGGCGCAATGCGATGGCCAGTGCGTGAATGCCGTAGGCAACCGGCTTGGCTAATCTTGCCGCGTGCGTAACTCCGAGAGTCTTAGGAATAATTTCTGTGAAAAGCAGGATGGCTGTCGTGAATACGATCGTGAAAATCCACAGCGTTTCCGAGCTGAAAGCATCCTCATAGGTCGCGCCAGCAACCGCGGTGCCGATCGTATGCGCAATAGTGTTAGTTATGAGAATGGCGGCGATTGGCATGTCGATCCGGCGCTTGAACTTCTTCAGAAGCTGCCCGGAACGTTTGCCCTGTTGAGCAAGCGACTCGACCTGTGCGTGATTGATGGATAGCAGAACTGACTCGAATATCGAACACAAAAACGACACGATGAGTGCGATGGATACCGCAGCAATGAAAACCTGCATGACCTCCTCCAAAACAAATCACTGAATCTAAATATCGTAGAGCGGCGACTCCATGTGCATCCGGAACAATTTGCATCGGCATGTCATTAACTCGGCGTTGTTAGCCCGCGTCACCGATCCAGGGTTGCAAGAACCAGTTTTCGGCCTTCCTCAATCAGCAGAATGCTCGCGGCGATCGAGGCAGCTAGCAACCAATTGCCAACGGATAACGCCGTGGTCGCAAACACGGCTTGTGCTGGTGGCCAATGGACGACGGCGGCCTGCAGGCTGAGGACACCGACCAGCGCAAACCACAAATTTCGTGAACGCCAGTGTGGTCGCATGAGTTGTCTCGTTTGTCCCCAATGCGAAATACAGAACCCCCAAAGTACCGCGCGCCATGGCCGGCGGGCCATCCATTATGATGTTCACCCACAGGATCTGGATTGCCGTAAATGGCAGGGGCATTCCCAATGCTGGTGCAATGCCGACTGTCAGCAGTGCACCGATGTTGGTCGACAACTGAAAGCGCACAAACTTACCAATATTGTCATATATTGTGCGTCCTTCGCGCACGGCGCGAACAATTGTTGCGAAGTTGTCGTCCGTCAACACCATGTTAGCTGCTTCTTTGGTGACATCGGTTCCGGTGACTCTCATCGCGATGCCCATGTGTGCGTGTTTCACTGCAGGCGCGTCGTTCACACCATCACCAGTCATGGCGACCACGTGGCCGCACCGCTGCAAGGAGTCTACCAGTCGCACCTTGTGCTGTGTCGACACGCGGGCGAACACTCCGATTGATTCGACCTCCTCCGAAAGCGCCTCGTCGCTCATGGCATCGAGCTCGGTACCGGTGATAGCACTGCCCGAGATGCCGAGGGTCTCAGCGATGGCAATGGCGGTGGTTTCGTTCTGCAGACATTTACGCCATATCCTCAAGATCACCGTCGTTTTGTCGTTGCTCAATCAAGGCGAATTATTGCATACCTTGCAACGTGCACTACAGCACGGTCCGGTTGGGGCAAAACGCGGACGACGCAACGAGGAACTGGTGGCTATCTCCGGTGCATTGAGCTTGTTGACTAACATCATGATGGCGTTCAACACAGAACGCATGCAAGCACAGATCGACGTCGACCCCACGCTTGATCAACCGGAACTCTTGGCGCGTATTGCGCCGCATGCCGTTGGAGACATTAATCTGCGTGGCACGTTCACCTTTGGACTTGATCGCTACCACGGTCAGTTGTTCGAGGCCCCAATCCGGCGCAGAGTCCTCAATCATCGAGCCGAAAACCCAAAAAGCTGAGAATCTAATGGGATCAATACGTTACAGGCTAAGGTCGTTCCAACCCGTTGAAAATAAACGAAGTTGCTACCGACACTTTTTGCAGCTTGGTAACGGGAACCCCCAATGAGTGTGCATCCTGTTGCACCCGCGTCACGCGCAGCCTCCATGATGTCATCAGTCTTGCTGTCTTCAACGAAGGCAACGATCAGTTTAAATTGTATGGTTCTCTTCCTGTGTTCGGTCTTGTTCATCCGGATCGGACGTTGGGACGCGTTCTCTGAGTACTGCAAACTGGCCGTATGCGAGGACCGAGATTATCGGAAACAGGGCCGCAAAAGCCACCAAGCCGAATCCATCCAACAACGGGCTGCGCCCCGGGACCGCCTCGGCGAGTCCAAGCCCGAGTGCGGTAACGAGGGGAACCGTTACGGTAGATGTCGTGACACCGCCGGAATCATACGCCAGCGGCACAATCAGTTTCGGCGCGATCGCTGTTTGCGCAATGACCACCAAGTATCCTGCGGCGATAAAATAGTGCAGCGGTAGGCCCGTAATGATTCGAAAACAACCAAGGCTCACGCCGACGCCAGCGCCTATAGCAACGGCGACGCGCAGACTCCACATGCCGATCGCACCGCCTGATACGCTGTTCGCTTTCATTGAAACCGCGATCAATGCCGGTTCCGCAAGCGCTGTGCTGAAGCCCAGTGCGAGCGCGAACAGATAGACCCAGTAATAGTCGTACCAAACGAGGGCCGACGCTCCTCGCCCCACGGCCTCATGCAGGAATTCGGGGTCCGTCAGTTGCTGTGCCATCAGGCGACCCAATGGAAACAACGTTTGCTCCAATCCGAGCAGAAACAGGCCGAGCCCCACAACGACGAACAGAAAACCAATCACGATCTGTTTCCAATTCGGCATCGGCCCGCCGATGATTAGCTGCTGGAAGGCAAACAGAAATACCGCTATCGGGAGTACGTCGACCGCGCTGTCGGCAACAAATTGTATGCTGGTGACAATCAGCTCCATTGCACGATAATTTCGAAAACAAGCACAAATAAAATCGGTGTCAGCGAGGCGAATGCGATCAGGCCGAATCCGTCAGTCATTGGATTACGCCCTTTGAGTGAACTCGCAAGTCCGACACCGAGGGCCGCCACTAGCGGCACTGTTACCGTAGACGTCGTTACGCCGCCGCAGTCATACGCAACGCCGACGATCTCGTCTGGCGCAAATGTTGTGATCAGGACTACCAGAATGTATCCGCCGATTATCATAATCGGCAACGACCAATCGGCCAGTATTCGGACAACGCCCAAGACGAGGGCAAAGCCGACGGCCAGCGCGACCGTCATCCTGAGGCCCAGCGCGTAGCTTTCCATTTCCTCGGTGGACGATGCGATCATGTCGGCATCTGCGGCGGCTTTAGCTGCCTCACCGGCAACGGCAATCAACGCCGGTTCGGCGATGGTCGTACCAAAACCAAGCACGAAAGCAAAGACCACGAGCCAGAATACGCTGCCTTTTCGTGCCAGTGAATGCGCGAGGCTTTCGCCAATCGGGAACAAGGCGAGACGCAACCCGAAAATGAAGAACGCGAGACCCAGAACGACAAAGAGTCCGCCGACGACCAGTGACAAAAGTTCTGTGACGAGACTCTGGATGACAAAGACCTGAAATACGCTGATGACAACGACGATCGGCAGAATATTACGCAGGCTGGCGAGCGCGTCCTTAGCAAAGACAATCAGCGAGTCTTTCAATTTGGCCGCGACCTCCGGGGCGGATGAAGAGCGTCCCTACGGAATTCACATGTTTAGTAGGGGTGTAGTAGATGCGCACCGCTTGGACACTCGTCCGTCATGTTAACTTTTCTCTGAGCGATTCGTAAGGTGTACGGCCTCGGTGGGTACTGACAAATTAATCGCGTATGAAGCAAACTCAATGGATGAAAAGTCCTGCGTCTATGTACAAGCGCCACCGATTCCCGCCTGAGATCATTCAACATGTTGTCTGGCTCTATCATCGGTTCAATCTGGGCAGCCGCGACATGGAGGATCTTATGGCCGAGCGTGGTATTAGAATCAGCTATGAGTCGATTCGGTTGTGGCGTATCAAGTTTGGCCCGAAGTAGGCGAAGCGACTTCGGCGCGGGCATCAGGGCTACGGTGATACGTTTTTCATCATCCGGGCACTCGCCAGCAACTCGCCCACCTCGAGATCGTCGCTGGAGGAGAATTGCGAAGACAATTCATCCAGTCGTGTATTTGGACTAGACTGGCCAACGGGTTGAAAGCTGATCTAGGAGACCGTCTGGAATGGACATTAAGATGTTATCGGTTGTATTTGGCACTGTATTTCTAGCCGAGCTTGGTGACAAGACGCAACTTGCAACGTTTCTTTTCGCAGCCAAACAGCCTGAAAACCTGGTTTCCGTGTTCGTTGGTGCTTCACTAGCCTTGATTTGCGCTTCAGCGGTTGCGGTACTCGGCGGATCAGTGGTATCCGATCATGTCGAACCCAAGATCCTGTCTTATGTTGCTGGAGTGGGGTTTGTGGTTATCGGCGTTTGGACGATATGGCAGGCGGCGTAGCGCCTTCGAATGCAGGGCGCAACGTTAATCAAGCATTGATTCCTACCTGATGGGTAGACATACACGAAGTAGGGCAGCCAGAAGTTAGTGAGATGCCCCCACTTTGCCCCCACCGCTTTGATCTCTACCAACGTCCGGATGAATAAACAGGAGGGGCAGGGGTTCAGCAGGCCAAGACAAAGCTTTGCGGCAGGCCCCGCAGCGTATTCCTAATGGCAACGATCGGCACCCGCCACCGTGGGGATCTAATAATTTTCGACGAGTCGGACTCCCGATGGATTCGGGCGTGGCGAGGGAGTAGCCAAGGTCGTGGCGAAGTACGTAGTTGTTCGAAGTTTCGGTCTAGTTTGGGCTGTGCTTGTAAAGATACTTACTCGGATGGCGGTCAAGAACATTATTCTCAAAGCCGACAATCTCCGGATTGATCATGTGTTTGCTGACATAATAATACAACGGAGCAATCGGATAGTCCCTTAGTAGCATAGACTCGGCGTTGGTCATTAGTTCTGCGCGTTGACGTTCGTTTGTTTCTATGGCGGCCTGGGCCAGCACATCATCGTAGTCAGAGTTTCCGTAGGCGGCGAGATTTTGCGCGTCCTCCGAGCGGAAAATATTCATAAACGTAGACGCATCGTCGTAGTCACCAAACCAGGAAAACTGCATCACCTGCCACTCGGCGCGGTTCCCTCGAGTGTCGAGAAAATATTGCCACTCCATTTTTTTCAGTGTGACGTCAATGCCGAGAACCTCTCGCCACATACCGCTAACAACCAATGCCACTGTCTCGTGAATATCGCCTGCGCTATAAGTTAACTGAATCGTCAACGGGCTGTCGTCGCTGTAGCCTGCGCGCCGATACAATTCCTTGGCCTGCTCCTGTCGTTCGCTGGCCGACAGATCGGCCCAGTCGAATGAGAATCCGCTGTGGCCGGCGACGCCGGGCGGCACAACGGCGAACGCCGGTTGTTCGCCGCGGCCGATTACGGTCACCAGTTGTCGGCGATCAACAGCCATGTTCAAGGCTTGTCTGAGTAAGGTGTCGTCGAGCGGAGGCTCGCTCAGGTCGAAGGCCAGATAGTAGAAGGCCAGCGAGGGCGCGATTCTGACATGATCCGGCAGGTCGTTCTCAAGTATCTGAACATGAGAAGGTGGAATCGTATGCGTAATGTCAAGTTCACCGGCACGGTACATATTGAGTTCTGCGACGGGATCGGTGATTGGCAAATAGACGATTTCCTCAGCAGCGACGGAGGCGGCGTCCCAGTAGGTCGTACTTCGTTTTGCACGGATAACACCACCTGGCACGTGGCTACTCAGCGTATAGGCACCATTGCCAACGAACGAATCCGGAGTCGTCGAAATGGATGATTGTGTTGTCGGCATGTAAACCGGAAAGGCTGTGGGCATCGAGAGTATGGCGAGAAAGTAGGGCGTGGGGTCCCGCAGTCGAATTTCCAGAAGTCGATCGCTAATGGCTGCAACGGCAATCTGCTCCGCCGGCATCAATCCAGATTGCACCTCATTGAAGTTCTGAATGGCCTCAAGCAAGAAACCGTAGGTCGACCCGGTTTGCGGATCTGCCACGCGGCGAAAGGCGCGCACAAAATCTGCTGCTACCACCGATTTGTCGTTCGACCATCGTGAATCACTACGAATCATAAATTCATAGGTGAGCCCATCCGCACTGATTTTCCACGATTCGGCAACACCTGGCACGAGACTGCCGTCTGCGGAGACGTTGATCAGGCCCTCATAAAGATCCGTAAGAATATTGAAGGCGTGAATGTCCTGTGCCAACGCCGGGTCGAGGGAGCCAGGCGCACCGCCATTGCCGCGGCGAATCTCTGCAATTTCGCCCGCGGCGGAATCCGCGGAGGGTGCCGGCTGCTCGCCACAGGAACTCGCGAACAGACAGGCCGTTAGTACGCACGAGATGAGGATGATAGTTACACGCATTCATTATGATTCCATCCCGGGCGGACGGAGGCAAGTGTTGGGGCACCTTAGCGAGTTTTCAGTAGCTCCGCGATTGTCGTCTGGCTTTCTGCTCCGAGAGTCTCTTGACCAAGCTGGATAAGATCCATAGCCCAGGACACGCTCTTACCGATTTGCGCTGCTCGCCACTCGGGTGGCGCGCCCGCCAGCATGTGATAGGCGGCATAAATCAGGACTCTGCCGGTAAATGAATGATCGTTAGTCACGCATGCGTCGCGATACCCGGTCTCAAATTCGACGATTGCTGCGAGACAATCATCCAGAGATGCCTGTTGGAAACCCGCCATAAGATAAGACGACACCAGGGCAGCGACGTCATAGGCCGGATCGCCAAAATTGCTAGCACATTCGAGATTCTCGACGGTAACGCTCTCATGACCGCACCACAGGTTGTCCGGCGTGAAGCTCATATGCAGCACCTGTGGCCGGGCTGATGACGCCACCGCATCGAGGTGGTCCAATCGCTGGCTGTCGAGGTTTGTTCCTTTGGCTACATTCCTTGCCTGCTCTGCAAGGGCAACCATGATCTTTCGCCAATGATCTCGGTCATACGTCGAGTCGCTCCAGAATCCACCATCGGGTACCGGGCAACAATGAATTTTCGCAAGTATATTTCCTGAGTTCCGCGCAATGTTCTTGCGAAAGACGCCGTCCGAGATTTCCGATGCGATCGCCGCCGCATTGATGGGCCGCCCCGCAAGCACGAGTAGACGGAGTTCTCTGTCATAGAAGTCTACCCTGGTTGGAAAGATTGAAGGACTGAGTTGCGATGCAAGGTACTTGGTGGCGCGTTTCTCGACGGCAACGCGGCGTGCTGGCTTTTGAATGAATCGATCTCCAAACACGCCCGTCGATGTTGTATCACCGGCGTACTTGACCAGCAGCATCTCGCCATCTGCAGCGCGCAGCTCAAAATTCGGATCTACGGTCGCTGGACTGGTTTGCATCAGTTGGGCGTCGGAAATCCCGTATTTATCCTTGAGCGGCGCAATGATTTTGGACCGGACAATATCGCTTACGGATCTTAACCGGGCCCTGCAGTCTGACCAAAGCTCCAATTTGCTACGCGACGAGAAATTCTCGGGAAGGCCTTCGATATAGCGATGCATCCCGGCGTCGGATCGTGCAAGCTGCGCGCGCAATTCGGACGAGTGAACATTGTTGCTGGCAATTGGTAATACGTAGACACGTGCTGACGCGTCGTTCTCTTCTGCAAGTGAACGAATGTTGGAGAACCTGTTGTCGCTGGAGCGATAGTCTTCCTCCCCAACGCAAAATAGCAAAGACGTGTTTCGAGCAACGTGCCCGATACGAGCGACGGCATCAGTAACGGCGCGATGTCGGGCGACCACCAATTCCACACGATCCAATGGCAGAGCCGATACTCGCAACATGTTCTCAAACAACAGAACAGCGGATGTCGCATCTATAGCAAGATCCGTGTCCGGAATCGGACGGCATCGATTCGAAATAATTACGACAACCTTGCTTACGCGAACTTCGTTAAGCAGGTGGTCTATGGCATGCATATGCGATGCATTCGGTGGTTTGAACGAGCCAGGATACAATGCAACAAGATCTGGCACATGGTCTTCGCGGCTGGGCACGGCAGCATTCACTGCGGGCGGTGACATAATCGGCACCGTCCCTTTAGAAATTGTAGTCGAGCTTTAGCGAAATATTCCATGCGGAATCGACCGCGTCGAATGCTGGTCCGGGCATGAAATATGCTGCCACAGCTTCAAACTCGAAGTGTTTCCATTTCTCTATGCCGATAACGAGGTTTAGCTCGTCGCCGAGGTCCGCGCTACGGCCATTGGCATCTGCATCGAGACGCAGCGGGTGCGCCGGATCAATTCGATCTTGTTGGTAGTTATGGTAGATAAGTTCGACGGAGCTATCTTCGCCAATTCGCAGCCCAGTTGAGAATGTCGCGATTCGAATGTTCTCCAGATCGGGCCGGGTTAGCTCCCCGTAGTATCGAAAGCGGTCCACGCCATTGAACTTGTTGTTGTTATCATGTAACCCGGTTTGCCGAAACGTACCATCACTGTCGTTGCCACCGCTGCCGCCAGCGTACGCAAACGTTACCGTGGGCTCCGAGAAGCCGAGCAAGGCTGAATCAGAAAACGTGACACTTGCGCCCAGGTCGAAGCCCGTACCGGATCGAACCTGTTTCGTTACGGATTCAACCACCAACTCGGCAGCATTGATTTCATCGAATTCATACAGTGTTTCCGTCCCGGACACACGCGCGATATCGAGCCAGTAGTCGGCTTCGACGCCACCGGAAATTTCCGTGCTGCCGTGCAGTCGGACGCCAACCCAGACCAGATCTGAATCGTCCTCATCCTCCTGGTCGGCCTGGATGATTGCGGTAGCGTCGAACGAAGAAGAATGGTCATTTTGACTCAGCAGAAACATGTCTATCGAAAGCAAGGAGTTCACGCGCAAACGGCCCGTGGCGAGCAGGCGTGTGACATCCAGGTCCTCGGCATCTCCGCGATCTCCATTCAGGGTCTCCCGACCAAGTTCGTTGGCGATCGCCAGATCCAGCTGAAAATTCGGACTACTGAAATAGGCACGGATAGCATCGAGATCTGTGTCCCACCACCATTCCCGCTGCTCGGCGAAGTTCTGCCTGCCGATCTGAATACCCACTGGTAGCCCAAGTGGCTGGTCAACAAAAAACCACATTTCGCCGCGTTTTACGGCGTACTCGCTGCGCTCCCTGTTGAAGGATGCGTCATAGCGAACTGATTGTTCCGCCTTCATTTCGGCGAAACCGGAGAATCCATCGTTGAACTCGAAAAAAGCTTCAAGTTGTAGCTGCGCGTCCGCGTCCAGCTGTTCATCCTCCTCCTCGCTGTCCAGGTCGCGGTTACCATCCGCGTCCGTCTTCAATCCGAATTCTCCGCCCACCGTCGTTCGCACGTCTCCGATAGTGGTAGTGAATTGGTTGTCGGGCCGTCGGTCATCCAGTCGCTGCAGGCGAAGCCGGCCGTTCGAAAACAGTCGTTTCCTGGTCCTCGCGGGAATTCCAGCCAGATAGATGTCGGTCCACTCATCATCCGAACTAAATCCCGTCAGCGCGCCAATTAGCTCAATGGAATCGTTGGAATCGAGTTGCGCAGCCTCAATCCGTGTAACCGCAAACGTCTCGTTTCCGACCTGCTGTGCATCAACGCTAATCGCGTCACCCGCTCGGAGTTCGGCAAATATCGAATCCTGATTTGCCTGCCATCTCAGTCGAACAGGACCTATTTGCACCGCACGGTTCGCACGCGAGATGTTCGATACTGTGCCGGCGACACGGATCTTTCGAACGTCCTTCGTTGGGTCGCGCTCCTTGATTCGGTCCACTTGAAACGTCCGGCCATCCCACGTTCCCTCTACCTTCAAGCGCTGGTCCGAGCACCAACCTGCGATTGGTGCGAGCAACGCGACAATGACGAGCAACCCTTTATTGAAGCGCATCACCTGATCCTCTTTGTTCGCCACAACCTGAATGTACGATTTGCAGCATTGATTGAAACTCAGCTTTACCTGAATCGCGCAGGCATTCGATCAAAAGGCAGAGGCGATCCAGGTCGTCATTCCTGAGGTGTTCGTGGTGCAACATGACACCAACGACGTCGCAGTTTTGAAAATAGTGTTGTGCGTACCGGCAAAACTCCGTCCATGACAACGGCTCGCCGTGCTTCTTCTTCTGCCAGTCGATGGCCACCGATATATCCGTCAAGCCGAAATGCTCGATTTCGCTGGAACCTGAGATCCGCGATACAGCTTCGAAATCGAATTCGGCCAAGACTCTGCAGGTGTCCGAAGTACATCGGTTCCATGGCGGTGTAAAGATCGGGTCAACGAGTTCGCCAAGCACCTCCTTGAGGTGCTTTTGACCCAGGCCGATATCATTGCGTTGCAAACCGATATACCTTTCGTTGCCGAATTCACATTTTCTGCCTTCCTGTTGATGATTGGTGTGCACGTATCCGTGTTGGTGAAAATTGAGAGTCGAGCCAAATTGTCTCGACAGACGAATGAGCTCAGCCGCGGCGGGCCGGTCCAGCGCGCCTGGAATGACAGCCAGGTCGAGCTCGATTCCTGTCTCGCTCACACGTTCACAAAGTGCGCGCAGCGCGCCATTGCCCCAACCTGCATCGTCGTCGCGGAAAAACACAGTCACCGGCCTTGATCGACTTTGCAGCGCCATTTCGAGGGGTTCCAAATCACGCACGATGGCCGACCTCTCTGATTAGTTCGCCACTTCGCGCGGCTCCGTCCAGATTGATGTCAATGTTGGCTTGTTCTGTAGAGAGCGCCTTTGACACAGCGTCAAGCAGCGAATCTGCCGTCAGCGACTGTTGGCGTAGTAACACAGCGTAGCCTTTTCGGCAGAGTTGGTCGGCGCGGCGAAGCTGCTCGTCCTCGGATGCGGTCTCGTACGGAACGAAAATGGCGGGCGTGCCGGTTTTCAAAACGTCGACAGCGGTGTTGTAGCCACACTGGCTTACTGAGACCATCGACTCCGCGAGGGTCCGCGGCATGTTGTCGATAAACTCGACCGCTGTCGGCCCGTCAGCACCATTAGCCGGGATTCGACACCTTTTGCCGTTCGGACCGGTCACCAACAACATGTCCAGATTCAGCTCTTGCTTGATCCGGGAGTGCGCAGCCATCGCAATATCGATAAGTTCGTGCCCAACTCGTCCTCCACCAGCCGAAACGACGATCCGACGCAGCCGCTTCGATTCCCGGTGTCGGCGTGAGCCGCCGATGTAGCCGGTGTAGAAAGTCGGGATTGCAATTTCTTCGAATGTTGAAAAAGTTGCATCCAGCGAAATTAACTTCGGGTCGGAGTGAATGAGCAACGCGTCGAAGTTTTCGTTCAGGGAGGTTACGGCACGCAAATCGTGACGATCCTGATCACGCCTTTTCGTAACCAGGACATCGCGCACACTGGAAATAACTTTGACACCGTGGTTTTCGCGGGCCGTTTCAATGATCGACGACACTTCGTCAGCAAATTTCTTCCGCCCGAATGGAAACATTTCGACAACAACAACGTCGGGGAGAAAGTCGCGAATGGTTTCTACCGCAATACGCTTGCGATTCTCAAAGATTTTGTCAACGTTGGCGTCGCCGCTGGCATCAACCAGCGTGTTATCGGAATTCATACGCAGCGGCGGTAGCTGGACAATACGTATTCCTGAATCGATTGGTAGCCGTGGTGGAACCGTCCCACCGGACATTAGTAAGACCGGTCCATTGTGCAAACTCGCTTCCGCCAGTCGCACTGTCCTGACCAGGTGACCAATACCGACAGAGTGGTGACAATAGAAAAGCGACTTCATAGCGCGCCAAATCCGCTGCCGGCCAGAAGCCGGGTAGTTCGGTCCAGATTGCGACGAGTCTTCGTGAGCGCTATATCGGGTTGCGAATTCTTGGAAGCTTTGAAGGCTTTCGCGATGTGCTTGTGGGCACGGTAGAACAGAAGCGTGTCTGGATCGTGGTCGTTGAATCGCGACAGGAACGCATGATTGACAATGCTGCCAATTGTCTCTGATTCGTAATCGAATTCAGCCAGGAACGTAGCCAGATCAAGCTCAGCATGGCCCATCGCCGCACGGTCAAAATCCACCAAAGCAAGTCGGCCGTCATCGTGCAACCACTGATGGCTATGGAGTGAGCCGTGAATCGGCACGAGCGGAGCCCCCTTTCTGTAAATGTGTTGCTCAAGGCGCCGGAGCTTTTCGCAAAGCCTATTGACGTCGCCCTCAGTATCCGGAAATCGTGATTTGATGAGTTTGAAATATCGATCGGAGCGAGCGCTTTGCGAGCGCGCGTCGAACTCAACTTCGAACGACGCGCTCGACTCGTGCAGAGTCCGGATCGCGTCTGCCATCGCATACACCAAGGTCTTGGCAAAGACTGCGCTCTTAATGTCGATTGGAGCGCCGCCCAGTCGTTCCTGGGAAAAACACTTTGAGCAGGAAACGAATTGCAGCGGTCGGCTTACGTCGAACCCAAGCTGCTTCCGCACACGGGAGACGGCGTACAGGCGGTCGAAAACGTCGCGGGCGCCCCTCGTAATATACTTGACGATCACAGCACCGTTCGTCGGATCCACGGCACCAATGGTGATGCGTTTGCCTGGGCGATAACGCAAAACTTCGTACGGGCCGTACTGCTCCAGCACGCTGGCGAGGCCCGCGAACGATGGATCGAGGACGTCACTGTGATAGCCATTCTCAAGCTGTAGCATGGTTTGCCTCGCCGATTCCTGCGGTCACGCGCCGACCGCGACCGATTGAGAGTCGCCTAGTCGTAGTACATGGTTTGACATACCCAGAAGCGCGAGCTCATGCGTCACGATAATAAGGATACGAGTCTTCTTTGCCGCCACGAGACAGCGCTGAATAATCAGGCGTGACTCATCGTCGAGATTCGCAAACGGTTCATCCAGCAGTAACACCGGGCGTTGCGACAACAGTGCTCGCGCCAGTAGCAACCGAGCCCGTTGCCCGACCGACAATCTGGCACCAAGTTCATCAATCGGCGTTTCGAGCCCCAGGGGCAAGGAGTTGACGACGTGTAACAGGTGTACGTCGCGCAGCACATCCTCAATTGAGCTGTCGCTAGCTAAGAGATTCGCCTCGCTCACAATCTCCCGAATATTTCCGGCGAACAGGTGAGCGTCCTGCAATAGAACAGCAAACTGAGTTCGAAGGGCGCCCCGGTTCAAGTCCTCGTAATTCGAGCCGTTGGCAGAAATTGCGCCGCCGGTCGGCGACTGCAGTCCGAGGATGAGGCGTAAGAGCGTACTCTTGCCGCAACCGCTGGGTCCAACGATCGATGTGCACTCGCCTGTCCGGAAGCTGTGATCAAGCGATGAAACGATGTCGCCACCACCACCGGGGTATCCATAGCTGAGATTGCTGCAATTGATGGTGTGGACCCGATCGCTCATAACTACGCCGCTCTGCGACTCTGGTGTCACATCCGCATCGAAAAGTTTTCGAATTCGGCTGGCGCGGGCAAGCCCACGAGACATCGTCGTAGCGATCTCATTTATTCTCTCGATAGGCTTTAGTAGCTGGGCAATGTAGGACAGGCAGACCGTCAACTCACCGAGCGACAGATGACCGCGAATGACCGCAGAACCCCCAATCCCCGCGACGATGGCAAGCGAGAAACCAGCCAGAATTTGTGAGCTTCGTTCGAGTCGCACCGCCATGCGAATCTCATCGACACCGGCCCGCAGGCTGGCGCTCGCATTTTTCAGGTAACGACTTCTCGATTGATTCTCGAGCGCCATCGCCTGAATGTGCTCGATTCCGTTGATCGTCTCCTGAGTATGTGCCGATACTCGACCTTCGTGATTTCGTTTTGCAGCCGCGGCCCGTGCCAGCCTGGGGCCGTATCCAACCACCAGTGCCGCCAGCAGAGCCGCCATTAATAGCGAGGCTATACCAAGCGCCCGGTCAATCAGAATGATGGAAACCAATGTGGCGACGGCGGTCAATACGTGTTTTGCCGCAATCGGTAAGGTCTTGCAGAAGAGCCGACTAACAAGCTGCGTGTCGCTCACGACACGCATCGTAAGCTCGCCGGACATTTCCGATTGCCGGGTTTCCCGGCTTAGCCGATAAACTTTTTGCACGAGGTCGTCGCGGAGACGGAGGCCGAACTGCTCCCGAACTCTGGCGTGCATTACTTTGTCCGCGGCCTGTACCATCGCGGCAATGGCCGCCAACAGGGCCATGCTCGCAGCAAGTGCGAGCAATTGCTGGTTATCCGTCAGGGTCGATACCACGGGCACGTCACCATGGCCGGCAAGCACACCATCGATAATGAACTTTAGTGGCCATGGCAAAAGCAGTGCCAGAGCGACGCCGAGCGCTGATAACGAATAAGCGGCTGCAAGGCGCCCTGACTGCTCGGTCAAATAGGGCAAGAATCCCCGCAATAAGGCGGGTCCGCCGATCCGGGATTCCGGCGAGTCAGTCATAGTAACGTCTCGCGGCTTCGAGGCTTAGCCGCGCGATCCGCAGGAACCCGAGAATCTCGCTTGCATCTGACACTTTGCCGCGCGTAATGCCACGACGAACGCGCTCTACAATCATCTTGTGCGCAAGCCTTTGGTAAACACCTTTGACTCTTACGGGTCGCTTCGCGCAGTTGTTGTAGGTCGCTACGAATTGCGGCAACTCCCAAAGCACGAGATCGGGATCAAGCCTGTCTCGGAGCCTGAGCCACGCCTTGAATGCCAGGAAGCTCGCGAGGTCATCGTCGGCCCTACCGAACGCAACTCGATCGAGGTCAATGACGCCGGTTAGCCGACCGGCGATTGGGAACAGATTTCCGAGATGCGCATCGCCGTGTACAAGGACAGATTCGGGGTGCGGCGCCAGTTCGAGAGCCTCTACTATGGACTCACTCACTTCACGAATTTCGTTGATCAGGCCGGGAAAAACCTTGTCGACAATCTCCAGCACATTTTGATGCTCGGCCTGAGGGTTGTCGGTACGTACCGGGGCATCTTCAGCGGTTAACTCATGAAACGCCGCGAGCGCCACGGCTGCCTCGCGATGTGAAAGAGACTGCTTTGGAGCTCGTCGAATCTCAGATTGAACCAGTAGGCGGTGCTCGGGAATATAGCTGATGTCATCGGGTATCCGAATTGCCGAGCCGGTCAATTTCGGCGCGAGGCTATTCATGATGCGTGCGGTCGTCGCTCCTTGATCGTCGTAATAGATCTTGATGTACTCACAGACGACAGATCCATCGCGTCGTCTTCCGAACACACGTGCGGTATAGGTGTGTTCAGGAACAAAATGCATCAGCTTTACATCGCTCAATTCGTAGCCGCGGTGCGCCTTGAGGATCGTCGCAAGTCGTGCCGTATTGTCGATCAGGCTCAAATCCAACTTGCGCTCGCCAGGAAACACCCAGGCTATTGCGTTCAGATCGTCAAGCAGGAAAGTATGGTCGGGATGGCTGCGCTGTGCCTTGGCAAGTCGGTCGTGGACTGAACCGCGCGGAAAAATTCGTAGTGAAATCGGTTTTTGGCTCGTGTTCGACGTCAGGCCGACAATCATTTTCTTTCGCGGTGAATAACGTAGGTTGGACATCCGGTAACTGGGAATCGGTGTGTCGAGCAGTTTTTGCGGCACGCAGCGTTCAATCGCTGACCACAAATTTTCCATACTCAGGTTCCTTAGCGACGTCAGTACAGGATCGGCAGAAAAGATGGACAGGTCGTCATTAACCATGGTGAGGTGCCTTCGGCACGCGCCAGGATTGCGCACCGTCTACCGAGCGATACGACATCAAGCTTGTTTTTGAATTCCACTTCCAGCTATCACACCTCTCTCTATGGTCTATCGATAGTGTTGGCCCTGAACCGTCGTCACTAGCCTGAATTCTGGGCGACGAGTAACGCGTTGGATACAGAACACTAAGGAAGCAGTAGTCCGAATCCGTCGCTCTCGCACAAATCCTTGGAGCAGCCTGTTTGGTGCCATAGCATTTTGAAACAAACGCTAGTTCCTCTTCGACACACGGCATCTGCTGGGCGACGAATAATGTCAGGCCGGGTCCGACTATCTCGGTGCCGATGTCGTGCACGGTCCATTTCAGATAGTTAAGTGCTTCGGGAGGTAGCTGAAATCGCAGGTCGTAATCATGAGGTTCGGGTGCCAACATCCGGTCCAGGATTACCCAATAGCGATTGTCGACGAACCAAATGTGTCGGTGATGCAGGGCCCGATAATTTGGGCTTGTGACGACGCCGTGTAAATAAGCCATGGCATCGGATAGCTCTGAATAAACGAGCGCGCATGCCGGTTTCGGCTCAAAGATCCGATGTTTGGCTCCGTGCTGTCGATAGATCGCTTGATTTCGGTCATTGACAGTAACCGTATTGTGCGCAGACGTCTGGCGAAAATGTGCGCGCCAGTTGTACTTGCCTTGCTCATCATAGGTGTAGCGACCGGGATCAACTACCAGCGGACGGCCGAAAGCGGCGACCTCAATATTCAATGCGTCCAGGTGCCCGTGGTTTCCTTCGCCGATGTGGCCAAAATCAAACACCATATATCGCGCGTCTTTGAATCGCTGGCCCTGCTGCCACGGGGATCGGAGGACCGCATAGCCACCATCCAGAAAGATCTTATGCTGCACGTCGGGCGCTAGGCCTGTCGTTCCCTGGCTGGCGACGTACGAATAGTCCTGCCGGTCGAAGAGACGCGCGCCCCATTCGAGAAGTTCCAGGAAGGACCGCGAGTCCGAATCCGAGAGCGCTGGAATGCTTCCATCAGGGCGATGAACGAACATGGCAAAGTCAAGCGCCAACGTCACTTTCTGCATGACGTCCTGCGGCAATTCGATGTCATTCATCTGTGCCATGCGAATGAACAGAAGGTAGCTGCGCAGGACTATGTGATGATAGTCCGTGGATAACTCGCAATGAACACCATCGGTAAGCAAGTCGTCCCCGATATTGCTACACATCTCCGTAACCGAGAAATCGCGCCAATGGCTCGCTCGACTGCTGCCTGGCATGGCGACTGATGCAAGAAAAATCGCATATAGCTCAAGTGTTCGATGATTGCGTGTCGCGGCCAGGTTGGAACAAACAAAATCGACTTGCTCGGTGAGTGAGCTCAGTAGCTCGTCTTCGAATTCCCTTGAAAGACAATCAGAATCGTGCAGATGAAATAGCCGCCAGGCATATATCCAGTTCTGAATTCGTCGCGCCGTGACGTCGGCCGCAATATATCCAACCGGTGTTTGGGAAATCCAGGTTCGTACAAGATTTTCGAAGCAATCCTTGTATTGGATTTCACCGGTCAGAGAGTATCGGCGTGCTAGACCGGGCGCATAGTAGAATTTGTGCAGCAATATGTGCCATTCGAGATCCTGAGACGGATTGCGCAGCCAGTCAATCTCGGCGCCGAGTGCGTACTCTTCGCCAACGAAGGAAAACCGATGTTCGAGCACGTTGAGCAAGGCTGCATCGGTGCAGTATTCATCTTCAAGAACGGGGATTATTCGCCCGGCAGGGATCTTCGCATCGTCCTTAAGGCGGCACAGGTATGCCGCCGTGCGGCGAGCCTCGTAGTCAACCTGGATGGCTTGCGATGACATTGTCAAATAGCTCCTGCAATCGGTCGTGCGTCGTCTCGGCGTCGAACACGGACTCAATGCGTTGTCGTGCAGCCGCACCCAGTACATTGCGTGCTTCGGGATTGCCAACAAGTTCCTCAAGTGCGTCGGCGAGTGACTCGGCATCGCGACTCGGTACCAACAGTCCGTTGACTCTGTTTTCGACGATTTCGGGAATGCCCGAGATCCGGCTCACCACAACCGGGAGTGCGCAGGCCATAGCCTCGGCCATAACATTCGGAATACCGTCTCGATCACCGTCGTCCAGCACGACACAGGGCAAGACGAAAACCGCTGCCGACTGATAGAAGTCAAGCAAAGCGGTCTGCGGCACCGCTGGTCGAATCGTCACAAAGTCATGAAGATCGTGAGCCTGAATTGCGGCGGCTATCGCGTTACTTTGATCGCCACTCTCACCGACTATGTCCAGGTGGAATGACACGCCACGTCCCCTAAGAATGCGGCATGCCTCAATGAGGTATGTGAAACCCTTCTTTTCCACCAGGCGGCCAACGGCCAGGAGCCTGGTCGCTGAACTCCGTGAGTCAGCGTCATTGCGCGCCTTGTTGCCGAGCGGGACAAAGGCGCGCGTATTCAGCCCATGATAAATTCCATGGATCTTGGTCGGGTTCGACGTGTGCCTGCGAAGATGGTCGACGTTGGCGTACGTGCAGGTAACAGCAAATTTTGCCGCGGCGAGTTTCCGTTTGAGAAGATTGCCTGGGTTCAATTTCCTTTGATAGATGTCTTTCGCGTGGGCTGTAAAGCTGAACGGAAGCGCGGTCAACATACTTACCATCCAGGCTACCGTCGTCGCGTCATGGCAAAAGTGCGCATGCACATGGAGGTAGCCGCCATCCTCTTCAATTGCCTGCGCGATGCAAGTTGCGAAAAGAAACTCTTTAATAAAGGTCTTCTTCAACCAGCTCGCCGATGCACCGCGATAACGAATTGCAGAGACAGACGCGAACGCGAGTGTTCGCAAATAGCGAAAAGGGTGTCCTGTAAGCCAGTAGCGCTGAAATCGAGAGTATTTCGAAAGATTCTCGCGCAGCCATTGAATCAGTGTGGTTTGGGAAAGCGAACTGACGCACGGGAGATAATGCACAGGTGGCAGATTACTGTCTTCGGCCATTTCGTCGCCGCGTTTGATCGAAAACAGGCCGAGCTGCATATTCTTTGCGGACAGAATTCGAACCTCGTTCGCTATGAAAGTCTCGGACAATCGCGGAAAACCCTTCAGGACATAGGCAATCTTTGTCTTGCGTTGGCTCATGCGCGTTCACCCGCCGTACGAGCTGCCATCGCGGAGCCGAGTAACTCGCCCAGTTTGGCGACGTTCGACTGCCAGCAAAACATATCTTTTACGGTACGCCGACCGCTTTCGGAGAGCCGGGACCGCAAACAATCGTCGTCCAGAACCCGCTTGATGGCAGCAACCAGAGCATCAACGTCGTCGGGGGCGACCAGCAAGCCATTCGTCTCGGAGCGGATAACCTCGGGAATACCCGAGACCATCGTGCTTACGACCGGAATTTCGCAAGACATGGCCTCCAACATTGCGTTCGGTATTCCGTCCCGGTCTCCATCTTCTGTTTGTCGACACGGCAGCACGCAGACGGTCGCATTCTGCAAAATGCTGACTAGCTCAGGATGCGTGACCGGTGCTTTCAGGGTGACGTGGTGGCCCAATCCACTTGCAGCGATCAGTTGTTGCAGATGGTCTCCCTGGTCTCCATAACCGATTATTTCGCAACGCAGCGGCACGCCCTCTGAAATGAGCTTCGCACATGCGGCGATCAGCAGGTCAAAGCCTTTCTTGCGCTTGTATCGGCCGACGCCGACCAACAGTGGTGGCAAGTTTGCTGCTGGACCCCCGGCAGGCGTGAATCGATCACTATCGATGCCGTGATAGAGAAGATGGACCCGCGACGTGTCGCTGTCGGTTTGTTGCAAGAGGAAGCTGTGATTGTGCGCCGTACAGGTTGTTACGAACGCGGCGTTTCTCAGGCGTTCGCGTATGGCCGCGGTATCTGTTAGGTAAATATCCTTCGCGTGTGCGGATACGCTGAACGAGTGTCCACGCTCGGAGCTAACCAGGTCTGCCAGAAGGGCGGGCTCGGATATGTAGTGCGCGTGGATATGGAGGACGTCCAGCTGCTCACATATATCGAAGACGCTACAAAACTGCCTGAAGCTTGCACCGGAGTCGCGCAAAGCTCGCAACAAGGCGGTGACGCGGGGGAGCCAGCGAACTGCGTATCGAATCGTCCGTAACAACGCCCACAGGCCAGTTGATTGATCTACGTACGTCACTCGATCGGAGAATCGTTCTGCGTCGGGCTGCTGCAATGAATCAGATGGCCGGTTCAGGCTGACGATGCGAACGTCGACACCGGCGTCGACAAGACTCGCGATCTCGCCGAGGATGAATGTCTCGGAGAGTTTCGGAAAGCGCCTGACCAGCACGGCTACGGTTCCACGAACGCCAATCATTGTTTGGTACCACCAATGGGAATCGCCAGCGGTACAGCTGTAGCACAACTGTCATTACTTGGCCGTTCAAGAGCAGTAACGTTTTGAAGTTGCAGCTTCTTCCAACCGCCGGTGTCGTGCTCGGCCATCAACTCTTGCACGTACTCGTGAACCGTTTCGAGTGCGTTCATATCCAACCGGACTTTGCTTGAATCGTTGTTCGAGCCGGCCAGAGCTTTATCCAATGCGGTGCGCAATGCTTCCTCAGAGTATTGATCCGGGTGTATTACACTGAACAACCCCAGACGCTCGAGGCGTGTGGCTCGTATCCACTGCTCCTGGGAAGGCCTGACGCGGGGAACCAGAACGCCGCACACACCGAGACTGAGCAATTCAGTAACTGTGTTGTAGCCTGCCATGGATACAACGACGTCTGCTGCCGCGATGTAACTCATCATGTCGTTCGTGAAGTCGAAAATCGTGAGATTCGGGACACCGCTGCCCAGCCGGCGCAGGGCCCCGCGCTGCTCCGGCTCCATTTCCGGCCCGGGGACCAACACGACGTGTGCCCTGCCGTTGCGGCAATCCGACAACATCGTACGCAGCCCCACGTCGAGGAGCCGCAGCCCATCGCGGCCGCCACCAGCGGTCAGCAATACGATGGGTAGCTCGCCGGCACCAAGCTCCGAGCGCACATCGGCAACGGCGTGTGTAGGCTGCTGTTTTGCAATGTAGCCGCAGTGACGAATCTTGTGTCGGCTCGCCTCTGGAAAATCGTATTCTTCCGCCATATCAAAAACAGCCTTCGGACCTAGCACAAGAACGCTGTCGTAGTGCTCGGCGATCGCGCCGTGATAGTCGTTACGTTCCCACACGCCCTGCGTAACTTCCGGGCTGTCCAGAATTTCCCTTGTCACCAGCACCACACGCGGCCGATTGGCGCGGCGTCGAATTAGATCCAGGGCTGGCGCGATCTCGTTTTGTACGCCCAGGGGCTTCTTGTCGACCAACAGTAAATCGGGCTCGAAGTTCAGCAAGGTATTGAGAATCAGGTCGGCACGCATCGTGATGACTTTCTCGTAGTCGAAATCGAGGTACTTCGATTCGTAGTCGCCATTTTCCGCGCGCGTAAGACACGGCAGTTTGATGTAGTCGATTCGTGGCGACAATCTGAAGGCCTGCATCATGGGCGAGCCCGACAAGATCAACGCACAGGCTTCGGGATCACTATCGACGAGATGCTGGACAACCGACAACATCCGACGAATGTTGCCGAGTCCATACGTATCGTGGGAATAGACGAGTATCTTCTTCATTTCATCGAGTCCGGTTAGCTATCGTTCGGATTTCAGTCGTGCAGCTGAAAGCTGATTTTCGACGCCGTTACGCCCAACCCAGAATATGCATCGCCTCGAACCTGCACAAATGTTCCTGACATCGTTCCGTCAAGAAACTCTGCCAGTGTGATTTCATTGTCGTTCGCATCGGAGAATTCCGTATCGTTCGAAATGTAAACTGTCGTCCCGAGTACGCTGATTGTCGATGTATCCACGAAACTCAGGAAACCGTCCAAACGGAAATCGTCTTCCTCGTCATCACGTTCGATTCGTTCGACAACTACGGGAGTAGTGGCTGGAGGGTTCTTGAAGCTACTGGTTTCCACGTAGTCGCCAACAGACATGTCGGTAATTCCAAATGGCTCAACGTCGGCGTCGGTGCTGTCCTCAATATGGGTATCGGCAGCCGCGATTACTGGTGTTTCGAGTACGGTCACGACAGCTTCCGATGAAGCAGTCACCAGGCCGTAGACTCGAATCTGCGTGCCACGGATGGTGACCTCGCTGGCGACGAGCTGTCCCGCTGCGTCGAAGTCACCGCGGACAGTGACATTGGTATCGGTAGTCAGATTGGCCGCGCCGCCACCGACAAATCCTGTTCCCGAATTGGTAACGACGCGTACTCCTGCAACGCTAAATTCAGCGGCAGAAGAGAAATCGGCGATGAAACCCTCGAATTCTCCGACGTCCTGGCCTTCGCTGCTGATTCCAGGAACGAATTCCACCTTGGAGGCAATCAGTTCACCATTGACACCAAACGCTGAGCCTCTAACGCGGACGTTGTCGCCTTCCCTAACGGCGCCGCTAGGGAAGCCGCCTATTTCAGCAGTGCCGAAGTCAACGACGAGGTCGTCGATCTGGAACGAGGTTGCAACTAGATTATTAACTTCGCCGACAACCCGGTTGTCGCCGCCTGGCGCAGTTTCTTCGATTCGCGATGCCAGGAGGCTTCCGTCCGACCGCCGAAAACCACTTATGGCGACACGGTCTCCAACTGCCAGATTTTCGAATCCGTCGTCACCGGACAATCGCTCCACGACGCTATCGGCGTCCGCGAAAGCCATCTTACCGAGTACAGTGAGTTGCATTTCATCGCTATCGATACTCGTAATCGGTCCATCGATGACGGAGCTCGCGACCACCTCGTCAGCGACACCGACTGGCAGTTCGCTATCAACAATGCCTCGGACGAAGACAGTCTGGCCCAGTTTCAGGTCGCCTACTGTCGCCGCTTGACCGTCGACAATAACCGTCGCCGTCTCAGTGCCGAACTCCCGGCCGTTGACAAAGATACTGGCAAACCGCGTAATTCGGCCAGAGGCTATACCGGAGCGACCGATGCCTGCATCGCTAACGCCAACAGCGATGATGCTGATAAGTACCGCGATGGTGGCGAGTACTCCCATCCTTCTTGTGTACGATTTTGATACGCTCATTTTATGACTCACTTGTTTATATTGTCGGCTACGATGCAGGCGACCGCTGTTATGCGTTTACAATTCGAGCTCCAGCTCAAGTTCCGCGGCCGACATTGTTGTGTCCGACGATTCGGTGCCGGTTGCCTTTACGAGGCTGTTCACGCCTACCAGATTAAAAAATTCGGTCTCTGTTAATATGCTGTCGTCGACATCTCGGAATAAGATCGTGTTGCTGCCATCGATCGTTACGCCCAGAATCACAATGGTCGAGCCTGTTACAGATTCAACGAAGCCCTGCAATTCCGTTCTCGCATCGAAGTCTTCCCTTTCCAGGATCGTTGCGAGAATCTGTCCGCTGCCGCTCGGGAACTCCGAACCCCGGATTTGAAGGTAGTCCCCGGCATTCAGGTCGTTTATCGTCAGCGGTGAGACGTCGGCGTTGCTCTTGTCTTCGAAGCGGGTCAATGCGTCGGTCGTAAAGGTGATACCAAGCATTACAAGCGATCCGCCCGCTGCATTGACAGAATCAACGACCGCTGTAGAACGCACCGCTTTACTACGTCGGATATCGACTTTGTCGGCAACCAGGACGCCATTTGCGTCGAGATCACCTTCGACTTCGACCTTAATATTCAGGCCCAGATCAGCGACGGTCCCGCCTTCGTATATTGTTGCGGCGACGGTTGTTACCGCCGTGCCGGATACATCGAAGTCAGTTGCAGAAACGAAGCGTGTAATGAAGCCCTCGATTTCCACATGCGTGTCCACAGCACCGCTAACCCCGACTGTTTCAAGTTCGACGATTGTGGCAGTGAGACGGCCGTTGACATCGAGGCCTGCACCTTTCGCTTCGACGAAATCGCCGTCGGAAATCGCGCCGCTGGGGAAATCCTGGAGCATAGCGCCGCTGTAGTCGACGATAAGGCTGTTGATTGAGAACCTGGAATTCGCGGCATCGAGATTGCTAACGGTTCCGTGCACCTCGAGTTGTGTACCGACAGGCTTGATTTCGATTCGGCTTGCAACGATGTCGCCGCTGGCATTGAAAAAGCCGCTGACTTCGACGATATCGCCGACTGAAACACCCTCGAGCGATGCAGGACTGATATTGTCATCGAACGACGTCTCTGGCCCGACAAAAACGAGTTGCCCCAATACCACAAGCTGCCCCAGCGGCAGGTCCACGCTCCCGACCGCACCTGTGACATTGTCGTCGGAGACCACAGTATCCGCCGTACCGGTGACGGAATCGTCGTCGATCGTGCCCTCAACTTTTACGATCTGGCCGACTTTCAAATCTGATTCGGTCGTAGGACTGCCGTCAGTCGTGAAAGAAGCACTTGTGGTTTCGTAACGAACCCCATTAACGACAATACTGCCAAACGTTGCTACGGGCCCTACAGCAACTCCGCTGCGGCCGATGCCGCCCGTTGGCGGTGGCGGCGGTGTTGTAACGATAGTGCCGCCGCTACTGCCGCCGCAGCCACTTAAGGCAGTTAGGTAAAGCAGGGTCAATAGCGATGATAGTTTCCATGAGATGTTCATTCGAAATCCTCCACAAACTTCCTGTCTTCAATTGCGTACAGACCGATTCCGAGTCGGATACGGTCATCCAAGCTGTTGTTATCGGCTGCGTGTTCCGTAAGCCAATCGTCAATCTCCTCAAGAAACTCCTGGCCCCGCTTATCCAGGAAACTTCTAAACTGCGGCACCATGTCACGTGCGATTCGATCGTTGTCGGCATAACCCTCGAAACGGGGCACATGCTTCTTGCCCGGGAACACGTTGTTGTTCGTCGTTTCCGCCAGATCCTTAATACGTGTCGACGCATAAACCAGAAGTTCGTCGTCATGAACGGCGGGTTGGTAGTAACGCTTCAAAGCGCGCAGATGGCCATCTTCAGTGCGCTCGACGGCCTGCGTTTTAAGCAACTCTTTCAGCAGCGTCGTCGGCGCAATGTCACCGCCGTATTCATCGCACAGGTCCTGAAAACTGGGCGCCTGGCCGTGTTCGGCGAGAGTCTCCGGAGTGCCCGCCTCGTTCAGGTAATCGGCGTCCTGGTGCCAGCCTGACAGGACGCGCGTAGCATCAGTCGTTTTTGCTTTTGCGACGGGGATGTCGTCCCGTAACAGGTCCCGCTGACGTTTGACTTCCTTGCGGCTGATACCCGTCAATATTGAAACTCGCGACACATTGGTCGGCCGGCCACTGATGCCGTATTCCTCGGTAGCGGTCTGCACAAACACCGATTTTGAAAGGTCCGAAAACTCCTTCCAGGTCATGCCGCAGCGCAGAAACATCGTCGCGACCGGCCGTAATACGACGCGGCACGCATTCCAAATAATGGATTTATCGTCACTCATAATTGGGGAAGTTAGCCCCAATTATGAGTGACGTCAAGCTATATTTTGATCTTGGCCGGATTGGTCCCGTGTCGGCCCGCTCCGCCAAGGGTGCCTTTTTGGCCGTACGAACGGGTTTTCGCGGTGCTTCTTTGGGACCGCAAACGGTCAATTTGCCCTCGCGCCCCGAACAACAGGGCCTCCGATTACCTTTGCTTGGGATTAGCGACGTAACGTTGCATTGGCAGTACGGAAGGTTGTTTGATCTTCAGGCGCGGCAGCCGATACTAGAAAAGCCCAACATCTCAAATTCGGCGCTAGAGATTTGCAAGAACCAGCGCGTCAACAATGTCTCGCAGCGATACGATGGTTCCTTTGTGGCCGGTCGCCAAATATTGCGAAAAGACGAAATAGTGGACAACCTCTCTAAACCGTAATTCCTTTCTGCCGGGAGCAGTCCATTCGTCGATGCTGTCTTCCGCCTCCCGCAATATCGTGTCCGCGCGCCGTTCGTCAACCTGTTGGGTGTGTAGGAGAACCTCTCTGTAGAGTGCCCTGCCAGACAGATCAGGTCTTGCGGCGCTGACCGTTGAGTGTGCTTTCAGTAGGTGCCGGACGGATCGTTTTGCGAAATGCCGTTCCCTGATTGCTAGCAACATTTTCGTCTACCGAGCTCATCAAAAACCAGTAAGTGTCGAAAATCCGTGAAAAGGTTCAACTTCCGTAAATCAGTGCCGACACTGAAGTTGGCCAAATTGTGTTGATCGCCGATGTAAGTCTAACAAAGTATCTGCCGACTCACCGGGTCGTTTCGAATAGGGCCGGTTTCCTATCGGCCGCTGCGGCTGCGGACAACTGGATGAACTTGCGGCGCGCGATTTGTTTCACGGGAATTTCCCCGGGTTACGATTCTGGCGCGGGATGATACCGAAAGTATGTGTGCGCACCGATAACGGAAAACGCGTATGGGTTCGTCGCCGATAATTGATCTGTCCGTTACGCCTGCCAGATAGTCCATATTCCGATCAGAATGAAGCCGACGCCGGCCGCATAGCTCGGGTATCTGGGGTCGACGTTGTTTGATAACACCGCCCCTACCGAGACTGCGAGACCAGACGACAGAATAAGTGCGAGCGATCAGGGCATTCGTGTTCGACGAATTCTCGCGACGCCTGAGGAATGTCATTGTCAGGATCGAGGAACTTGCTTTCACGTCGATTGATGTGCGTTTGGTGAGGGTTCTGCTCGAACTGAACGGAAAAGGTATCACCGGGATCACTCACCAGCAATTGCCCGTTCTACTTACTTCTAGGAATCAATACCTGCGGCCTCAAGGCCTGAACGTGACATCGATGTACGCGATGACGGCATTGATATCCTCGTCGCTCAGGACATGCCGCCAGGCTGGCATCGAGGTGTTCGGGACGCCGCTTTTGATCAGTTCCCGAAACGCGTCAGGTGATTCCGCAAAAGCGAAGGCCCGCGTCGTAAAGTCGCGGGGCTTCGGCTCGAGAAAACTCCCAATCCAGTTCCGGCCGGTGCCATCCGGCGCATGACAAAATGCGCAATTCGCCTGGTACAGCCCCATGCCGCGCATGACAATGGGGGACGTGGTCGCCGGTATCGCCGGCTGCTCGTGAAGGGCATAAGGTGAGGCGCCGGACATAAGATCGATTGGCCTATCGTCTGCCCGACCATCGCGATGGGAAAAGTGATTGCGAGGATAGGAAACGGCCCGCAGCTCCCAAATAACATCGACTTGTTCGTTCGGGCTCTGTTCATGACAGGAAATACAGGCCGAAAGATACAAACTTCGCCCGCGCAATTGTGCATCCGTGAGCGTTTCAGCAGGTGTTTCCATACGTACAGCTCCGCTGGCGAATTCGTACGCATCTTTGTATCGAGCATGATCCGGCCAGCCGTTGACTTCGGAATGATAGTTTACCTGCCGGCGTTCCGCGCCCATAAACGCACGGCGCACATAGGTTACGACGGCTTCTATCTCGTACTGTGTCAGAACGCTCGAAAAAGACGGCATTGCAGTGCCGCTTCGGCCATTGGCGACTGCGTCGACCATTTGGGCTGCCTCAAGACCCCGGGACTGTGGCGCAGTGAAATCTCGCGGCGCAGGATCGAGAAACGCCTTAGCCTGTGTCTGACCATTACCGGAATACGCATGGCATTGATAGCAAAAATAACGATAAATGCCTTCACCTGACACTGGCTCGCCGCTCGTCTGCGCTGCGGCAAGCGAATGAATCAGCGCGAAAAAAACAGCCAGAAATGGCGGTTGGCGGAACGTTTTGGGCATAGTGATCATTGAATTCCGGTGTGATGCAAAGAGCGGCCTTTCCGTCCAGAATTTCCCGCCGGGTTGATCGCAGACTACACAATCTGCTTGCGGAGACAATAAGAAATCACCAGAATCTATCGGATCAAGTTCGGGATTTACCGTCGTCTGGGATAATGCAGAGCGTACGCAACACATTGAAAAAATGGGCAGCCAGGTGGCCTCACGGAACCGGGTTTGGTCTGTTCGCACTTGTTCTGGCCGTTTCGATTTATGGACTTACGGTCTTGCCGGGGATAAACCTACGACACTTTCCGGACTTCACGCTGTCAAAAGTTTCAAATCCGCAACTCGAGGTGACCACCGAGTCGCTAAGCTCGAGACCGGCGCTGGTCAATGTCTGGGCATCCTGGTGCGTCGCTTGTCGAACGGAGCATGACTTCCTGAAAAAACTCGGAAGTACCGGTGGCGAGGCGCTTTACGGCTTGAATCATCAAGACAATCGCGAAGATGCGCAGCGGTGGTTATCATACTTCGGAGACCCATATCGATTCAGCGTCTATGATGAGAACGGCACGTTGGGCAAATCGATGCAAATAGAAGTGCTGCCAGTGACTTTTCTGATTGGCGACCAGGACGAAATACTTGTGCGACACGACGGGCCACTGCAAGAGGACGTTTTCGCACGCAAATTCGCGCCGCTACTGAAAGCGGCGCAGGAGGGAGTCAAGTGAGCGATAGGAAAAAAGTCGTTCGTCTTGCCGCTATGTTGTTGGTGCCTGGATTGTTGATGCCTGTTCATGCTCAGGAAGCCGAGACGCCCGTTGAGGCCCCGCTTAACGTAGACAAAGAACTCGCAGAGGGTCTGGCGGCATTCAATTCCGGTGACTTGATCGGTGCGATGAGCCGCTATCGACGGGCCGCTAATTCGGGTTCGACCGAAGCCAAAGTGAGGCTAGCATGGATACTCGACCAGTCCGAGGACAATGCTGGCGCTTTGCGGCTATACAGTGAGGCCGCGGAAGCGGGTGACCCCGCAGGTCAATTCGGCCTGGCTGAGCTATATGCGAACGGCGAAGGCGTCAAACGCGATGTTCGTCGTGCAGTGAAGCTTTTTGAGGCGGCCGCAGCAAATGGCTACCCGCGAGCGATGATGGTGCTGGCCAGCGCGTACAGGGAAGGGGGCTTGGGCCTGGTGCCCAGCACGGAACGTGCCGAATTCTGGGAGAATAGGCTGGCAGACACGGTGAAAGCTAACGTACCGGATCGCACCCACTGACAATGACTGTAATATGAAAAGTATGATTCAGATGACTCTGCCAAAAGTGCAATCAGCAACGACTTCGCGACAGGCTGTACACGCGATAATTGTTACCATGGCCTTCGCAACTTTCACGCCGCCCACCATCGCTGCCGACTTTTTCCTGGGACGCGAAATTTATGAGACACATTGCGAAGCATGCCATGGTGCCGATGGTCGAAGTATCGAGCCAGGCGTACCGGATTTTTCGTCGGGCGACGCACTGTTTAAACCAGACGCCGACCTGTACGCAATAATCCGCAAAGGGTCCGACACCATGCCTGCGTTCCGTGGCATCCTGACCGACACTGAGGTTCGTGGCGTTATCGCCTATCTGCGATCTCTGCAGAAATGATACACAACAAATTCGCCTGTGCCGTTGTCATCGGCTGCACATTGCTGGCGGCGTGTGGCGAACAGACTGACTCGCCCGCAGCAATGCCCAAAGTCGTCGAGCGCTTTGATGTCGGCAGCGGCGTTTACGTTCGCTCACTAGCCGTCGACGCTGAGACAAATTCACTGTGGGTAGGAAGTTCTGTCGGAGTTATGCAGATTGCATTGCAGTCGCACGAAATGCTGAACAACTTCACTCGCAAGGACCCGCTGGCTAACGAGTACATCTTCGCGATAGGCATCGATAGTGCCGGCTTCAAATGGTTCGGCACAAACGCAGGAGGCGTATCACGATATCGTGATGGTGAATGGCAAGTTTTCTTTCCCATGCATGGGCTCGCCGACTATTGGGTTTATGCATTTGCTGAGCAAAGCGGCGGCAGGTTCTGGATAGGGACCTGGGCAGGAGCGAACCTTGTTGATCTGGGCTCGATGAGATTCAGCACGATCAAGGAGGAGCTGATCAATGAGTGGGTCTACGGCATCGCGGTCGACTCGCAAGATCGGGCCTGGTTTGGCACTGAAGGCGGCGTATCCATGCTCGAGAAAGAGAGTTGGCACCACTGGACGCACGCCGACGGCATCGGCGTGGGAAATGACAACGGATTGCCGATAAGCCAGAACACGGGTCTTGGCACTCGCACCAGGCATGATTTGTCGGTAATTGTCGGTAGTCAGGAAAGTTATAACCCCAGCTATATTTTCTCCGTGCTGGCCGATACGGATGACGTTGTCTGGGTTGGCACTTGGGGTGGCGGCGTTTCCCGCTACCAGAACGGCAAGTGGCAAAACTACTCGATGGCCGACGGGTTGGCCGGCAACATCGTGTACTCGATCGCACAGAGCGATGATGACGTTCTCTGGTTTGGAACGAATCGTGGGCTTAGCCGTTTTGACGGTAAGCAATGGTCGAACTATGGCGTTGTCGATGGCCTGCTCGGCGAACATGTCTATGCGATTGCGACTTCTGCGGACAACAGCATCTGGGTAGGCACTTTGAATGGGGTCGTCAGATTGGCGACTGCGCAATAATTAGCGTCGAATAAAGGCTAGTTATGATCAGGAATGTATTTCTTGGCTTGGTCGGTGTCGGCATCGCCGCGGGCGCTTATTACCTTGGGCGGCAACACAGCGACCAAGGCACTGAGGCCGCGGACAATGTTGAAGCTCCCGAATTATCGCAAGTTGAGGCCATGCGCAACGCGCCACAGGGTATACCGGCCGGACATCCGTTGTCCTCCATCGATGCCGCACCGGCGCCGTCGGGTTCAGCTGGTGCTGATCCCAACGCTCGTTTTACGCATTTTCGCGTTGGGCAACGCAACGTCAAAGCAATTCTGCCCGACGGCGACATCATGTGGGTCGGAACTTCGGCGGGTGTCATTCGATACGACCTTGCAAATGATGAATATCGTTTGTTCGATACTCGCACCGGTTTGCTAGCGAACGGGATCTTTCATCTGAGCCGAATTCAGGGGCGACTGACCGCGGGAACCTACGGCGGTGGCCTCGCGCTGCTCAACGAGGAAGACGAGACCTGGAAAATCTACAACATTCCCGATGGTCTTGGCGATGGATTCATCTACGATGCGTTGGAGCTCGAGAACGGCGACGTCTGGATAGCCACGTGGTCGGGCGCCAATCGTGTGCGAGGCGGCGCATTGAATGATAGAGACGCGTGGGACCTCTATACGGTAGAGAATACCTTTGGTGGACTTCCGAACGACTGGGTCTATGCACTAAAAGCTGGTGCTGATGGCGACGTCTGGTTCGCTACGGAAGGCGGCCTTGCGAGATTGTCGAGCGGGAAATGGCAGAACTGGGGTCACGAGGAAGGCCTGGGCGCGCCTTACGAACTGGTGCGCGAGCAAATTCAGTTCACTACGGATCCTGCGCAATATTCTGAGCATCACGCCCGACAGAAACAGGAAATGGGACTGCAGAACGTCGATATCGCCTACAACCCCAATTACATAGTGGCGCTTCTGGTCGATACTGATGGAATTGTTTGGGCGGGAACCTGGGGTGGCGGTCTGGCCAGGTTCGATGGCAGTACATGGAAAAACTACACGATGGCTGACGGCCTTCCCGGCAACCATGTGTTCATGTTGTACCAGGACGATGACGACACGGTGTGGGTCGGGACGAGTAGTGGTCTGGCGCGCATGGATGGCGAGTCGTTCAAGATATTTACCACCGAGGACGGTCTTTTTTCCAACCAGGTGTTTTCGATGACGACGGCGGCTGACGGCAGTCGCTGGGTCGGTAGCTTCGGTGGCGTCGCTCGGATAGTGATGTTGAACTAGCGATACTCCACTTGACCGTCAGGATCATTTTTCGCCCGGACGAATAAAAGCCTCGTACACGTACTCGGTAATATCCGCGACGTTCTGATCGCTCAGGACCTTACCCCAGGCAGGCATTTCCTTACCGATGACGCCATCCTTGATACCTTCAAACAATCGTGGTCGGTTGAAAATCTCACGGGTTGCGGGGTCCAGAAAATTCCGCGGGCGAGGAAAAATAAAATAAGCTCGTGGACCGTTGCCATCCCCCGCCACACCGTGGCATACGACGCAGTTGGCAACGTAGAAAGCCCTTCCGCGTGCCCGATCGCCAACCAGCTCGCCCGGTATCGGCAGACTTTGGTATTCGCCCGACGCGAAATGGTCGGCTTGCGCGAAGTTGCTCCCTTGCGTCGCCTCGTCTGTCATAAATTTTTCGCGCACATAGTCCACGACGGTCTCGATCTGCCGTGGCTCCAGCTGTGTCGCGAAGCCCGGCATCGGCGTGCCTGGTTTGCCAAAGCTGACCGCGGCGATCATTCGCTCGCGACTCAACTCGCGACGCGTTGCGTCACTCCGAAAGTTGCGTGGTGCGCTGGCCAGCGACTCTTGTCCCCATACAGCGCCAATGCCGTCGTCACCGTGACAGACCGAACAGTTCTCCTGATAAAGGACAAATGCCTCGTCGGTAGGCGCAGGTCCCGGCCTCGACGGTGCAACGAACCTTGTCATAACGTAGTCGGCGAGGTTCTTTATGTCTTGCTCCGACAATACGGACTGCCATGCGATCATGGCCGTGCCTGGTTTCCCTTTTCGGATAAACGTCGCAATCACCTCAGGTGAGACGGCCAGCGCATATTCCGGCGAAGTGAAATCCTTTGGCGGCGGATTCAGGCCCTGACTGGCATGGCTGACTCCATCGCCGGCATCGCCGTGGCAAACAGAACAATTACTCTGATAGAGTTCGGCAATAGGGGCAGAGGGCTCGGACACGGTCGCGGAAACCGTTAGCAGAAGAGAAAAAATGAAAGCGAAAGACATCATGCGCGAAATCTTACCTGTTCTTGCTCGTAATCAGGTAAGGGAATTTGGCGTATTTCCTTGTACTGGCAGGTACGGGAATATATCAATTCGACAGCGAGAGTACGCGTGACACGAAAAATATATTGCACATTTGCCCTGGCGCTGTTGATGATTGCCGCCTGTGCGCCGGTATCCGAGAGAGCCGAAAACGTCGGCATGCAAGAGCTTGCGTTCCCGCCGCCACCGGAGCCCGCGCGATTTTATTTTGAACGCACAATTCAAAGTAGTGCCGATATTGAAATTGAAGATCGGCGCGCGGGCTGGCGGCGCGTCCTCACGGGCGAGACTGCGACGGCAACCGGGTTCTCAAAGCCGTACGACGTTGCCGTATGCCAGGGCCGCATTTATGTCAGCGACACCGTGCGCCGTGCAGTTCTAATGTTCAATGTCCCCGCTGGCGAATTCCTGCAAATAGGCGACAAAGACCCCGGGACACTGCTCAAGCCATTGGGTATCGCGACCGATGACAACTGCAATTTGTATGTTGCAGACGGAACAGCTAACGCGGTTTTGATCTATGACCAGAATGGGCAATTTATCCGGACGGTGGGTGGCAGTGACTGGTTTGACCGCCTAACACACGTTGAGACAGATCCAGACGGTGAGCGAATCTATTGTGTTGACACAGGTGGCGTCGACAGTGACCAACACCAGATCCGTGTTTTCGATTCGCAACGCGGTGATCACCTGTTCGATTTCGGCAGCCGCGGTGAAGGTGATGGGCAGCTCAATCTACCAAGAGACATTGCCATGGGGCCGGACCGAAGGCTGTACGTTGTCGATGGTGGAAATTTCCGCTTGCAGGTTTTTGCCGACGATGGCAGCTACATACGACAAATAGGGGCGATCGGAGTCAGGCCCGGCCAGTTTTCACGGCCGAAAGGTGTAGATACGGACGCCGATGGCAATATCTATGTCAGTGATGCGGCATTCGGCAACTTCCAGATTTTCAATCCTGATGGTCAGTTATTGCTCTTTGTCGGCAGCCGTTCGGAATCACCCGCGCCCGCGAAATTCCTGCTTCCCGCTGGACTTGCGGTCGATGAAGATGGGCGTATCTTCATGGCTGATCAGTTTTTCCGCAAGGTCGACATATTTCGGCCGGCCGCGCTTGCTGTGGATCAGGGCTTTCTTGGCGCCCGTACCAGGGTCCGCTAGTCGAAGGAGCATCATCGCATGGCCGATACGGATAAAGAGCGCCTCTCCGGGAGCAACCTTGGTGTCCATGAGGTGCTTAGCCATTACGGTTTTTACAGTAGTGCGAGCGATAGATTTCGGCAAATGATGCGGGACATTGCAGATTATATAGAGGTGGAACGCGGACAGCCGCTAATGCGATCCGGCGAAGCCTGTGATGTCGTTTTATTCGTTGGTGATGGTCGCGTGCGAGTATTCGTCGAGGGGGAGAGCGGGCGAATCGCAAACCTGTACCACGTGCATTCTGGCGAATGCTGTCCCATCAATATCGGCGCCAGTCTTATGGGAGTTCAAGCATGCGCGAGCGCGGTCGCCGACAGTACGGTGAAAGCCGCTGCTATCCCAGCGACGCGGTTTGACATGCTTCGTGCCGAGAGCAGCGAACTACGCGATTGGATATTCGATGCGACCGCCTGTCGATACGGTGAAGTCGTTTCATTATTGCGAAACGTCATTACGTTAACGGTTGACCAACGTCTCGCCGAGTATTTGCTTAGGCGTTCGGCAGACGACGAACATCACAGACCGACGCTAAACATAACGCACGCCAATTTGGCAATGGATATCGGCACAGCGCGGGAAGTAATAAATCGTCGGCTAAAAGCGCTGCAAAGCACGGACATTGTCGCACTTGGTCGCGGCACAATTACGGTCACGGACCCGGCAGCGCTCGAGTCGATTCGCGATGGCGGCGACTGACGAACGATAGCGTCAGTTCATATAGGTATAAATCGCGTTGTGTGACTATGTCACTATAGCGGGCGATTTCGATACCGTATAATGGTGCCCCCAAGAATAGTTCTCCAAAAAGACGTGGGCTGATCGCATTGTCAGTTAGGAATTCTCTATGAAAATGTCCGTAAACTCTTGTCGAATTCTCATCGTGCCAATGTTACTACTCGTCGGTTCGATTGCGAATGCACAGATCGTGGGCAGTCAGCATGATATGACTGCGGGAGGCAACGCACAGGGTTCGGGCACCTCAGACCAGGTGTGCGTTTATTGTCACACGCCACACGGCTCAGACTCCTCCGCGTCCGCTCCCCTCTGGAACAAGGTATTTACGGCCGGGCCTTTTGCGCGTTACTCGACGCTAAATACGACGACCTTTGACTCGAACGAGGCACCAGTTGGTTCAGTGTCGCTTGCCTGCCTGAGCTGCCATGACGGCACCCAGGCGATGGACGTCGTCATCAATTCGCCGGGCTCGGGTGGCTGGAATCCGGCTGGTGGATCCATTGGCGGGCTCGGAGTCATGACCGGAGCGCCTGTACCTATGCTGGAAACGGATCTTACCGACGATCATCCGATCAGTATGCAGTATGCGGCTGGTGGACCGGTTGATTCGGATACCGACGGCATTTTCAGCGGTACACTTGCCGATCCTGATTTTAATGCGCCATTCAAAGCGACAGTCAACGGGCAACCAATCTGGTGGGTCGATAGCGCTGTGGGTACGACTGGGACCCGCGAAAAGTCCGATATGTTGCTCTATACGCGAAACGACGGCATTGGCAGCGGCGGTACAGTAGAGCCGTTCGTTGAATGCGGCAGTTGTCACGATCCTCACAACAGCTCAACACAGTCGGCGACGCAGGTTGCGTTCTTGAGAATAAGTAACACGGCCAGCCAGGTCTGCACGGCCTGTCACGACAAGTAACAGAGGAAGACCACAGGCGATGGATCGCCGAGAGTACAAAGAAATTGGTCGGGGTGTCTTGCGGTGCTCCGACCAGTTCGTATTGGTGGCATGGATAGACTGACAAAGACGATTCCGGCAGATGACAGCTACATATAAGCAATTTCTGTGCATGGTGCTTGCTACGGCCATAGCGCTCGGCTCCGTTGTTTCGGCACAGCCGGCCCGAGATGAGATGTCGATTGTCGCAACCATAAACGGTACAAAAATTTCGGACGTAGAGTTCAAACAGGCTGTCTACAGCATCGGTCGTAGCTCGATGTTTCATGGCCGGCCGACCGAGGAATCGCATTACCTCGAATTTCGCAGGAACGTGCTCGAACAGCTGGTAGAGCGGAGACTCCTACTCGGTGAGGCGACTCGGCGCGGCTTGCACGTGGATAACGGCAAGATCGAAGAAAGTCTGGCGATCTATGAGCGTCGCTACTCATCAACCGAAAGGTGGAAGCGCGAAGGCGATCAAATGCTTGCGTCATTGCGCAGCCGCTTCGAAGAGGACGAGCTCTTAGCGAGACTCGAAGAACAGGTACGCGCGGTTGACGACCCATCAGAGGCGATATTGAGTGCATTCTACGAGCAGAATCCAGAGAGTTTTACAGAGCCGAAGCAGGATCGCGTGAGTCTTATTCTGCTCGGCGTGCAACCCTCCGCAGGCCAGGCAGCATGGCAGGCGGCTCGCGACGAGGCTAGCTCTATACTTCGCCGCGTCAGGGATGGCGCCGAGTTTTCCGAGATGGCGAGAATGCATTCCTCGGACGTGTCGGCCACTGCGGGTGGCGACATGGGGTATCTACACGATGGAATGTTGAGTGCCACAGCCCAATCGGCAATCGATTCACTTGCTGTCGGAGAGACTTCGGGCCCGGTTACGGTGCTGGAGGGAATCGCGATTTTTCAATTGTCGGAAAGACAACCACCGCAGCTGCGGCCTATCGAACAAGTACGAGAACGCCTGGCAAGCTTGTGGAGGCGGGATGCGGCCAACCGGCAATGGGATGCGCTACTGGAAAAACTACGCGAGGCGGCGGTAGTTCAGGTTAACGAGGAGTATCTCGCCAGCATGCCGGTGGCGCGATAACGAATAAGCATGCGAGACCTCGGCAGCTTCGCAAGAACCCTGCAAACCTGCCGCATCTGCTCGTTTCCATCACTACTGCCGGTGCTTTGTTTCCTGGGGACCGGAGCCAACGCACAGCTCGGGCCGATTCAGACTAGCGGATTTCTGGAATATCAAAGTCAGTTGAATGAAGGTCCAGATATTGTGGATAGCGTTACGCAACTTGGTACCTGGCGTGCGAATGCAGCTAGCTACCTGTGGGCTCCATGGATCATGCAACTTAACGGTTCCGTTGGCGTAACACGTACAGTTACCAGTGCCGATATCGAGAATGACGGTCACCGTGAGTCGACTCTACTTACAGGTCGTTTGCATACCGGGCTGTTTCAACAAAGCCCATTTCCGATTCGTGCGTTCATAGAAAAACTCGACAGCCGCGTCGACAACAATATCGCCGATCAAGAGCTTCAAACAACCACGTTCGGAACCGTAGCTCAATTCGCGCCACGAAGTGGAGGAAGCTACTCCGTAAGTTTTCGAAGTAGTGATAACGACCGTCTTGGAGAGCGTAACACCACACTTCAGCGAGCCTTTTCCGACGATATTTGGCAGGTAAATCTGAATAAATCGTTCGGCCGCAACGATCTGCGCCTGACATCACTGTTTGGAAAGACCAATCGATACCAACAACAAGAGGCGCTCCGTCGCAAGACATACAATCTTCGCCACAAATTCCGAACGAGTCCACGCTTTTATACCGATAGCACGCTCTTTGTCAGCAATGAGTCGTTTGATTTTGACGACAGCGAGAACTTGCGCAAGTTTCACCAATTCAATGGCATCGCAACGTGGCGTCCAGAGACTAATCGTCCGGTCGTAATTACGACGCGCGCCCTATTGCAAGGTATTGAAACCAGCAGCGCAGATTTGGCGACAGATTCACAATCAATGGCTGTTACGACTCTAGTGAGTTATCAGAAGTCACAGAGGACGACCTTGTCGGCGGAAATCGGTATGACAGACCGGGATGCTAATATCGGCACGGAAGGTTCGTTTCTGTTTCAACGAGTGCGAGCGAACTTTCGTTCTGACCGGTACCTGCTCGGCAAAAATGAGTATCGCTGGGGAAATGTTGTCGAGTTCGGCAATCGGCAGGATCTCGATAATGACGATGGCAACGTTAAAAACAGTTTGGTACGTCTCGATCACAGCATTTCACGCAACGTCAGGTTTCATGGCAACCGTCAGATACAAGTCAGTTTCGCACAGCAACTCTCGGCGGCTTACGATACCGCCGAAGAGTCGGTACGCGTGTTTACGAACAGCATTTTCGGTACCTACGCGAATCAGCGTGGCCCGGTTTCAACTTATGTACGCCTGAGTGCCACCGATAGACGATCCGTAGGAGACCAGCGGGCGGTCAATCAGCTGCTAAATCTGCAGGCGTCAACCATGGCTCAGGCGGGGCGTCTGCGGGCCTGGCACGGCAGCATAACGCTGCAGCTTGGTCGCAGTGACCTGCCATCGGCCGATATGCCTTCCATGCGAAGGGAGTCGGTAAGTTATAGCGCCGATCTAATGTACCGCCACGGGGATGTTTTCAACGTCCCTGCGTTGAATTTTTCATCAGAACTGCGTCTGCTTAGTGAAGACTTCATCGCTGACGACCCGTTGCAGGCGGAGTTCGGTATTGAGTCTGAGCGAATGGATAAACTGTGGCGCAATCGCATTAGCTACAGAATAGGCCTGCTTGAGTTTGACCTCGATGCGACTTTGCGTGAGATCAACGATGCGTTGAATACAAGAGTGTTCTTCAAAGTACGTCGATATTATGGATCGGTTTAGTTCAAGAGGCGCAATACAGGAATGTTTTCCGGAGAAACGAACAGAGTGAAAGAAAACAGGAATTGGATGAAGGCGGTCCTCGCAAGTACTGTAGCGGTTGGCATTGTGACTATTGCTGGCATTGAAAAAGACGCCGAAGCTGAGTATGGAGACGTTGTCATGAACCAGTATTCAGACGACGCTGGCATGCGTCCTGTCGTTTTTCCGCATTGGTTTCATCGCATACGGTTTCGGTGCAAGGCGTGTCATGGCGATCTCGGATTCAAGTTCGAGGCCGGTGGCAATGATGTCAACATGGTCAAGATCATTGATGGCCAGTACTGTGGCGCTTGCCACAATGGCGATGTTGCATGGTCGATCGAAAATTGTGACCTTTGCCATTCCGGCGTCGCAGGTACGCCGACGCAGGTGCATCACAGTACAACCCAAAAGCCCAAGGCAAGACCCGTCGAGCAAAGTATGTCTCAACCGGAAAGCAGCGATGGAGTAGAAGAGTGAATATCCGGACCGTGAGGAATACTCGTGTGATTGCTGTGGTCTTCACCGCGGCAATTTTCGTCCTGTTCGCCCTGAGATGGGCGGTAGCCGAGTCCGATCCAAACGCCTTTAATCGCCTTTTGGCACCGAAGACGGAACGCAATGCACCTCCGGCAACGGATGGCATCCACGACCCGGCAGCATTCGGAACCTCGCTTTTGCAGTCGCCGCGCGACGCCTTTGCGGCATTGCCGAAATCCACGGCAGGCAACTTCATCAACTGGAGTCGCGCTTTGGCCGACGGTGCGCTGAATCCGAGGTACAACATCAATGATCCGACACAACAGCCGATTGTGTTCGACCTCAATATTGTCCGTGAAGTCAAAGGCTCGATGCCCGATGTTGTTTATCCACACAAACAACATACTGAATGGCTGGATTGTGCGAACTGTCACCCGGCTATTTTCATTCCCCTCAAGGGCGCCAACAACATCAGCATGGCGTCTATACTTCTTGGGGAAAAGTGTGGTGTGTGCCATGGCAAGGTGGCGTTTCCGGTTTCCGAATGCAGGCGGTGTCACTCTCAAACAAAAACTGCCCCGGCAGTGGTTCGAGGCGAAAACGATGACTGATAGGGGCGGCCGCCAATGAGTATCTCACCATTTAAACTCTCTGTTTTTTTGTACGCAGCTTTTCTCACCGTCGCGGCATCGGCCGACGTGGAGTCTCCCGAAAGTGTTGACAGCCGCATAAGTTTTGTTGACAAGCTCATTACGGAGTCTTCGGCGGCACGTCAGGTCGAGGCCAGCGATAATGACGATGCAAAGCGGCTACACGAAGAGGCCTCAACGCACTTTGACGCGGCCATCGACGCGCGAGCAGCAGGCGAAATCGAGATAGCGTCGGCCAGATTGACTGACGCAATACGGTCGATGTACGCCGCGGTCGACGCCGCAGGCGACACCCCACAGAAAACCGATAGCGATAATCGTCACTATGAACAGCGCGTCGCGAGTATCGACGCACTGATGTCTGCACATGAACGCATCACCAAAGAAAAGGGCCTCAAGCATGTTCAGCAGGATCTGCAAATGTCGGTCGCAGGAGACGTCGCAGCCGCGAATAAATTCCACAATGAAGGAAATACTGAGCAGGCCAGCGCTCACCTCGATGCCGCGTACGAAAAGGTCACGCATGCTGTAGAGAAACTGCGTCAGGGCGAGACGCTCGTTCGCGAGTTGCATTTCGAAACGGAAGAAGCGGAGTATCTTTACGAGCTCGATCGCAATGACACGCACGAGATGCTGGTAAATCTGTTGGTGGAGAATGGAACCGCGGGGCCGGGAACCAAGGAACAAGCAAAGCAACGTGTTGCTGCGGCAGTAGTGTTGCGTCGTAAGGCGGAGTGTCTTGCCAGGGACAGGAAATACGGGGAGGCGATTACCGTATTGGAGCAATCAACGAGTGAATTGGTTAAAGCAATACGCGGCGCCGGTGTCTATATTCCGGGCTAACGCAGGGTCAGCGGTGCGTGCCTTGCTGGCATGCACGTCGCTACTAGCGTGCCTGGCCTTGGGCGCTGGTCCATGGCAGCCGCTGCAGGACGATGGGCTGCACGACGTCGGCAATTCCTCAATCAATCTTCTGCAGCAACCGGAGGACGCGTTGACACCTTTGCCTGCAGACACCGCTGGCAACAAAGTGGATTGGGTGGCTGCCTTGCGGGGCGGAACGATCAGGCCGCGCAGTGGCGTTGACAGTAACGAACCGGTCGAGATACTCGATCAGGACGTGTTGATGACCAACACATCAAACACGCCGTTCGTCGTTTTCCCGCACAGGGCGCACACCGAGTGGATGGCATGTGAAGTCTGCCATGAGGAACTATTCAAGTCCGAGACGGGTGCTAACGATATTGGCATGGGGCACATTCTCGAAGGTGAATACTGTGGCCGTTGTCACGGTGCCGTTTCTTTTCCACTAACCGAGTGCAATCGCTGTCACAGCGTAAACGTCGATCAGGTACCAGAGTATCTGTCTGACCAGCTGAAAGAGACAGCGGTACCGTGAAAAGTCAATGCAGAAATTTCATCCTGCTGATTACTTGCGTCTGCGCTTTTTCGGCCACCACGCTGTGGGCAGAGTACGCTGACGTTATCCTGAATAAGCGCTCCGAAGAAGAGGGCGTACGACCGGTAATTTTTCCACACTGGTTTCACCGCATTCGTTACCAATGTTCGGCTTGTCATGTCGAGCTCGGTATTCGCATGAAGGTGGGCGGAAACGACATTACGATGGAGAGTATCGTCGCCGGCGAGTATTGCGGGGCCTGCCACAATGGCGACATTGCCTGGTCAGTTGAAAGCTGCGACTTGTGCCATTCGGGGAAGACGGGCTTGGAAACCGGGATACGTGGAGGGCACCAGACGGGCGGCCCGGGAATTTTCTAGGAGTCGGGTGACAAGATGCAAAGCGATCGAGATTTGATCAGTCTTCCGAGATTAAATATCAAGCGAAACCGTTGGTCGTGTTTCGCAATCACCGCTATCGCATTTTTGCTGGCGGGCTGCGCGACGGCGCCGCAAGTCATGCACTATTACCCACCGGGTACTGAATCCGATATTCAGGTTTCGTGGCCGGCGAAACCTGCCGAACCCAAGCTTGAATATGCGGGTCAGTTGCTCGGCGAAATAAATTTTTCTTCTGAAGAAGGCAACGAAGGCGGTGCGGGTAGGCGTTTCCTACGCTGGATCGCGGGCCTTGGACGAAGCCGCGCGGCGGTTCGACAGCTCATTCGACCGCAATCCGGCATCGTGGACGATACTGGCAGGATTCTCGTGACAGATGCCGGCATTCCCGGTGTTATGGTTTTCGACGAACAGGCAGCGAAACTGACAATCTGGCGTGATGCCGCGAGCAATCAACCGTTCGTTTCCCCGGTCGGTATTGCGACCACCAACGACGGAAAAATACTCGTCGCCGATTCGTCACTTGGATTCATCGCGGTCCTTTCTACCGACGGCACCCCGGTTTCGCGTATTGGCGACGACGTTCTTACACGACCGACAGGTATCGCGCTGGACCGTGAAAGTGGCCGCATTTTCGCAGCAGATACTCCGGCAGATGACATTAAAGTGTTCACGTCAGACGGCGAGCTGATTTCGACATTGGGCAAGTCAGGCACCGCAGCAGGGGAATTTAACGGCCCGACTCACTTGAACTTCGATCAGGGCAGGCTCTACGTCACCGACGCACTAAACGCCCGCGTGCAGGTTCTGACGATAGACGGTACACCTCTGTCCAGCATCGGAGACCGCGGGCTGTATGTCGGCAATCTGGTGCGGCCAAAAGGCGTCACGACGGATGTTGATGGCAATATCTATATCGTCGAATCCTACTTCGATCATCTGCTGATATACGACACGGCCGGGCAGTTCCTGTTGCCGATCGGAGGTTCGGGCACCGCCGCCGGACAGTTTTTTCTACCAGCGGGCGCGTGGTCAGACGATGATGGCCACATATTCATAGCCGATATGTTCAACGGCAGAATAGTCATACTGCGCTATCTCAGGAGCTGAGCGGTGTTTCGATACCTGGGACTGATCGTTTTGACGCTTGCTGCCGGCTCGATTGGTTTTAGTAGTGTCATTCACGCACAGGCGCAGAGTGACGTCGCCAATACGCCGCACAATCTCTCAACCGCGGGCCCCGGCAATGTTGTGGCGAGCACAGAGTCTCAGCTTTGTGTTTTCTGCCACACCCCTCACGGGGCGACGAATGCGCCCGCCAGCCCATTGTGGAATCGACAGCTGTCTTCGCAGACCTATACTGTTTACACGTCTTCTTCGCTCGACGCTGAGACAATCGGTGGCCAGCTCGATCAACCGGCTGGCGCCTCAAAGTTGTGCCTGTCATGTCATGACGGCACGCTGGCGCTTGGCACAGTGAACGTTCTCGGTGGTGAACTGAACGTCGACATCGATCTGACGGGCACAGGGCCCGGAGGCGTCATGCCGCCCGGTGCCGGAGTACAGACCGGTTTTACTCGTGATCTCGGCATTGATCTCGGCAATGATCATCCGATCTCGCTGACCTACGACACGATATTGAGCCAGGCTGACGGCGAATTGCGAGACCCGACAACTGCTCCGCATATTGGCGTTCGAAGCCCCGGCGTTCGTCCCTTGGTGCCGCTGGAAGCGACCGGACTCGGCGGCGAGGCTCAGGTCCAGTGCACAGGCTGTCATGATCCACACCTGGCACCATCGGGCGACGGCACTGGCGATAAGTTCCTGCGGCTGTTGCGCTTCCAGCAGGCCATTCCGGCTGACGGCAGTTTTAGGGCGTCTGAGGACATCGTCTGCCTTGCTTGTCACGAAAAGGAAGGGTGGGCGAGCTCCGCCCACGCGAGCGTAACCGTCGCCGACGAGACTTATCTTTCGACCGAGTCCGCGTTGCGCGACTTTCCGGACGGTTTGTCTGTCTGGCAGGCTTCCTGCCTCAACTGCCACGACACGCACGCGGTCCAGGGAACCAGGCGACTCCTGCGCGAAGGCACGGACAGCCTCAATTCACCCAAAGCGGGGGGCGATTCGGCAATTGAGGAGACGTGCTACCAGTGTCACAGCATTTCCCCAGTGGTTACGAATGCGGGAGGTGATGTCCGGGATATCGAGACAGAGTTCGGACTCGCAAGACGGATGCCGATTAACAGCACCGACCAACAAGCGGCGCAGGAAATCCACGACATCGTCGACGCGGACATGACGGAACCGCAAGGCCTGCTCGGTCGTGCGAATCTGTCCAGTCGTCACGTCGAATGCACAGATTGCCACAACCCACATCGCGTGATGAAAAATTCGCTTTTCAATGGTTCCGGAAATTCAACCATTGGTACACACGAACATGCGTCAGGTCATACCAATATCGCATCCGGCGCGCTGCGGGGAAGTTGGGGCGTGGAGCCGAACTACGCCGATACGGCTTTTCTTGCGTTGCCTATCTCCTACCTGCTCAAGCAGGGCGACGGCGGTACTGGCGCGACTACTGCGAGCACCGCCAATCATGTCACCCGCGAGTATCAGGTCTGTCTCAAGTGTCATTCCGACTATGGTTATATCGACGACGGCCTTTACCCCGTCGGCAGTCGCCCGAACCCCGGCGATTCGGGTGGCACGACGGTCGGTAGCAACGGATTGCAGCAGTACACGAATCAGGCCATGGAATTCCAGCCGCCGCTCGCTGACAAGGGCGAGCTGGGCGGCAATCACCGCTCCTGGCACCCTGTTATCGACGACACCGGACGTAGTGCCGGAGCGCGAAATATGAGTTCGAGCACCAACATGTTCCTGTCACCCTGGAACGGCACGAGCATCGGGACTCAAACGATGTATTGCTCCGATTGTCACGGCAGCACTACGCCCAATGGCACCGTTGAGCCCAGCGGCAATCTGCCGTGGGGACCACACGGCTCAAATAACGACTTTCTGCTCAAAGGCACGTGGGACCAATCGACAGGCGCGACCGGTAACGGACTTTGCTTTCGCTGTCACAGCCATACGAACTACGCGACCGAGGACAACGAGGGCGATCGGAGTGGCTTCGAAAGCGGCTTCGGCGGTCCTGAGGATACCAACCTGCACGCGTTTCACGCCGACCGCATCGGCTCAAACCTCCAGTGCAGCTGGTGTCATGTCGCGGTGCCGCATGGCTGGAAGAACAAAGCCCTGTTGGTCAATCTGAATGATGTCGGCGCGGAGGCCGGTCTCAGCAATGGTACCGAAGTACCAATCACATCCGAAGCGCAGACGTATGACCAGGGCCCGTACTACATGGATGCGAAGCTCAAGATCCTGAACTTTCGCTCCAGCGGAACCTGGCGGGATCAGGATTGCGGATCCGCCAGCGGCCAGCAGGAAACCGGTCGGGACTGGATGCGTAATGTGTGCGAGAACCCGCCATGATGCGGCAGTTCGCCAAACTCGGGTCTCTGAAATTGTCGGCAATCCTGATGCTGCCACTAATCGTGACGGTGTTCGCCGTTAACCAACTCAATTATGTCAGTAATAACTGGGTGGCAATTCCGCTCGCTTTGTTGGGCGTCAATTTGCTGGCAGCTATTTCGACGAATAGTTCTTTTCGCCGACAACCAGCGCTGCTGGCGTTTCATGTCTGCCTGTTACTAGTAGTCGTTTTGGCAGGGCTGGGTGCGCTCTTGCAATACGACGGGCACGTCGAGCTGGTTGAGGGTGAGATTTTTGACGCATCTCGAGTCGAAGTAACCGACAGGGGACTGCTTCGGCACAGCGGTCCCGAATCACTGAAGTTTGAGCAGGGCCGAATCGCGGTTGAATACGCACCCGGCCTCATTCGCCAATCGACGTTCAGCGATGTCATGGTCAATGGCGAAGCGGGCTACACGAGCGCTCTGCGTTTCGGCGACCGAGCCAACATGACAATCGGCGGCTATCGTTTTTCGACCAGTTTCAACAAAGGCTTCGCCGCGATTCTCAAATGGACTGGCAACGACGGTAGCGTGCTGCTCGGCTCTATAAACTTCCCTTCTTACCCGGAGTATGAGTGGAAGCAGATCAACGACTGGACGACACCCGGCGGTGAAAATATCGAGCTTGAACTGGTACTGTCCACAGCAGCGGACCGAACCGGCGCCTGGCGCCTGCAGAGCGAAGGTTCCGAATTCGCAATCAACATCTCGCGCTCTGACGGGCAGACCACCCGACTACTCAGGGGCGAGAGCCTGTCGCTGGCCGGCGGTCAGTTGACAGCTGCAGATCTTCGCTTGTGGATGGGTTACCGCGTCGACTCGAATCCAATGCTGCAATGGGTATTCATAGCCGCTCTGATGTCGCTTGCGGCACTCTCTTTGCACTTCAATAAGAAGTACTGGAATGTCGGACAGCGTCACGGCACCGAAGCGAGGGAACAACAGCATGCCTGTGTCAGCGGAAACTGAAAGACTGCTGGTACTGACAGCGGCCCTCGCATTCGGCGTGGCGTCGGCAGCATCCGTTTTCGTTCCGCAGTCGAATAAGCGCAAGACTGCGCTCGTGTCCAGTGCTATTTCGGTAGCGCTGCTGCTGACCGTGGCGGCGATTACGGTTCGCTGGATTCGTGAAGGCCAGGGGCCGTTCCTGACACTCTACGATGTGTTACTGAGCAATTTATTCAGCCTTGCGCTGGTGTACCTCACTGCCTATTTGCTGGTATCCGCGCTGCGTCCGGCCGCAAAGGTAGTGTTGCCTTTCCTGCTAATGCTCGGCGTTTGGTTATTGCTGGTGCCTGCCGAAGCGATTCCGTTGCCCGCCACCTACGACAACTACTGGCTCTGGTTGCACGTCATCAGTGGCAAACTCTTTTTCGGTCTTTGCCTCACCGCGGCGGGTGCGGCAAGCATCCTGATTTTCGAGTCTGTTCGCGATTTACAACGAGCGCATGCAACTTCGGCTCGCGTCGCAGACATCGCTGTGTGGCGGCTGATGAGCATGGCGTTTATTTGCGAGAGTTTCATGCTGATAGCTGGCGCAGTTTGGGCGCACAGTGCCTGGGGTCGCTACTGGGCCTGGGACCCGCTGGAGACCTGGGCGTTGATGACGTGGCTGGCACTGGCACTTCTGCTGCACGCCCGGGTTACGTTCAAGCGCCTGCCGACGACGTATTTCCTGGCTGGCGTTCTGCTTGTCTTCGCAGTCGCGTTTCTGACTTTTCTGGGTGTGCCTTTCATGTCCATTGCGCCACACAAAGGGGTGATGTGATGCGAGTCCGCCGGGATCGTCGTTGTGCGTGCTTAAGCGGATTGATCCTGTTATGGACGTATGGCGCTGCGACGGCGGCTATGGATTGCAATCCGGATGACGTCGAACTCGAGAAAAACAGTGCGGAGCAGAAGATCGTCCTGCTCCTGCGCATGGCGACGGCCAGCATGCCGGCGAGAAGAATAACGGAGAGCGGCTCAGCGGAGGCTAAAGGACTTCTGGACAAGGCGCGAGATGAGGCCGCCGAAGCAAAATCCGCGTTCGAACAGGGTTGCTATGCGCAAGCATCAACATTTGCTGCGGCTGGCCTGAATACTGCGTCTGCAGCTTTCCGGTCAGGTTCAGACACCAACGCCGCCGAGGCGAATAAGTATGGCGATCTTCAACGGCGCGTCTCCAGCCTCCTTGATGCCGCAGAAAAACAGGACGACAAGGCATTGGGTGTCAGCGTGGAGGAGGTCACGGGCATGCGGCGTCAGTTGGCGCGAGCCGAACAGCTAGCGCTGCAAGGCGAGCATACAGAGGCCATACCATTGCTGGCTCCGATCGCGGATCGACTGGAGCGCCGGCTAGTCGACATGTTTGACAAAAGAACGCTCGTGTACTCGAAGGATTTCGCCAGCCCTGCCGAAGAATATGCCTACCTTGCCGAGTACTATCGCGGTTACCGGTTGCTGCTGGACAGTCACGCGACACGGGACATGCAGGCCATGGCGGATGTGCTCCTGGTGGCGGAGGAGTCATTCAATGGCGCAAAAACCTCGGCCTCACACGAGCAATGGGCTGACGCACTCGAGGCTGTGCGACGCGCTATCGAACATTGCGAGCGGGCATCGCGCGTTGCAGGTATCTACTACTAGCGTCTCAGACGATAGCTAGCGATTGGGGCAATTCTAATGAACGAAATTTGTCAAGACGAGATCCGGAACGACGAGCCGAAAGTCGACGTCAGGTTTCTGCTGACGTGGATCGCCACGGGTATGCTTTTATACAGCTTGATATCGGGGCTTCTGATCTGGCTCTTGCCGTTCGGGCCATACAGCCAATATTCGGTACTGGTGCACAGTGCGACCGGTGTGATCCTGTTAGCTCCGATTTGCCGGCAAATGTATCGACATTGGCGTCGTCGTCGCGACTTTATCGAAGGCGCGCCGAAGACTCTGGCGTTGTTCGCTGTCGCCGTGATGGGTGCTTGCATCATCAGTGGCGTTTACCTGGTCTGGAGGGCCGCTGTTGGCGGCAAAGGAATTGGCCTGGCGGCTTCATTTCATCTGTATGCCGGCCTGGTGCTGGGGTTGCTTATTGTCTGGCATCTGTTGCCAATCTTCGCACGCTACCGAAAATCCCAGCCGACCATCAGGCGAGCAGCAAGACATCGCAATGCGGGTATCAGCGGCGTAATCGTCGCGGGACTCCTGTGCGTTTCGTGGATTCTGGCTGCAACCACAGACAGCAATGTGGGCGTGTTCGGGCCGTTCGCGGATACTTATGATTTACCGTACGGTGCTGACCGGCCTTTCTGGCCGAGCCGTGCCGAGATTGATAATCCTCCGTGGAAAACGCAGCTTGCCGAGAGTCTTGCAGCAATCGTCGTTACTGAGGAGTTACAGCGGTTACTCGACGCCGCGTTCTCAGGAGAGGACGACAAACACGGGCCGATCGAGCGTATTGCAGCGGCCCTGAAAACGCTCGAGTTGTCACCGCAGCAGTCGCAGACAGCACACACCGCATTGCAACAGGCATCTGCCGATCGGCAATTGCATGGGGCGCTAGACGCGAGCGCGTATCCGCGCGCGGAGTCTTGTGGTAGTGCCGGATGTCACGACGAAATCTACAATGAATGGCGTCCCAGTGCGCATGGATTCGCAGCGGAGGACAAGTTGTTCTTGCGTGTGCAGGAATTGCTTGCAGAGTCCAGGGGTGCTGCAGAAACACGCTCTTGCGCTGGATGTCATGATCCGCTCGCCTTGTTAAGCGCCACGCGCAATGGATCGCCGATCGCGGGCGCCGATCTTTACAAACATGACGGCGTTTCCTGTGTCTCTTGCCACAGCATTACGGAAACTACGACAGCAGGAAACGGTAGCTATCGGCTCGCAACGCCGCGGCCCTATCTCTTCGCCGGTTCGGACTCGGAGCTTGCGCAGCGGCTGAACCATTTTCTGATTCGCAGCCATCCCGATCAACACAATAACGACTACGGACGGGCGCTATACAAGGACAGCGAATTCTGCGCTGCCTGTCATAAACAAGTCCCGCTTCCAGGTGTCGACACTGACCTCGGACTCGCACAAGAACAAAACGAATACGACAGCTGGAAGAATGGTCGCTGGTATCACGAAGACCAGCCAGAACAAACGGTTGAATGCCGAGAGTGTCACATGCCACTGGTCGCAAGTAATGATCCTGCCAGCGGCGACGACGAAGACAGCTACCGAAGTTCACGCGACGGCAAGCACCGAAGCCATCGTGCGCTGGCGAGCAATATGTACATCCCGATTTTGCAGTCATTGCCTGGCGGCACAGAACAGGCAGAAAGAACCATCGCCTGGTTGCGTGGCGAGATAGACATTCCTGAGATTGAGTCCAAATGGGTCAAGGGTCCGGTTGTCGATATCCAGATCTCCGCACCGGATCAAATCAAGCCAGGAGAACTCGTTAACATCACGCTTTTTCTGCATAACAACAAGACAGGACACGATTTCCCGGCGGGACCACTGGATCTCCTCGAAAGTTGGGTCGAACTGACCGTGGAGGACGACCTTGGACGGACCTTGCTGTTGTTGGGCGATGCGAAAACCGAGAACCCCGCGTTGGATGCACCGGTGATCTACAAGGCCGATTGGTACGACAGGCGCGGATTGCCGGTGGAGGCCCACAACCTTTGGGACGTTGTTGGCGCGAGTTACAAGAACGCCCTCGAAAGTGGCAGTGTTGAGATTGCGGATATTGCGTTTCAGTGCCCGGGGATCGGCCGCCCGCGGATCTCCGAGTCTTACAGCGAGACCGGGCCGGGCGAACGCAAAACGGACGTGGTGTTTTCGATCGACAATTCCGAAATAGCGGAATTGCGTGTGTCGGCAAGACTTTTGTATCGGAAAGCCAATCCCGAGTTCCTTCGCCGGGTTTTCGGTGTTGAAGAATACGTCGACGCTCCGGTAATTGAATTGGTCAGCGCATCACACGTAATCAAGGTGTCAGGTGGCCAATAGAAAGGAAAGCGAGAGGAATATTGTCCTCCGACGGTAAGAGTCGGATCGTATTTGACTAGTCCAAATAACAGGGTTCGCCGAGTTTCCGGAGCCCGCTTCGATCCGATACGGTTATTCGACCGCGGGCAAGCCGAATCCAACCCTCGCTCTCGAAATGTTTTAGGCGGCGAGAGACAACTTCCCGCGCTGTGCCAAGTTCAACTGCCAATTCCTGGTGAGTGACCCTGTCTTCGCCTTTCTTATGAAAGTCCAACAACGCATTGGACAATCGAGTATCGATAGACACAAACGACAGTTGTTCAATTTTTGCGATGAAATTCACGAGACTTGCCGAATATCCATCGAAAACGTAGCGACGAAAGCCGGGCGAATACTTGAGGGCTTTATGAAAATCCTCTTCGGTAATTACTACGGCCTCGCCGCGAGACTCGGCAATCGCATCTGCAGGATAACCGCTGTGACTAAAGAGGCACGATGTCGTCAAACTGCAATGGTCTCCGGGAGCTATGCGACAGAGCGTGACCTGCCGCCCTCTTGAAGAACTTAGTTGAACCCGGACGGTTCCAGCCAGCAAAATCAGGAATGAGTCACAAACACTACCGATGTGATAAACCAGCTGCCCCGGCTGAAAGCACATGATCGTTGCGTCCTTGAGTAGCAAATCAAAGGCGGGATCGTCATCTTCAGAGAGACACGAAATCAGTTCTTTCAGCCGCCCCTTGATACCGGCGTTATGTGTTGTTGGGACGTTGATCAGGCGAACTCCTCAGGTAAGTGATTCTGTGTTCTCATGAGTGAGTGCCACAAGCGAGCCGAAAGGTTCAATCCGCTGATTTGATGCCATCAAAAGAATCCATGCAGCTCCGCGAAAAACACTTTGCGATTCTGTGCGTCGACCTGTGGAATGCCGTCGTACAATCGGAAGCCCAACCTCGCTTGAAAAAACTGTATTGGCGAGTGCTCCCAGACCACGCTGTAGCGAACCTGGTGGTCCTCGCTGATATCGTTATTCGGATCAAGATAGTCGTAGCTGAACTTCAGATTATTTTTGCCGCGGATCGTCCAGTTGGCTTCCAGCAGCCCCGCGAACGCGTCTGCGGTCACTCCCGGGGAGATGTCGTTGCTAATGCTGTCGATCTCTGCCAGCCAGGCAACAGGCCCTGTCTTCAGGCCCGCGAAGAATCCGAACATCACGCGGTCACCTGCATCATCATCGTTGACGTTAACGCTAACACCAGCGCGCCACGTTGCCTGCATGTAACTGGAAACCAGACTGACCTGGTTATCAGAGCCGCCCCGCCCGGCGCCGCTGTCGGTAATGGATGCAATCACCGACCAGGCGCCGGAGTTATAGCCACCTTGCACGCCGCGATCAGTGTTGGCGAAATTAATACCGGTTGCTTGTCGAACGAAGGCGGTGTCGTCCTGGATGCGCAGTCCATAGGGCAAATAAAACTCGCCCGCGGTTACAAACCATTTTGTGTCCTTGCTGTTCAGCCGGAGGTAGGTCTCACGGTTCTCGAAATCGTCCGGGGAAAATTGCTCATCCACGTGGAGGGAAAGCCTGCCGGGGACTAGCGTCGCCTCGACGTAGAACGTGCCTCGATTGAAGTCGAAGTCGGATGCGCCACTGCGATTCGGTGTATCTACGTCCACGAAACTAGCGCGCAGGTTGCCACCGATCGAAAGCCAATTTGTAAGTTCGCCAGTCCATAGTTTGCCACCACCGATTCGGCGTGCCGCCAGTTCGGATTGCGCGAACACATTGCCGTACACAGTACGCTTGCCGCCACCGGCAGGATTGCTGTGACAGTTTGAGCACTGCATCCCTTCTTGCACCGCCAGATAAGGTTCCGCCTCCGCGGGCTTACCGGAGGCGATCAAGATCAGCGCTGCCGCAATCACCAATGGGAGTTTGTTGTTCTTCATCTAGCGATTCGCTCCGTCTGCAATCCAGTCCCGTATATCGTCAATCAGAGCTTGATCCAGCACCCCGCCGCCAAGCGGCATTCTCGAGCCGCTTGCAGCCGTACCCTCAACCTTTTGCACCAGGTAACTGTCGTCAGGGTCGCCGGCCGCAACTCGTGACCGGGCTGGTTGTTGCAAGCTCGAAATGCCGACGAGATTGGCAAAGCTGGCGTCTGCGTTGCTCAGGTCCATGCCGGCGGGCAAGGTATTACCCGTGGGTCCGGTGTGGCATCCCGATACCGCACAGTTCGGCGCGAAAACGCTCGCTTGTAAGGCATCCAGCGTTGCACCATTGACAGGCAACGCCAGCGAAAATGTCACCTCGAAATCACCACCCGCTAAGCCATCACCCGAGGGGAACGTACCGGAGAATTCGCCGTCGAGTGGGTTGGCGTCAAGATCCATAACGACGGACGCGCCCGAGCCGAACAGACTCACGCGGTAGGTATCGTCAGCTAGCGCGACACCGGCAAGGTCAAAGGTCGCGCTCGTGGCTGTCGTCGTAATGCCAGTTGTTGGAATTTGTGTTTCGTTGCCGTCATCAAATGACGCATCACCACCGCTAGCCTCGATCACGAAAGTCATCTGGTTGACTGTGGACACATCAAGCTCACGATCGAACATTGCAACGATATTTACGGGCGCGGCGGTTAGCGCGCTGTCGGGTATGGGCGAAAGTGAGGTTACTTTTATCGGGTCGGACGACGGTATGCGGTCGTCGATGGCACCGTCTGTGATCCATTGGCGAATCACATCGATAGATGCCTGGTCCAATGCCGGGGCATTCAAAGGCATCTGCGCACCAACCGATGCGCTGCCTTCCAGTTTGCGAATCAAATAGCTGTTGCCGGGATCTCCGGGCGCGACTCGCAGAGTCGAGGAGGACTCTGAACTGGCGACGCCAACGAGCATGCCATAGCTATTAGCATCGTCGAGCCGCAAGCCTTGGGGTGCGCCGGCACCGAGATGGCAACCAGTCGTCGCACAATTCGGCGCCAGTATATTCGACTGAATCTCCGAAAAATTGGGGCCAAATGTCCCCGGTGGGAGCGTTGGTGGCAGGCCACTGCCGTCGCCACCCGTGCAGGAGGCGGTGAAAAGGGCAAGCAGTTGGAAAACGAGGGCGATCCTATTATTGTTACATTGCGATGATTTCAATTTCGGCTCACCCTTTGGTTTGTCTCGATCCCTGTCGTAAGTGGTTTGGCTGGTGGAAAAGGTTCATTCGGCGTTGAAATGAACCTTTATGTTGGATTGCAGCACTAACCCGTACAGGCAGGCATCGCTAACAAGCAGGACGATGAGCGGGCGCGAAGATGACTTTGGTTGAAGAAGGCAAGTCAGGCAACGATACGAATGCGGCAGAAGCGCTGCTCTTGCGTCGCGTCGCCGCGAGTGATCGTGGCGCTTTTGATGAGTTGTTCCAGAATTACTATTCGCGTCTGTTTTCGTTCCTGTTCCGATTGACGCGTTCGCACGGCGCAGCCGAAGAGTTGGCGAACGATGTCTTGCTTACCTTGTGGAAGGATGCCGGTCGATTCCGCGGCGAGTCGAAAGTGTCGACCTGGATATTCGGCATCGCCTATCGGCAGGCCCTGGCGCACCTTAGAAAACGCAAGTTGAAACTGGTATCTATTCTGGATGACGCTGCCATGGTCGGGGAAAGTGACGCACAATTTGAACGCGAGGACTGGGTTCGCCAAGGCATAGAGGCACTGCCACCAAAACAAAAGCTCGCGGTGATGCTGGTGTATTTTCTGGGACTGTCATGTGAAGAAACGGCGACCGCAATCGGCGTGCCGGTGAGTACGGTCAAAACGCGCATGTTTCACGCACGCAAAAAAATGAAGGAACATCTTACCGCGAGTGGCGTTCCTGAAAATTGGCAAGAGGACAAGAAGAATGACTGAACCCGCCCCAAACCGGTGCCTCGACGCGAGCCGGGAAAATATTCCGTGGTATGTGAACGGAACACTTTCGGGCTCGGCAGCTACGGCGGTCCGTGAACACGTAAAAGTCTGTAGCCAATGCAAGGCTGATCTCGAGCTGCACTCAAAAATGCGGTCTGCGGCGCTTGGTCGAGAGCTGACGCCGATAACGCCAGCGACGAGGGCGGAGAACATTATCGGCATTAGGAGCAATGGGCTGGGCAGACAGTCGCACAAACGGAGAGTGTCATCGCGGCTGATGGCGGTCGCGGCGAGCGCCGCGATTATTGGTGCGGGTTTGGTTCTGGCACTTTATCCAGGCGAGGACCGCGAGGTTAGTAATCAGATATTTGAGACCGCGACATCATCGGGCTCGTCGGACGGCATCGACTACATATTGCAGCTGCAGTTCGAGGACAGCGTTTCCGACTCCGAACGTAGAAGTATCGCAGGCGAACTTGAAGGTGTGGTCAAGTGGACCGTCAACGATAACGGAGTCTACGAAGTGCACGTGCGACTTGCCGCATCATCGTTGCAGGTTTTGCAGGAGTACGAAGAACACACTGATGCGCTAACGGGAGTACAATCGGCGAAGTTCACAGCGCTCCAGTTACCGATGAGGTAAATGTTATGAGAATGCTCAAATTCGCGCTAGCGGCAATTCTCTTTTGCATCGCAGCTGTTGCTGCGGCGGAGAACGCGCCGAATCCGATGCGAGACATTCTGGTCACCTTTGACAACGATGCTGCGGGGTCAGCGAGTGCCGGACTGGGTGCCCCTTATTTACGGCGCAAGCGGTATGCGATTGCGCGGCAGGTACGGAGCGATGCTGCTGCTGTTGCGTCAGAATATTCACTTGAAGTTATTGAACACTGGCCGATTCAGTCCCTGTCGGTTTACTGCTTCGTCTATCGAGCACCGGAAGGCGCCGACCGGCAACGCATCATTGCGACATTGAATGCCGATACTCGTATCGAATCTGCGCAGCCACTGCAGAGTTTCGAAACCAGTATGGTGCATGCAGATAGCTACGATGATACTTACGCAAACCTGCAATATGGACTGGATATTCTCGACATAGCCGCGGCGCATCGAACATCGAGAGGAGAGGGAATACGAATAGCAATTATCGATAGCAACGTCGACAAAAACCACGAGGACCTTCAGGGCCGAATCGGTCGGATTCGAGAATTTTCCCATAAGGGTGCATCCGTAGACCGAATACATGGAACTGCTATCGCCAGCGTTATCGGTGCGCGGTCGAACAATGCGGTGGGGATAGTCGGTATAGCGCCGGAGGCGATGCTCGAGCTTTATGTGTCATGTTGGAGTGGTGGTGCTGATAGGTCTGCGATCTGTGACACCTTCTCATTGTTGAAAGCACTTGACGCTGTGATCGAAGATCCGCCGCATGTTCTGAATCTTAGTTTACACGGACCGTACGACCGACTGCTGGAGAGGTTGATACAAAAGGCAATTGATGTTGGCGTTGTGGTTGTCGCCGCTGGATTGTCGGGCACTGAGCTAAAAAGCGGATTTCCGTCAAGTATGCAGCATGTGATAGGTGTTGGGATAACACCGACGGACGGTTCGACGGGTGGAACACCGAAGGACGCGTTGTTGGCTCCCGGTACCCGCATCATCGTTGCGGCGCCAACAGATCGTTATGATTTTCGTTCGGGCACTTCGTTGGCGGCCGCACACGTGAGTGGTGTCGTCGCTCTACTACTTTCGATCGCGCCGGATAGCTCGGCCGATACGATTAACAGTATATTGCGGCGCTCGCAAGTTGGGGATATGCGACCGATCGTATCGATCAATGCATGCGATGCGCTGAATCTCGCAGGACCGTCGCAGCGCTGCGGTGACTAGGCGTATCGTCTAGAAAGGAACTTGGGCTTTCAGGACGAGGCGAGATTTTGCCCGGTCCGGCGTACTGACAATCGGTACCCAATTGTCGGTATCGTGAACTCGCAGGTCGATGTCAGCCCTTTTCAATGAGGCTGTAATACCTACTTGCCAGTACTGGTAGGAACGACCGGTCAGGCTTGAGGTGTCATAATAGCCTGCGCCGCCGCCGATCGCCCAGATGCTGCCAACAGGCCACTCAGCGTAAAGTTCGACGTTGGTAGTTGAGCGGCCAGTGTTGTAGAGGTCCGGCGAATAAGCGACCTCGAGCCAAACGCGATCATCGAAACTACCGCCCAGCGAAAACTCAAGGTAATCGTAATTGACGTTTCCTGTTTGCCCTGGGTAATCATAAGCGACGGCGCCTACGGAGAGTCGCCAGGAATCCGAGGCGTCCAGAACATAGCCAGCGTAGTAATTGAGTTCCAGATCCCTCTGTCTCACGGGCGTGTTGGTGATGTCGACCGTGGAGCCCCACACGCCAAGAAAAAGTCCGTTTTCGAAGCTCACCTCGGCGCTCAATTGTAGCGCGGGATGACCGTCGCTTTGAGTGACACCACGCTTCACGTAGTCGGTCGTTGCGGCCACATAGCCTCCCAAATCGGCAGCCGAAGAGTTTTGGCCACTGATCGAAAGAAACGAGATGAGCAGCAAAGAGAAAAGGCGGTTGTCGGCGTCGTTATGGGCGCTCATGATGCCTTAGTCTACCCGACGGCGGTCGGTTCCGCCGTGGTGAACGGCTGCTGTTTCTCTAGATACCTATCAGTCATTCCTGGACTGCCACCTGTCTGGTGGACGATTCCGAGTACTGACAGGTTAATGTTGGCAAGGCGACAATCGCAGAATGAAAAGAACCGCGTTTGTGGCATAGAAATATGTGACAAAAATTGACGCGTGCCCGACAAAATCTGTATCAGTAGGGGTTAAGTGTTGTCATTACAATTTCAGTCGCGTAGAAAGAAACGTACGAACGGCGCGGATTTCAGCTTAGCGACCCACCTTCTCCGACACACCCCGATTGACACCGCCAATCTGGGTTGCCCTCCGAAGGCAGGGGTCATTCTGGGAGCGTCAGGCGGACAATTGAGGACCAGAAGTTTGTCCCATTGAGTCTGATCGCACTCAATCAAAACAACTGCTTACTGCCGCAGCTGTATCTTTCTATGGGACACGAGCGTCTTGTAACCTTATGACTTGGAACGCAAAATCGGAATTGAGCTAACTGGCTTCGAACCAGGTGCTTTCCTTCTAAGAATGTACCTACATACCGCATGGCACCAAACAAATCAAACGGTTAGCGGGTACCTTCAGCGTGCCCGCTGGCCAGTTCTGGTCTTGGTAGACGCCTGGTTGACTCTACGCGCAGATTCGCGACACTTTTTGGAAGGTTCCTGTCTTCGAATATGTGATCGGCACGCGCGAACTCGTCTGGTTATTGCTTGCACAGCGCGGTTGCGCGACCCTCCCCCGCGCGGGGAGAGGGCCGCTTGGCCAGCGTTATTCGTGACGCCAGGTAGCGCGCAGGTAGGCAAAACTCCCCGGCATGTCGTAAGTAGACGGATCGTAGCCGTTCAGTGAGCAACTGTAGCAGGCCGGCGGATCTTCTTCGAAGATGTTATTTATGCCGAGCGTGATACCCAGATTGCCATCCAGCTGGCCAGGGGTATATGTCACCTGCAAGTCATTGAACCAGGTGCTATCGAGCTTGTTCCTGGAAAGACTGTTGTCGGAAGTGTTCGGTTCGGAGCACAGCCCGAGGTTCGTGAGGCTGTCGGCTGAGCCGTCGAGGAAGTCGCTGCAACGTTCCGTCATCTCGTCGATGTAGCGAGCTGTCCACGACGCGTTCCAATCGTTGTAGTACCAGTCGATGACCAGCGTCGACGTCCACTCGGGTTTGCCGCGGTCACTCTCCGTGATGCCCTCTAAAGAGCGTTCCTGGAAACCTGAGGAGGAACTTGGATCGAGCAGGATTTCAGTGAAGTCATTCAGGATCGAATTCAGCCAGGTGACCTGGAACTGACCTCTTCCGGTCTCGGGGCCCAAGTAGGTCAGGTTGAAGTCATAACCATCCGTGTCGATGCCGCCGATGTTGGTGAGCTGATTATCGAAGCGATTAATGACACCCGAACCGGTTCGTCCGACAAGGCTGCAGAACGAAGCCTCGCCGGTGTTCGCGCAGGAATCGAGGATGGTCTGCGCGTCGACAGCCTGGATGGCATCATCCAGCTCATGCGTGTAATAGGTGGCCTCGATGCTGAGGTCCTCGATCCAGCCCACGTTTTCGACAAAGCCCGGACTCCACACGATACCAAAGTTCGTGCTGTCGACGGTTTCCGGCCGCAGCGCCGGGTTGCCGCCCGTGAGCACCGAGATCTGGCCGCCGAGTTGCACGTAGCTACCGTCGCTAGGTACGCCTTCCGCTACGCAGTTGTCGATCACGGTCTGTGAGACGCCCGTGTTGTTGAAGTCGGAACAGGGATCGGCAATGGTTGCATCGAAGCGAGACTGGGACCCGAACAACTCGCCGATGGCCGGCGCCCTGAATCCTTCACCGATACCAGCGCGCAGCAACAGTTCAGGCACTGGCCGCCAGCGGAGCGCAAACTTGGTCGTGGTTTCGTTGCCGAACGTCGAATAGTCGGACGCGCGCGCAGCGATCGACAGGTCAAGCAGGTCCGCGCCGGGGCGCTCGGAGATCAGCGGGACGTTGAGCTCGACATAGAATGCATTGACGTCAAAGTCCCCGATTGTCGGTTGTGCTGGAATGCCAGCGCTGTCGCCGGCGGCGACTATTGAGTCAGGCTGGAAAGAACCTTCCTGATCGCGGAACTCGTAGCCCGCGGCGAAAGCGAGCATGCCGCCGGGTAGTTCGGTGATGTCGCCGCTGATGTTCAAGGTGAAGTTCCTGAGCTCCTGCTCACTCGAATCCTGCTGCGTGAAAGCGACCCAGCCGAGCATTTCGTCGGTGATGGTGCCTCCGCCAGCCTGGCCGCCGAAGAAGTTGAACGGGACGCAGCCGGCGATCGGGTTGCCGACCGTGCCACAGGCGAAGTCGCCGTTGGTGTCCGTGAACGCCGGCCCGAGCGCCGCCTTGAGCTTCCTGGCGTTATAGCCGCCGGTCTTGGTCTGGTTGGCCTCGTTTCGCGACCAGGCGTAGTTGGCATCCCAGAAGAATTCGCGGTCGGCAGCCGAGAATGTGCCAACCAGGCCGACACCCGCGTACCAGGTATCCACGTCCTGTTTGAAGATGCGCGCGCCGCCTTCCAATGGGCGCCGCCCCATGAAGTAGGCCTGGTCTTCGGCAACGACGGAGAAGCCGAACGGATTATATGGGTTGGTCACATCCACCGAGATCGTGTCCAGGATGTTCCCGTTACCGGCATCCGAACCGATAAACAGTGGCTCCGGTGCCGCCTGGTTGACCGACCTGCGGTTGTTGTAGAGCCCCTTCATGTAAAAACTGACGTCGTCGTTGAACCTGTAGCTGGACTGGCCGTAGACGCTGGTGCGCTCAGACGGCGTGACGACCTTGTTAAACGGCGCGAAGTTGAAGCGATCGGCGTTTGACCAGGTGTTGAAGTCGTCGCCCACGCACGGGCTTGCCGGGTCATAGAACACGGCGGTCTGACCTGCGCCGGGGGCCGCGCCATCGTTAATGGTGCAGTTGATGAACGTGGTCGTGTTCGGGTCCGTGAGCACGAATCGCCCCTGCGGGGTGCCGGAGCTGCCGTGCAGGTTCGAGGTACCGGGACCGGCGGACTCACGCGCCTGAGCCACATCCGCCGCACTGACCGATTCCTGGTCGACGTACGAGATGTTGAGGAAGACGGAGGTCTGGTCGGAAACGCTGCCGATCGAGAGGGAGCCCTCGACTGTGTCGCCATCGCCCTCACTGAAACTGCCGCCGTAGCCGGATATCTCGAAGCCCTGGAAGTCTTTCTTCGTGATGATATTGACTACGCCGGCGATCGCGTCCGCACCGTATATGGCCGAGGCACCGTCTTCGAGCACCTCGATGCGATCGATGATGCTGAGCGGGATCGTGTTGAGATCGGTCGCCGAGCCGACGCCGCTGGCGGAGGATTCGCTGATCCAGCGGATTCCGTCAACGAGCACCAGAACGCGCTTCGCGTTGAGGTGGCGCAAATCCACCTGTGACGAGCCGGCGCCGACACCACTGCCGTCCGGCGGGAAGCCGAAATTGCCGCTGGAATTGAAGCGCGCGTTGAGGGCGCCGCCCGATGACGGCAGGCGCTGTAGGTAATCGCCGATCGATGTGAGTCCCGACCGCGCGATGTCCTCGGTTGATATTTGCATTACTGGGCCGGCTTCGTCGAGCGGGTCCCTGCGAATCCGAGATCCTGTAACAACGACCTCTTCAACTTCCTCGGCTTCCTGCGCAAAAACCAGCTGTGCGGGCATGGTCGTAAAGTCCAAAACCAGGACAACTGCAACCAACCCGGCGGATATTAGATTCCTTTTCATGTCTTTCCCCTCAACACTCAGTCAAAACGATACATGTAGTAAAAAAGCAACATGTTAAATCGACAGACGGCGATCAAGCCGCCAGCGCCGTTATTCGAACGTTTCAGTCCCTCTTTTACTACCATAGCGCATGAATGTCACGAATCAATGTTGCAGCACAGCAACGCGACGACGCACGACGTTATTGAGTGTCATTTATGTCGATTAAATGAGACTTGACAGATTGCTCCACGTCGCCACAAAGGCGAGAGGGCTCCACCATCTTCGCAATCGCGTTATCCATTTTTAGTTGGGGAGAGATCATGAAAGTACTTATCAACCTGTCTCTGGCCGGAATGCTCGCATCGAGTGTTGCCCACGCCGAGAATTTTACCGAGTCCAATACTGACAAAGCGAGGGACATCATTACTGCTGCGCTGGATGCGCAGGGTGGCGACGCGATGCTCGAGTATCTGCCAACACTCACGATCAGGCACGAAACGATTAACTATTCCGTAGATCAGAGTCGTGGCACGGAGCCCCCTGGGACAAATCGAGCGCGAACGGCATTGACGCCATAGATCTCGATAACTCGATATTCGTGACGCGGGCCGTGAACAATGGCGGCGGTTTTGTCGGCGAAAATGCAACGATTATTAACGCCGAAGACAGTCGCCAGATCAATTATCGGGCGGGAACGGTTGCGAAGATCGCAGAACCTGACTATGCAACTGCCTCTGGCCCGTTTGTGCGCGTCACGCCGGCGTTGCTGCTGCGCACGCTTAACGACCGGATTGCGAACGCTCATCTTTCGTTGCCGAGTGTAGGGCCCATCCCGCCGGCGGTGCCATCGACAGCAACGTTCGCAGACGCCCTGGCCCGCCTCGACGTGAAAGTGAAAAAAATTGTGTCGGCACACAGCCCAAGAGTCGCGACGATGGACGACCTGAAGATGGCACTGGAGGCGGAGACATTCCAGGCCAGTCGTTGATGTATTCTGTTTTTGGCTGCGAGGGCGCTGAACAGGATGATTTGGAAACTCCGTTGGGGATACAAGTGCGCCCCGAAGGGGTGACGAGCGCAGCCGCATTAACGGATCATTGTCCTGGAAATTTGCGCAGCGACAAAAGCTCCAAAAAGGTAGCGAAATAACTTCGCTTCAACTCATTAGCTCGTCGATCACCGGGCAATCATGCAGAGTGCCGTCTTGGCATTGCGTTTTGAGCCGTACCAGCGCGCGCTCCATTCGCTTCAACGCTCGAACTCTCTTGCGTACATCGTTGACATGCTCCTCCAACAATTCGTGT